>OAWZ01000601.1_pt1 | contig 16795 bp, 13 predicted proteins | sample 1477091 | NCBI WGS metagenome assembly OAWZ01 (sample SAMEA2580282, study PRJEB22360) | human gut metagenome | biome: human gut; feature: human-associated habitat; material: faeces | place: Denmark | collected 2008/2010
CGGTGAAGACAATCAGGTCCGGCTTCTGTCCGTTGACTAAATCGACCAGCTGTTTGATGGGGTCCGGATTGCCTTGCCAACTGCCGATGTGTATGTCCGATATTTGCACGATGCGGTAGCCGTCGAAACCTTCCGGAATATTTGCAGAACGGTATTCCACTTCTTTTGTATCGAAACGGGTGATGCCTGCCAGGGTACCGTAAAGGATATTGAAGAAGCTGACGACAGCCAAAACCAGTCCTATAGCGGTGAACGGGCTGCGGGGACAACGACGGATGATGAAGTGTGCCAGTACTCCCACCAGCGAGCAAAGCATGAATATGGTTTTTGGAAAGACAAATAGCATGATGGTAATTGCCAGTCTGCCTATGGCCTGCGTATGGTTTGACATCGCATTGTCGCCCGTGAGGAACATGAAGTAAACATAGCCTGCCGCTAATAGCAAGGTGGGAAGCCAATAAAGGCAGTGAAGGACTGCCTTTCTGGTTTTTCTTACTACATAAACCAAGTAAATGTAAAGGTCGGGGATGAGAAGGAAAAGGATGAAAACAAGAGTTACTCGGTGCATATATCTTTCAATTCTTCAATGTTCTTTTTAATATTGTCCAGATGTTTGTAAATCACTTTTTTGTAGAGAATATAGATAATCAACGCATCAAATACTACAAAGAGGGTAATCAGTATGGCTTGCACGCCAACGGACATCAGATGATATTCCATCACCCAATAATTGAGGATATTGAAAAGGATAATCCAGATGGAGATGCCCATCACCTCATATTTGGTCCATTGGCGGAAAGTGGTCATACGGCGGCTGACTTCGGCAACACTCATTTCTTCAATATGTGTATTCTTATTCCAACGGTATGTTTTCCAGTCCCACCACATGCCTGCGAGAATGCTGATGGCAATGAATCCTAAAAAGGGAACAATCTTTTCTTGTAGTTGTTCGTTGAAACCGAAGGTGGGCAGTAGCAGCCATATAAGAAGAAGGGTAGCCAGACATATCGTTCCTATTCCGATAGAGAAGCGTTGTATGACTACGAGGCGTCCCAGACTTTTGCGGGTATTTGCCTTGTAGCCGGCAATCAGTTCTGTAATCTGCTGTTCATCAGCAATCGGTTCTTTCTGCAACTGTTCATTCAGTGCGTTCCATGATTTCTTCAGTTCATCCAGTTCCATATATCTATTCCTCCTTATTCATTCTTTTCAATTTGTCTTTGATGCGGCTGAGCTTGGTGGCAACGTTTGTCAAAGTCAGCCCGGTGATTTCGGCAATTTCTTCGTAGCTTTTCTCTTCCAGATAGAGCAGGATGATGGATTTTTCCAATTGTCCCAGCCGGTTTATCATCCGGTAGAGTTGCCGTAGCATGGCTTGTGTCTCGTCGGTTTCTTCAGTCCGGTCGGCTTCTTGGTTGAGGGTAACGATTTCGGGGATGTTCTTTTCTTTGCGGATAAAGCTGATGCACGTGTTCAGTGCGATGCGGTAAATCCATGTTGAAATCTTGCACTCCCGCCGGAACTTGGGAAATGCTTTCCATAAGTTGAGTACCACTTCCTGATACAAGTCGTTGAGGGTAGCGTTGGGCGTGGTGTACAGATAGCACACCTTATATATCACGCGCTCATACTCTCGTACCACGGATACAAACTCTTGTTCTGCATTTTCCATCTTTTTGCTTCTTTCGAGTTGCTTTGCACTGTTAGTCGCGGAAAGGGGCGATAAATCACAGTTCAAAAGGATTATTTTTTATGGCACATAGGTGACACAGATTAAACAGATGACCACAGATGAGAAATTCATGATGAACAAAATTATCAGTGAAAATCTGTTTAATCTGTGTCGTCTGTGTAACTCCTTTTTCAATGTACCGAATTATCAGCATTATGATACGCTTTCTAAATTTCCTGCCAGAAACTTCCGCATATTCCCTATTGGCATTCCTCGGCGGCGGGCGTAATCTTCCAGCTGGTCCTCTCCAATCTTGCCCACTGCAAAGTATCGGGATGCGGGATGTGCCAGCATCATGCCGCAGACGGAGGAGTGAGGATGCATGGCTCCATGTTCAGTCAGCGTGATGCCTATCTGTTTCATGCCGAGCAGTTCGTCCAGCAGGAAATTCACGGATTGGTCGGGTAGGGAGGGGTATCCCACAGCGGGGCGGATGCCTTGGTACTTCTCGACCAGCAAATCCGGAATGGACAAGGATTCGTCGGGGGCATAGCCCCAAGCCTCCTTGCGGACATATTCGTGCATCTTTTCTGTGGCGGCTTCGGCGAGGCGGTCGTTCAAGGTTTGTACAAGGAGATGTTTGTAAGGGTCGTTCTTGTAAGTCTCTTCGGCCTCTTCACTGATGGTAGAGGCGAAAAGCCCTACGATGTCGGGCGTGCCTGAAGAGAGGGGACGTACAAAATCACTCAGACAGAGAAATGGACCGCCATCGGGTTGTGGTGTCTGCTGTCGGAGCAGAGGGAAGGTTGTTCCTTCTATCAAGAGGTTATCTCCGTCTGCATTTGCCTGGCAAAGCCTGAAGATGCAATGGATGGAGATTGTTTCGTCCAGTCGGTCGAGCATTCTATTGGCTTCCTTGAAGAGCTGCATGGCTTCGGAAGCTTTGGTACGTTCCTCCTCGGGAAAGGTCGTCAGCCAAAGTGCACGGCAGGAATCGCAGCCATGGGTGTTGGCAATAGCCGCAAAGCGAGGCTGGAAGCCCCAGGCATGGAAGAAATAAATCCAGTTGATGTAAGGGGTTACTTCATGAATCCGATACGAAAGCAATTCATGCCCCGGTGCCAGTATTGTCCTTTTCATCCCATTTAATCCTTAATCCCTAATCCTTAATTCCTAGCCTTCACTCCCCAAATCTCAGTTCCTCGCCACGATAAGCATCGTCCACCATGCCGTCGCTATAAACGGGATGTCCGTTGGCAAAAGTCCTTTCCACTTTCCAGTTGCAGGTATGTCCTTCCAATGGGCTCCAGCCGCATTTGCTCAAAACTTTGTCGGCTGTCACTTCCCACGGGGTATCGGGGCGTACCAGCACAAGGTCTGCCCGGTAACCTTCACGGATATAGCCGCGCTCGTTGATGCGGTAAATTTGTGCGGGAGCATGGCACATTTTTTCAACGATGGTTTCGAGTGTGAATACTCCCTCATCCACCAGTTGCAGCATGCTGACAAGTGAGAACTGTATCATCGGCATGCCGGACATGGCCTTCAAGGCACCTCCTTCTTTTTCGGAGAGCAGATGGGGCGCATGGTCGGTGGCTATAACGTCTATCAGGCCGGAGTTGACGGCTGCACGCAGGGCATCGCGGTCGGCTTGCTTCTTAATGGCAGGATTGCACTTGATACGTGTGCCCAACGTGCGATAGTCACTGAGCGTGAAGAGGAGATGGGCAACGCATGCTTCGGCGGTGATATGCTTCTCGGAAAGTGAATAGTCATTGAACAGTTGCAGTTCCTTGGCTGTGGACACATGCAGAATATGCAGCCGTGCACCGGCAATCCTTGCCAGCCGTACTGCCAGCTCAGAAGATGCATAGCATGCTGCCGAGGAGCGGATGTAGGGATGCTTGCCTATGGGAATATCATTCTCTCCGGCAAACATTTCCTTATACTTGGCAATATTGTTCTTGATGGTTTCCTGGTCTTCGCAGTGGGCGGCAATCAGCATGTCTGTACCGTTGAAGATGTTCAGCAGGCTGTTCATCTTGTCTACCAGCATGTTTCCGGTACTGGAGCCCATGAATAGCTTGATACCGCAGACGCGGTGCTTGTCCAGCTTGCCGAATTCGCTGTAATTGTCGTTTGTTGCGCCGAAGTAGCAGGAATGGTTTACGATACACTTCTCGTTCAGCAAATCAAGTTTGGCGTTCAAGGCATCCAGCGTAGTGGTCACCGGATTTGTATTGGGCATATCCATGATGGAGGTCACACCACCTGCGGCAGCCGCACGGCTTTCGGTGAGGATGTCCGCTTTGTGGGTCAGCCCGGGATCGCGAAAATGTACATGGTCGTCGATGATGCCAGGCAACAGATAGCATCCGGTGGCATCTATGGTCTCGTCACAAGGGGCGGAGAGAGGTTTCCAGTTGGTCAGTACCTCTGCAATGCGCCCGTCTTCTATCACTACGGAACCTTTCACGGATTGTCCTTCGTTGACAATCGTAGCGTTATGTATCAATGTTCTTTTCATATCTTCCTAATATTTATAGTAAACCCCTATCACTCTATCACCTATCACTTCATCTCCTTATCTACGGTAGGATATTTATGGAACCAACTGTTCCATTTCAACCGAATCACTCCGAATACGGCTTCACCAAAAATACTGCTGTTCATTTTGGAGGTGCCCAGTTCGCGATTGATGAAGATGACAGGCACTTCCTTTACCTTGAAGCCGCATTTGTAGGCGGTGAATTTCATTTCTATCTGGAAGGCGTATCCTTTGAAGCGGATGCCGTCCAGATTGATAGTCTCCAATACCCGGCGGCGGTAACATACAAATCCGGCTGTAGTGTCGTGGATGGGCAGCCTGGTGATGAAGCGCACATACTTGGAGGCAAAATAAGACATCAGTACACGTCCCATGGGCCAGTTCACTACGTTCACACCACTCACATAACGTGAACCGATGGCTACATCGGCACCCTCTTCGGAGCAGGCGCGGTAGAGTCGCGGCAAGTCTTGGGGATTGTGGCTGAAGTCGGCATCCATTTCGAATACATACTCATAACCTCGTTGCAATGCCCACTTAAAGCCGGCTATGTAGGCTGTACCCAGTCCTAACTTTCCTTTGCGCTCCACCATGAAGAGGCGTTCGGGAAACTCCTGCTGCAAGGTCTTTACAATGGCAGCCGTTCCGTCCGGCGAACCGTCTTCAATGACAAGGATGTGAAAACCATGTTTCAGAGCAAAAACGGCACGGATGATATTTTCTATATTCTCCCGTTCATTGTAGGTGGGGATGATGACAATGCTGTCTGATGTTTGCATACTTATAGGTAATGGGGGTTATAACTGGGAACAAATGTAATACATTTCTTTTTTATCTGGCAGCATTTTCACACAAATCTTGATTTTGCAAAGTTCTGGCGCCACGACTCTTTCATTTATGTAGTTCCTTCTAACTCCTGACTATGAGGAATGCAGGTTAAATCAAAGAACCGTATGCTTGACTTTGAACTTTAGCCTCAATCTTTAGCTATTCCCGTTTCAATCATTAACAGAAAACATTCAAACTATTAAAGAAAAACTTTCGAAGTATAAAGGATAAAGTGGGTAGATATAGGGAGAAAAAGTGCTCTTCAGTCTTGGTCTGTCTATCCCAAGCCTTGGGATAGACAGACCAAACCCTGGGATACATGTCCGCAGGCTGGGGATAAACTTTGTGTAACATAACTCCTGAATAGGGATTGTGCAGGCTGTGTTATTCATAATTGGAGGAAAAGAAGTTTCATTGCCTTCCCCGATAAATAGGGCGATACAGAAAAAAGGTGAAGGATGTGCAGGCTGACAGCAGAAAGATTATTTCAGAGAACATAGTTGCCGACAGGTCAAAGCTAAAGATTATTTGTGTATTTTTGCACCGAATTTATTTCGGTAGGATACCTTATGAGAGGTAATACCGGGGGAAAAAGCGCAAAGCAATGAATATAACTGAACTGCAACAATCTTATGCTTCCCATCCCAATGTAGAGGGGGTGTGCAGGCTTCTGAAAGATAACTCTGTCCGTCACCTATATTGCGGAGGTTTATATGCCTCTGCCGCTTCTTTGTTTTCGTCTGTATTGGTTCAGCGGGCTACTTGTCCGCTCGTTTTCATTCTGGGCGATATGGAGGAAGCCGGTTATTTCTATCATGATTTGACGCAGATATTGGGGACAGAGCAGGTATTGTTTTTTCCTTCTTCGTTCCGCCGCGCCATCAAGTACGGGCAGAAGGATGCGGCAAACGAAATACTCCGTACAGAAGTGCTGAGTCGCCTGCAAAAAGGAGAAGAGGGGCTTTGCGTGGTGACCTATCCGGATGCGCTGGCCGAAAAGGTTGTCTCACGTAAGGAACTTGGAGACAATACACTGAAACTGCATGCAGGCGAGAGGGTGGATATGAACTTCGTGACGGACGTATTGCGCAGCTACGGTTTCGAATATGTGGACTACGTCTACGAGCCGGGGCAGTATGCCGTTCGTGGCAGTATTATCGACGTCTTTTCCTTCTCTTCCGAATATCCCTTCCGTATAGACTTTTTCGGCGATGAGGTGGAAAGCGTCCGTACCTTCGAGGTGGAAACACAGCTCTCGAAGGAGAAGAAAGAAAGCATCGTGATAGTTCCCGACTTGAGCCATAGCCTGGAAAAAAAGGGAAGCGGCGGCATGGTGTCGTTCCTCGATTTCCTTCCGTCGGACAGCTTGCTTGCCATGCGCGACTTTCTCTGGCTACGCGAACGCATCCAGACCGTGCACGACGAATCGCTCACCCCACAGGCCATCGCCGCCCGTGAGTCGGAGGAGAATGGAGCCATCACGCTGGAAGGCAAGCTGATTGATGGTGGCGAGTTCACCCTGCGCGCCCTCGATTTCCGCCGGATGGAGTTCGGCAACAAGCCCACCGGAACGCCGGATGCTACCGTCTCGTTCCATACTACGGTACAGCCTATCTTCCATAAAAACTTCGACATGGTGGCGGAGAGTTTCCGCGAATACCTCTCCCGTCACTACACCATCTACATATGCAGCGACAGCCTGAAACAGACCGACCGCATCCGTGCCATCTTTGAGGACCGTGGAGACAACATATCCTTTACCGCCGTGGAACGGACACTGCACGAAGGCTTTGCCGACGACACTTTGCGTATCTGCGTCTTTACCGACCATCAGCTGTTCGACCGCTTTCACAAGTATAACTTGAAGAGCGACAAGGCACGCAGCGGCAAGGTGGCCTTGAGCCTGAAGGAGCTGAACCAATTCACCCCCGGCGACTATGTGGTGCATACCGACCACGGTGTGGGGCGTTTTGCCGGACTGGTACGTATCCCCAACGGTGACACCACGCAGGAGGTGATGAAGATTGTCTATCAGAACGAAGATGTGGTGTTTGTCTCCATCCACTCTCTGCACAAGGTTTCCAAGTACAAGGGAAAGGAGGGTGAAGCGCCCCGCCTCAACAAGCTCGGCACCGGAGCCTGGGAGAAGCTGAAAGACCGCACCAAGACGAAGATAAAGGATATTGCCCGCGACTTGATAAAACTCTACTCGCAACGCCGCGAGGAGAAGGGGTTCCAATACAGTCCCGACAGCTTCCTGCAACGGGAGTTGGAAGCCTCCTTCATCTATGAGGATACCCCCGACCAAAGCAAGGCTACTTCCGACGTGAAGGTCGACATGGAGAGTGCCCGTCCGATGGACCGCCTGGTGTGCGGTGACGTGGGCTTCGGCAAGACGGAGGTGGCTGTTCGTGCCGCTTTCAAGGCTGTGGCGGACAATAAGCAGGTGGCTGTACTGGTGCCCACTACCGTACTTGCCTATCAGCATTTCCAGACCTTCAAGGAGCGCTTGAAAGGCTTGCCTTGCCGGGTGGAGTATCTGAGTCGTGCCCGCACCGCTGCTCAGGCAAAGGCTGTAGTGAAAGGGCTTGCCGAAGGGGAAGTGAATATTCTTATCGGTACCCACCGTATCCTGGGAAAAGACGTTAAGTTCAAAGACCTTGGTTTGTTGATTATTGATGAGGAGCAGAAGTTCGGCGTCTCCGTCAAGGAGAAACTCCGCCAATTGAAGGTGAATGTGGATACGCTGACCATGACGGCTACACCCATTCCCCGTACCTTGCAGTTTTCGCTGATGGGTGCGCGCGACTTGAGCGTCATCCAGACACCGCCGCCTAACCGCTATCCCATCCAGACGGAAGTGCACACCTTCAACGAGGAAATCATTGCCGACGCCGTCAATTTTGAGATGAGCCGTAACGGGCAGGTATTCTTCGTGAATAACCGTATTTCCAATCTGTTTGAGTTGAAGGCCATGATAGAGCGGCACATTCCCGACTGCCGTGTCTGTATCGGACACGGACAGATGGAGCCTGCCGAACTGGAGAAGATAATCTTTGATTTCGTCAATTACGATTACGACGTGCTGCTTGCCACTACCATCATCGAAAGTGGCATCGACATACCCAATGCCAATACCATTATCATCAACCAGGCGCAGAACTTCGGCCTCAGTGACTTGCACCAGATGCGCGGACGTGTGGGGCGGAGCAATAAAAAAGCTTTCTGTTACCTGCTGGCACCGCCTTTGTCCTCCCTTACTCCCGAAGCAAAACGACGCCTGCAAGCCATCGAGAACTTCTCCGACCTGGGCAGTGGCATCCACATTGCCATGCAGGACCTTGACATCCGTGGCGCAGGCAATATGCTCGGTGCCGAACAGAGTGGTTTCATTGCCGACCTAGGCTACGAGACGTATCAAAAGATTCTCTCCGAAGCTGTGCACGAACTGAAGACCGACGAGTTTGCCGACCTTTATGCCGAAGAACTGAAAGCAGACGGAGGCGTCATCAGTGGCGAGCAGTTTGTGGACGAATGCCAGGTGGAAAGCGACCTCGAACTTCTGTTGCCTGCCGATTACGTGACTGGCAGCAGCGAGCGTATGTTGCTCTATCGCGAGTTGGACGGATTGACACTCGACAAGGATGTGGATGCTTTCCGTTCCCGCCTCGAAGACCGCTTCGGCCCGATTCCTCCCGAAACGGAAGAACTGCTGCACATCGTTCCCTTGCGACGCCTGGCTGCCCGCCTCGGCGTGGAGAAAGTCTTTCTGAAAGGTGGGCGCATGTCCCTGTTCTTCGTCTCCAATCCGGACAGCCCGTACTATCAGAGCCAGGCTTTCGGTAAGGTCATTGCCTACATGATGAAGTACACCCGGCGTTGTGACCTGCGCGAACAGAACAACAAACGGAGTATGTTGGTGAAGGATGTCAAGACGGTAGAAGAAGCTGTCTGTGTGTTGCAGGAGGTAGTGGCAATGCAGGTGGAAGAGTAAACTGTTGCCACTCCTGCCACTAACGTCCGAACTGCAAGGCGAATCCCAAATTGAAGAAAGTGATGTTGTTTTTGAACCAGCTATGGTCTACTCCGTCATCATACCCGTCTGTGTTATAAAGTCGTGCATCGGGGTTGGCAAACCAGTCTGCTGTCAGGAAATCACAGCGAATCATGCCCGAGAGTTTACGGCTGATGCGGAACTCATAGCCTGCTGCGAAAGTTATTCCACAATATCCTTTATGGAAAAGGTGTCCGTTCCGTTCACCGCGTTTATATGTCCGTTCCTGATAGTTCATATACCCGATGCCGAACGAGAGGAACAGTCCTTGATTCCCGTTGCTCCACAAGGGCCGGTATGTGATGTTGGGGCGTATGCAGTGCAGATGTGCCTTATCCGGCAGGCGTGCCATGCGTAGATAGTCATATTGAAGTCCTGCGGCAAATAGGGGCGTGATGTAGTAGCGGCCTTCTGTCATCAGGTCATATCCCACCCGGTTGCCATTCTTGCTGAAGAAGTCGTTACGGTTTCCCTCTACATGAGGTAAGGATACACCGCCACCGAAGATGATACTGTAATTTTGCGGCAGGCATTCGCTTTGTGCCAGCAGACCTGTCGCTCCAATGGGGAGTAGGGATAGGCAGAGGAGGAGGAATCGTTTCATGCAGTTGCTGTGAGTTTCTTGGAAATATCGTATTTTTATCGTTTCCCGTATAGCTTGTCTATCAAATCCGTCCGTCCTATCCGGCGCAGTTCGTTTATGATGTTCCTGCGCTCTTCGGGTTTGTACCAGAAGAAGAATTGGCGTTGAGCCAGTTTCTCGCGCTGCGTTTTGGCACTGAATACCGGTTCCAGCGTATAAGGATGGAAGCCCGTGTACCATACTTCGGTGGCAACGGTCATGGGAGTAGGGGTAAAGTCTTGCACTTGTTCCAGATGGAAGTCCAGTCGCTTGGTGATGACGGCAAGTTCTGCCATATCTTCCTCCTTGCATCCGGGATGGCTGCTGATGAAATAAGGAATAAGCTGCTGGCGTAGTCCTTCTTCATGGTTAATCCTGTCGAATATCTTCTTGAACTCACCGAACTGGCTGAACGGAGGCTTGCGCATGATGTTGAGCACGCGGTCTGACGTATGCTCCGGTGCTACCTTCAGGCGACCGCTGACATGGCGGGCAATGAGCTCGCGGGTATATTCCTGCGTACTTTTGTTAGTGTTCGGGTCCTTGCTCTGGTGCAGCAGCAGGTCATAGCGTACACCGCTGCCAATGAAGGACTTCTTGATGCCGGGCAGGGCATCTACGGCATGATAGATGTCGAGCAGCGGACGGTGGTCCGTATTCAGGTTGGGGCATACCTTGGGGTAGATGCACGACGGGCGTTTGCATTTCCTGCAGACGGCCTCATCCCGTCCCTTCATGCGGTACATATTGGCCGACGGGCCTCCCAAATCGCTCAAATAACCCTTGAAGTCTGGCAGCTCCGTGATGGCTTTCACCTCTTTCAGAATGCTCTCCTTGCTGCGGCTTACGATGAATTTGCCCTGGTGTGCGGAGATGGTGCAGAAGGCACATCCTCCGAAACATCCGCGATGCAGGTTGACGGAGAACTTTATCATGTCGTATGCCGGAATACGTTTTCCCTTGTATTTGGGATGGGGCAGGCGCGTGTATGGCAAGTCGAAAGAACGGTCGAGTTCAGCTTCCGTCAAAGGGGGATAGGGAGGATTGACTACTACCGTCAGCTTGCCGCTCTTTTGCAAGATGCGGGATGCTGTATATTTGTTGCTTTCCTCCTCGATATGACGGAAGTTGGCAGCTTCTTTCTTTTTATCTTTCAGACATTCTTCATGGGAAAAGAGGGTGATATCCCCTTCTTGTACCACTACTTCCTTGTCAAGGTAAACCATTTGGGGAATATCGGCGATGAGCTTTTTGAAGCTTGGGGCGTCCATCTGTGTCTGTTGGCGTTTCAGCCTTTCCGCAAGTTCCACCACCGGTTTCTCTCCCATACCGTAGATGAGTGAGTCGGCTCCGCTGTCGAGGAGGATGCTGGGGCGTACACGGTCCTGCCAATAGTCATAGTGCGTCAGGCGGCGCATGCTTGCCTCGATGCCGCCCAGTACGACGGGGACATCGGGGAATAGCTTCTTTAATATCTGGGTATATACAATGGAAGGGTACTCCGGACGCATATCCGGACGTGCATCCGGGGTATAGGCGTCATCACTGCGCAAGCGTTTGTTGGCAGTATATTTGTTGACCATCGAATCCATACAGCCGGGACTGATGCCGAAGAACAGACGGGGACGTCCCAGTTTTTTGAAGTCGCGCAAGTCGTCGCGCCAGTTGGGTTGGGGGATGATGGCTACGCGCAATCCTTCTGCTTCGAGGATGCGGCCTATGACGGCGGCTCCAAAAGAAGGGTGATCCACGTAGGCGTCACCGCTGAAAAGTATTACATCCAATTCGTCCCAACCACGCAGTTCCACTTCTTTCTTGGTAGTAGGAAGCCAGTCTGTAAGGCGATATTCTTTCATTTGCACATTAAAAACTGTAATGTCATCCGTTCTCCGTCGTAAATCTCACGGAAGCCTATCTGCTGCTCGGAAAGATACTCTTTCATGTCATTGAAGGCAGCAGCGTCGTCCATGATGATTTCCAGCTTCTCGCCTTTTCCGGCCTCGCACATGGCTTTGATGGCAGGGATTAAAGGGCTGTAATGCTGTTGTCCGCAGGTGTCGATGGTTTTCATTTATTCTTCTTCTATGGTGTCTTGTTGGGAAAGCCATTGCAGATAGAGCTTGATGAGCTGTTGTAGTCCGAAGGCCTTCATGTTGTTGTGATAGATAACGTCGATACAGAGGTCGAGCAGGTCTTTGCTGTCTTCCTCTTGCGAGGCGATGAGGGAGCGGATGTTCAGTTTCAACTTGTCGAGCACGGTTTCGTCCACAATACCGTTGCTGTCGATGAGATGGCGGAAGAGGCCGTATTTCTCGATGGTGGCAAGATTCTCTTCAGAAACTTCTAAACTACGGGTTCCGCTGGGGTTGGCTTGTATAGTGTACATGATGTTTAATGTTTAGTGGTTAATGTTTAATGATTAATGGAAGCAAAGATAGTTTTTTCACTACAGATTACACAGATTTTCACAGATTATTTATAGGGATTGCTATTTTGTCTGTGTTAATCTGTGTAATCTGTGGTGAGAAAGCGGAGTATGGATGCCATAATTACATTTCTGGATGTTTCTTCCCGGATGCTTTCAAAAGGGAATCCCATGACAAAAGTGCGATAATCACTGCCTTGATAGGCTACGGCGGCGGGTGTGTTGCCGATGGCATAGGTCATGACTGGAAAAGCGGGAGACATGGGCAGGATGCAATCAGGGGAAGTGACCGGATAGCTTTGCTCATTCGGCAGGCGGGGAAGGGTGAAGGTATGCCCCAGTCCCCGGACAGCGATTTTGTCCCCGTCTGTTTTCAGAGAGTTGCCATGCCGGTACTTCAAGATATTCTGAATAAATTCTTTATTGCCCTGCGAGCTGTCCATATCGGTGCCTACGTAGGCACCGCTGACCAGGAGATGACCTCCCGACTGGCAATAGGAAGTCAGTATGCGCTGCATGGGCGAGGAGAATGTTTTGTAGTAGGTATTGCGTGCCGGATTGCTGGAATTGTCTTCTTTCTCAAGTCCGAGGATATAGTCCACTATCGGATAATCCTCCAATGAGAGGATGCCCTTTTCCACAGCCTCGTCGCTGCATGAGACGAAGCTGTAATTTCCGGCTGCCTGGATGGCTTTGCCATGTACGAAGGGGTAATCGAAAGTGTTTCCGATGATTTTCATGCCTTCGTATTCGTCACTGCTCTCTCCCAGACGTCGTCCTGCTTCCTTCCGGCTAAAATTCTGCTGGGCGCCGCAGAGGGAGATGTCATAGAGATAGGGTACGCCGGGATCTTGTGACAAGTCGAAGCCTGCCGCATCGGGGGTGTCTATAACGGCAGGCCCGCTGATGCGGTCAAATCCGTTGACGATAAGTATCTGTCCTTTTTCACGCTTTGCCTTGTAGGCGGCAAGAATTTCCGAAGGGAAGCTTTCGCCACCCCGGTTTACGGCGGTTACTTTAAAGGAATAGACGATGCCCGGTTCTATTTTTACGGTGTGGGATGGGGAGCTGACGCGTACGCCATTGTCAAATCCTCCACGACCGATACGTGTATATACAATGTATTCACGTGGTTTGGCAGTCGGCTCCAACGGGTCTTCCTCTCCTTGCCAGGAAAGCTCTAAAGTATTCTTCTTTTGACCGAAGCGGATGGCAAAGTGGCTGATGGGAAGGGGTTGGACAACGTAGTCTCTGCCGTGCTGGCTGCATATGTATTGCAGAATGGCTTTATAGAGCGCACGCCCGACGGTGAACTTGAAGTTAGGGTCATGTCCCAAGCGCATATCTGCGAAGTTCTGGTGCGACAACAGTTCTACGATGGTGGAAGGGACGGCGGGCAGGCGTGTTTCACTGTAGTTGCGGTTCCATAGGCTGCGGCGTGTCCAGTCTACGTTGAAGGTAGAGCGGATATCACGCTGCAACTGCGTTAGCAGAATGTCCGAAAGGTCACGGGAGGCATGGCGGTCTGTACCGGCATGCAACCGACCGTTGTTGAAGTTGGTGGTATAAATGCCGAGAGTGCCTATAATCTCATCTTCCTTACTGAAACCGGCATCGCTATGCAGGGCCATACTCATTTCAAAGGGGATGCCCAAACCTTCTTCCGTTGGGTTGAATAGTGATTTTCCTGCAAGGTAATTCACTGTACGGGAACGTACGTTGATATCGTCGTTCATATCATTCTTTCCCTCATAGCCTCCATAGACGGGATAGGGCATGCCTGCCCATTGGGCAAAGTAGCGTGCGCCTTCCAGGTATCTGGGCAAGCCGCTGGTTTGTCCCCCGCGGGCAATGTTGCCCATGCCCCCTCCAAAGCGGACGGCATCGGCACAGACCACGCCTTTCTCTTTGCTTTCGTTGCTCAATACCACCATGCCGTAGTCGTTCCGGCCTTTGTCAAAAGTGAATGTGCCGAGGTACACCCATGTGCCGCTTCCTATTTGCTGGTTCACCTTGAACTCCGTGACGCCTCCATTGTGAAATACAAGATATTTGGCATCGCTTACGCTGCCCGGCAGTGTTTGGTAAGATACGTATACAGCATATTCTCCCGTTTCCGGAATATCGGGTACCCATTCGGCAAAAGCCTTGTCTTTCTTCTTTTCAGTTTTGGCAAAGCGTGCCGTGCCGGAGAGGAAAGGGTTTTCATTGTCTTGATAGACTCGTTTCCGTTGGGCAAATCCGGGTCGGGAGGTCTGTTCCCAACGTGCTTTCCGGCTTTTCACGTCCAGATAAAGGGAACCTTGTCCTCCATGTCCGCTCAGGCTACCGTCATTGTCTACGATGACTTCCTGCTTCTGCGTGTCCCTTTCGCGGGGAGTGAATACATTGGCTCCTGCATTCTCTAGCATGGGCAGGAGGTAGGGCAGGATGAAGGATTGGGTGAACTGGTCTTCTGTAGTGCAGAACAGCCTCGGGCGTTGCCATCCCCATTTGTCCTTGTCATTGATATAATATTTCCCGTGGCTTTGCCAAAGGGCGATGTGGCGTCCTTCCAGTCCGCGGGTGATGTCGTAGGGGCGCGAGGTACGGGTTACCCAGGGGGTACCTTTGTATTCCAGGTGGCTGAACAGACGTGCCTTGTCTTTCTTCCCTTTCCGGTAGAGGTTGGGGATAAGCTCTTCGATGCTCTTCCCGTCAGCAAAGACGGTGAGGTCGAAATAGTTCACCGGTCCTGGCAGGATTTGTCCCAGATGGCGGTAAATGGCATCAACGGTTTCAGGCCGTAGAGGCTGGTAGGCAAAGCGCTCGTTTGTATAGACAAGCAATTTCTTCTTCCGGAAGTCAATGCGGAAACTATCCAGCTTGCAGGTACCGATGTTGGCCGTATGGGTGGTGTATTCCCTAAAGAATGTCTGGAGGCGTTCTTCCACATTCTGCTCTAGTTCTTGTGCCGGAAGGAGGAATCCACACAAGAGCCATATGCCGGTTAGGATAAGTTTTTTCATACTGATGAAATATTGAAGTTGCCAATATCTGCTTTTACCAGACGGTGGTGCGTGCAAAAGTACATAAAAGAAAGCTTCACTGATGAGCGGGTTACTTTCTTTTTATTATTTTGCAGACATATAAGTAAGTCTTAAGAATTAAAAAGCATTAATCGGCAATCTTTTTCAGTTCTGTCAGTTCCGTAACTTTGTCCGGATAGAGGATGGCGTTGTGCGCAGCCATTTGAGCTGCTTTCTTATGGATTGGGTCCATTCCTTCGGGAGAATATGGGTTTTCTGTTACATTCTGATGGGTCAATGCCTCAAACCATGTGCAGGCAGCTGTATATCTGCCTATGGTTAAGTCAAGGTGGTATCCGTCCCTATTCATATGGTCGCCGATAAAGGAGGTACGTGCATTTTGTATGGCGGTTCCCGAAGGGATAATTTTCTTGATACCCACCAGGTTGGCGGCTTTCTTTACTGCATCCACAATGCTGGTGTACATTTTCATTTGGTTCTGGTCATAGTTTTTGAATCCGGTGTGGTTGGCATTGGTAGCATAAGCCCATGTCTGGTGCACCATTAATACGGTTTCCTTTCCAATTCGTTCCCTGATATAGTTAACCAATTCAGGTAGGGAAGCTTTGTAGCTGTCATAGATACCAGACAAAGGGCTGGCCTGCTGAACACTGATATAGTCCCATTTCTCATCGGCCAGTGCTTTCTCAATAGTCATTGACCGGGTTTCTGTTTTTTCCCCGTCTTTCTCTACTTTGCGATAGGCATAGGCCGGAGCGTTGTTGCGTATGTTTTGCACGTGCCGTTCCAGTGAACATCCTCCGATAAACATATTGCCGATAATCATGGTGATACCTTCAGCTTCTCCCAGTTCGTGCAAATATTGCTCTACTGCATCTTGTGAAAAGCTGTTGCCTATTGCCAATACTTTGATGGTGTCGTTATTGGCATGGCATCCATTTGCAAACAATGTAAATGGCGTGAGTAGGAATAAAATGACAAGGATGTTGATAGCATACTTTTTCATAATGGGGTTTGTTTTTAAGTTTTGTCGTTTCGATAAATAAGTAACAAAATTATTTGATTGTTTTTATATCTGCAAATATTCCTTGGGAATATAAGAAGGCTGAGACATGAAAAAATGAGATGCATTGCCGGAGCAATACATCTCATCCTATTGTTAATATTTTATCCGTTTATAGCGGAATGTATTCCACAAAGGCTTCCATCGCCTCATAGGAAGCAAGTCCGAGGCTGTCATACAAGGCAGCTGTTCCGCGGTTACGGTCCTCGCTGCGTTGCCAGAACAGACGTTCGTCATTGCCCAGGAACGGTGCGCTTTCCATCTGCGATTGATGCTTCAGGATAGAGTTACGCTTGGCACGCAGTTCTTCCGGGCTGATGGGCACAGCCATCTCGATGTTTTCGATTTCCCATTCGGCCCATGCACCGCGGTACATCCAGATGCGGCATTCCTTCAACCATTTGGCACCTTCTTCTTTTTCCAAGTCAATGGCGGCAAATACGGCGTCCGTACAAACACGGTGTGTGCCGTGCGGGTCGGCCAGGTCGCCGGCAACGAAAATCTGATGGGGGTTCACTTCACGCAATAGGATGCGTACAATTTCCACGTCTGCT
>OAWZ01000623.1_pt1 | contig 16261 bp, 15 predicted proteins | sample 1477091 | NCBI WGS metagenome assembly OAWZ01 (sample SAMEA2580282, study PRJEB22360) | human gut metagenome | biome: human gut; feature: human-associated habitat; material: faeces | place: Denmark | collected 2008/2010
CCGGGAAATCGTTTTCAAGGCGCTCTCCAGTGGTAAAGTAGCCGTTCAGTTTGATAACGATTCGCATTATGCAGCGTACTATTTTAATCATCATTGGCTGGCTCGCGGTAGTGCTGGGCACGCTGGGTGTGGTTTTACCCTTGCTGCCGACCACCCCGTTTATCCTGTTGGCCGCCTGGTGCTTCGCCCGCTCGTCGCCGCGTTTTCACCACTGGCTTCTGTACCGCTCGTGGTTTGGCGGCTACCTGCGGCACTGGCAAAAACACCGGGCCATGCCGCCCGGGGCTAAGCCGCGCGCCATTGCCTTCATCCTGATCACCTTCGCCGTCTCGTTATGGCTGGTGAAAATGATGTGGGTGCGCATACTGCTGCTGGCGATCCTGGTTTGCCTGCTGATCTTTATGTGGCGGATCCCCGTGGTTGATGAAAAGCAACAAAAGCACTGAAGCCTCATCATGGCGGTTGCAATTATGGCGCACAGCCAGTAAATTCGACCGTTTTCGAGCACAGGTGCGCCTGGTCAAAGGTTAAACAACTGTTACTTTGACCGACTCGTCGCGCGCCGTGAGTAACACTGTTTCATTTAGGCACAAACCGATGACCGCAACTGCACAGCAGCTTGAATATCTGAAAAATAGCATCAAAAGTATCCAGGACTATCCAAAACCTGGCATTCTTTTCCGCGATGTCACCAGCTTGCTGGAAGACCCGAAAGCGTACGCCCTCAGCATTGAACTGCTGGTTGAGCGTTATAAAAACGCCGGGATCACCAAAGTAGTAGGTACTGAAGCCCGTGGCTTCCTGTTTGGCGCACCGGTTGCGCTGGCGATGGGCGTGGGTTTTGTGCCGGTGCGTAAGCCGCGCAAACTGCCGCGTGAAACCATTGCTGAGAGCTATGAGCTGGAATACGGCACCGATCAGCTGGAAATTCACGTTGATGCCATCAAGCCAGGCGACAAAGTGCTGGTGGTGGACGATCTGCTGGCAACCGGCGGCACCATCGAAGCGACCGTGAAGCTGATCCGTCGTCTGGGCGGGGAAGTGACCGACGCGGCATTCATCATCAACCTGTTCGATCTCGGCGGCGAGCAGCGCCTGGAAAAACAGGGTATTACCAGCTACAGCCTGGTGCCATTCCCGGGACATTAATCCCGTATCTCACAACCTCGCTCAATGGGTGAGGTTGTGATAGCATTCCCCTCCATTAATTCACCTTCCAGCGTTGCAGAGCCTGCCCATGAGTTATCAGGTGTTAGCCCGTAAATGGCGACCACAAACCTTTGCTGACGTTGTCGGTCAGGAACATGTGCTGACGGCCCTGGCGAACGGCTTGTCGCTAGGTCGCATCCATCACGCCTATCTTTTCTCCGGCACCCGCGGCGTCGGTAAAACCTCTATTGCCCGTCTGCTGGCAAAAGGTCTGAACTGCGAAACCGGGATCACCGCCACCCCGTGCGGCGTGTGCGACAACTGTCGTGAGATCGAGCAGGGGCGTTTTGTCGATCTGATTGAGATCGACGCCGCCTCGCGCACCAAAGTGGAAGATACCCGCGATCTGCTCGACAACGTGCAGTACGCCCCGGCGCGCGGCCGCTTCAAGGTCTATCTGATCGATGAAGTGCACATGCTGTCGCGCCACAGCTTCAACGCCCTGCTGAAAACGCTGGAAGAGCCGCCTGCGCATGTCAAATTCCTGCTGGCGACCACCGATCCGCAAAAGCTGCCGGTCACGATCCTCTCGCGCTGCCTGCAATTCCACCTGAAGGCGCTCGACGTTGAGCAGATCCGCGCTCAGCTTGAGCATATCCTCGATGAAGAGAACATTGTCCACGAGCCGCGTGCGCTGCAACTGCTGGCCCGTGCCGCGGACGGCAGCCTGCGCGATGCGTTGAGCCTGACCGATCAGGCGATTGCCAGCGGTGACGGTAAACTCTCCACCGACGCGGTCAGTACCATGCTCGGCACGCTGGATGACGATCAGGCGCTGTCGCTTATTGAAGCGATGATTGCCGCCAACGGTGAGCGAGTGATGGCGCTCGTCAACGACGCCGCTGCCCGTGGCATTGAGTGGGAAGCGCTGCTTGTCGAGATGCTCAGCCTGCTGCACCGCGTGGCGATGCTGCAACTGTCTCCGTCGGCCATTGGCGCGGACATGGCGACCATTGAACAGCGGATGCGTGAACTTGCGCGCACCGTGCCGCCGGCTGACGTTCAGCTTTATTATCAGACGCTGCTGATTGGCCGCAAAGAGCTGCCGTTTGCACCGGATCGCCGGATGGGCGTTGAAATGACGCTGCTGCGCGCGCTGGCCTTCCATCCGCGCAATTACCGAGGCCCACTCAATCGCCTCCGGCCGGCAAAAGCCATTGCCGGAGCCGGAAACGCCCCGGCAGTCCTTTGCGCCGGTAGCGCCGACCGCGGTAATGTCACCGCAGCAGGTGCCACCGCAACCGGCATCACCGCCGCCGCAAAACGTGCCGCTGTCGGATGCCACCAGTTCGGTGCTTGCCGCACGAAGCCAGTTGCAACGTGCGCAGGGAGCAACCAAACCAAAAAAGAGTGAACCGGCAGCGCCTGCAAGAGCGCGGCCGGTGAACAACGCCGCGCTTGAACGACTGGCCTCGGTAACGGAGCGCGTGCAGTCGCGTCCGGCACCGTCCGCGCTCGAGCAAAAAGCCCCGGCGAAAGAAGAGGCATACCGCTGGAAGGCGACCACCGTTGTTGAAACGGTCAAGGAAGTGGTCGCCACGCCAAAAGCGCTGAAAAAGGCGCTGGAGCATGAAAAAACGCCGGAGCTATCCGCGAAGCTCGCGGAAGAATCCATTGAGCGCGACGCCTGGGCCGCCGAGGTCAGCAAACTGCAACTGCCGAAGCTGGTGGAGCAGGTCGCGCTGAACGCCTGGAAAGAGCAGGACGGTAATCAGGTGCGTCTGCACCTGCGCCCTGGCCAGCGGCACCTCAACTCCCCTGGCGCGCAAAAGGCGCTGGCCGAGGCGCTTACCGCATTACAGGGTGTACCGGTTGAATTGACTATCATTGAAGATGATAATCCGGCGGTGAAAACGCCGCTCGAGTGGCGTCAGGCCATTTATGAAGAGAAGCTCGCGCAGGCGCGCGAGGCGATAATTGCGGATAACAACATCCAGACCCTGCGCCGGTTCTTCGACGCCGATCTGGATGAAGAGAGTATTCGCCCCATTTGATCGTGAGTCTGACTTACGGTTGTAATCCTTAACGTGAAAGAAGAGAGAAGCCTATGTTTGGTGGAAAAGGCGGTCTGGGTGGCCTGATGAAGCAGGCTCAGCAGATGCAGGAAAAAATGCAGAAGATGCAGGAAGAGATCGCTCAGCTGGAAGTCACGGGTGAATCCGGTGCCGGTCTGGTCAAGGTGACCATCAACGGTGCGCATAACTGCCGTCGCGTTGAAATCGACCCGAGCCTGCTCGAAGACGACAAAGAGATGCTGGAAGATCTGGTTGCAGCCGCGTTTAACGATGCCGCTCGCCGTATCGACGAAACCCAGAAAGAGAAAATGGCCTCTGTTTCCAGCGGTATGCAACTGCCGCCGGGCTTTAAGATGCCATTCTGATGCAAACCAGTCCGCTGCTCACGCAGTTAATGGAAGCACTGCGCTGCCTGCCGGGCGTTGGCCCGAAGTCGGCGCAGCGTATGGCGTTTACGCTATTGCAGCGCGACCGCAGCGGCGGGATGCGCCTGGCGCAGGCTCTGACCCGCGCCATGTCAGAAATTGGCCACTGTGCGGATTGCCGGACCTTTACCGAGCAGGACGTATGTAACATCTGCACGAACCCGCGTCGTCAGGAAAACGGTCAGATTTGCGTGGTGGAGAGTCCGGCGGACATCTACGCCATCGAACAAACCGGGCAGTTTTCCGGCCGCTATTTCGTGCTGATGGGGCATCTCTCCCCGCTGGATGGCATCGGCCCGGACGATATCGGTCTCGATCGCCTGGAGCAGCGCCTGGAGTCGGAAACCATCAAAGAGGTGATCCTCGCCACCAACCCGACGGTGGAAGGGGAGGCAACCGCCAACTACATCGCCGAGCTGTGCGCGCAGTACGGCGTTGACGCCAGCCGCATCGCCCACGGCGTGCCGGTCGGCGGTGAGCTGGAGATGGTCGACGGCACCACGCTGTCACACTCCGGACGTCACAAGATTATTTTCTGACCAAACGGAGGCTGCGCGCGCGGCCTCCGCTTGAAAATTCCTCCCCTTATCCCCATCTCTCACTCAACGTTTTACAACCCCATTAAATGGCATTGTTGAGGTCGACTTAGATGAAAGGACAAGAAACCCGTGGTTTCCAGTCAGAAGTAAAACAGCTTCTGCACCTGATGATCCATTCCCTGTATTCCAACAAAGAAATCTTCCTGCGTGAGCTGATTTCCAACGCCTCTGATGCGGCGGACAAGCTGCGCTTCCGCGCGCTGTCTAACCCGGATCTGTATGAAGGCGACGGCGAGCTGCGCGTGCGCGTCTCGTTTAATAAAGAGAACCGCACCCTGACCATCGCCGATAACGGCATCGGGATGAACCGCGACGAGGTGATTGACCACCTCGGAACCATCGCCAAATCCGGCACCAAAGCGTTCCTTGAGTCCATGGGCTCTGACCAGGCGAAAGACAGCCAGCTGATCGGTCAGTTCGGCGTAGGCTTCTACTCGGCGTTCATCGTGGCGGACAAAGTCACCGTGCGCACCCGCGCCGCGGGCGACAGCGCCGAGAACGGCGTGCTGTGGGAGTCTAAAGGTGAAGGTGAATACACCGTTGATGACATCACCAAAGCGGATCGCGGCACAGAAATCACCCTGCACCTGCGTGAAGGCGAAGACGATTTCCTGAACGACTGGCGCGTACGCTCCATCATCAGTAAGTATTCCGACCATATCGCGCTGCCGGTTGAGATTGAAAAACAGGAAGAGAAAGACGGCGAAACCGTGGTTTCCTGGGAGAAAATCAACAAGGCGCAGGCGCTGTGGACGCGTAATAAAGCTGAAATTAAAGACGACGAGTACAACGAGTTTTACAAGCACATCGCCCACGACTTCACCGATCCGCTGACCTGGAGCCACAACCGTGTGGAAGGGAAACAGGAGTACACCAGCCTGCTGTACATTCCGGCGCAGGCGCCGTGGGACATGTGGAACCGCGATCACAAGCACGGCCTGAAGCTGTACGTGCAGCGCGTCTTCATCATGGACGACGCCGAGCAGTTCATGCCGAACTACCTGCGCTTTGTGCGTGGCCTGATAGACTCCAACGATCTGCCGCTGAACGTCTCCCGTGAAATTCTTCAGGACAGCACCGTCACCCGTAACCTGCGCAACGCCCTGACCAAACGTGCGTTGCAGATGCTGGAAAAACTGGCGAAGGACGATGCGGAAAAATACCAGACCTTCTGGAAACAGTTTGGCCTGGTGCTGAAAGAAGGTCCGGCGGAAGATACCGCGAACGTGGAAGCTATCGCTAAACTGCTGCGCTTCGCCTCTACGCACAACGACTCCTCCGCCCAGACCGTGTCGCTGGAAGAGTACGTCTCCCGCATGAAAGAAGGGCAGGAGAAGATCTACTACATCACCGCTGACAGCTATGCGGCAGCGAAGAGCAGCCCGCATCTGGAACTGCTGCGTAAGAAACGCATCGAAGTGCTGCTGCTGTCTGACCGCATCGACGAGTGGATGATGAACTACCTGACCGAGTTCGACGGTAAATCCTTCCAGTCCGTTGCCAAAGCCGACGAGTCTATCGATAAGCTGGCGGATGAAGTGGACGAGAGCGCGAAAGAAGCCGAGAAGGCGCTGGAGCCGTTCGTTGAGCGCGTTAAAACTCTGCTGGGCGACCGCGTGAAAGAGGTGCGCTTCACGCACCGTCTGACCGATACGCCAGCCATTGTCACCACCGATGCGGACGAAATGAGCACCCAGATGGCGAAACTGTTCGCTGCGGCGGGCCAGGCCGTGCCGGAAGTGAAATATATCTTTGAGCTTAATCCGGATCACCCGCTGGTGAAACGCGCGGCGGATACCCAGGACGACGCCCGCTTTGCGGAGTGGGTTGAACTGCTGCTGGATCAGTCCCTGCTGGCCGAGCGCGGTACGCTGGAAGATCCTAACCTGTTCATTAAACGTGTGAATGCGCTGCTGCTGGCGTAATCTTCCCTCACCCCGGCCCTCTCCCACAGGGAGAGGGTGAAAGAGTTCCCTCTCCCTGTGGGAGAGGGTTAGGGTGAGTGCACCAGACCGCACTTTCCCAAATTATCTCCCCCCGTTAACCGTTTCAGCCTTCCCGCCTTCCTTGAGCCATACCCGTTCTGGTGGTATTGTTTAGCGCTTTTTGAAAAATTGAATCGACTTTTGAGGGGATTTTCGCAATGCGTATTATTCTGCTTGGCGCTCCGGGCGCGGGTAAAGGAACTCAGGCTCAGTTCATCATGGAGAAATACGGTATTCCGCAAATCTCCACCGGTGACATGCTGCGCGCCGCTGTTAAATCTGGCTCCGAGCTGGGTAAACAAGCGAAAGACATCATGGACGCAGGCAAACTGGTGACCGACGAACTGGTTATCGCGCTGGTTAAAGAGCGCATTGCTCAGGAAGACTGCCGTAACGGTTTCCTGCTGGACGGCTTCCCGCGCACCATTCCTCAGGCTGACGCCATGAAAGAAGCGGGCATCAACGTGGATTACGTGCTGGAGTTCGACGTACCAGACGAGCTGATCGTTGACCGTATCGTTGGCCGTCGCGTACACGCTGCTTCTGGCCGCGTTTACCACATCAAATTCAACCCACCTAAGGTTGAAGGCAAAGACGACGTGACCGGCGAAGAGCTGACCACCCGTAAAGACGATCAGGAAGAAACCGTGCGTAAACGCCTGGTGGAATACCATCAGATGACCGCACCGCTGATCGGCTACTACACCAAAGAAGCGCAGGGGGGGGCGCTGGAGTACGCGAAAGTGGACGGCACCAAAGCCGTGGCTGACGTACGTGCAGAGCTGGAAAAAATCCTCGGCTAAGCGCACCTCTCTCACCCGGAGCCCCGGGTGAGAAAAATTCTCATCTTACCTATTACAGCAATGGGTTTCGTTTAAACGCATTTCCGCTACAATTGACAGCCTATCAAATGGTTAAGAGGCGTGAATGAGTCAGGCGAAAACCGGCATCCTGCTTGCCAATCTGGGCACCCCAGAAGCACCTACTCCAGCGGCGGTCAAACGCTACCTGCGACAATTTTTAAGCGACACGCGCGTCGTGGATACCCCAAGACTGCTGTGGTGGCCACTGCTGCGTGGCGTCATTCTGCCGATTCGTTCCCCGCGTGTGGCAAAGCTCTATCAGTCCGTGTGGATGGAAGAGGGCTCGCCGCTGATGGTGTACAGCCGTCGTCAGGAGAAGGCGCTGGCCGCCCGCCTGCCGGACATGCCCGTTGCGCTCGGCATGAGCTACGGTAAGCCGTCCCTGGAAAGCGCCGTCGACTCTCTGCTGGCGCAGGGCGTTGAACACATTGTGGTGCTGGCCCTTTATCCGCAGTATTCGTGCTCCACGGTAGCTGCCGTCTGGGACGAACTGGCGCGCATTCTGGCGACCCGCCGCCGTATACCGGGTATCACCTTTATCCGCGACTACGCCGATAACGAGCTGTACATTCAGGCGCTTGCCAGCAGCGCGCGCGCGTCGTTTGAAAAACACGGCGAGCCGGATCTGCTGCTGCTCTCCTATCACGGTATTCCGCAGCGTTTCGCGAACGAAGGGGATGATTACCCCCAGCGTTGCCGCGATACCACCCGCGAGCTGGTCTCCGCCCTCGGCCTGCCGCCTGAGAAGGTGATGATGACCTTCCAGTCGCGCTTCGGCCGTGAACCGTGGCTCACCCCGTATACTGATGAAACGCTTAAGATGCTGGGCGAGAAGGGCGTGAAGCACATTCAGGTGATGTCGCCGGGCTTCTCGGCGGACTGTCTGGAAACGCTGGAAGAGATTGCTGTCCAGAACAAAGAGTTCTTTATGGAGGCGGGCGGAACGAAATACGAATACATTCCTGCGCTTAACGACTCCCCTGAACACATCGACATGATGGTGTCACTGGCCACCACCCGCCGCTGATCGCGTTACGGGCCGGGTTTGTGCTACCATTCCCGGCCCGTATTCTTTGCACAGTTCAGACCATGAAATTTCCCGGTAAACGTAAGTCCAAACACTATTTCCCCGTCGATGCCCGCGATCCGCTGTTACAGCAAATTCAGCAGGAAAGCGAAACCAGCGCTGCCTGGGTGGTCGGTATCGATCAGACGCTGGTGGACATTGAAGCCAAAGTGGATGATGCGTTTGTCGCACGTTACGGTCTGAGCGCCGGGCACTCGCTGGTGATTGAGGATGACGTTGCCGAAGCGCTGTATCAGGAGCTGGTGCGCGAAAATCTTATCACCCACCAGTTTGCCGGCGGCACCATCGGCAACACCATGCACAACTACTCCGTACTGGCAGACGACCGCTCGGTGCTGCTTGGCGTGATGTGCAGCAATATCGAAATCGGTGGCTATGCCTACCGCTACCTGTGCAATACCTCCAGCCGCACCGATCTGAACTATTTGCAGGGCGTTGACGGGCCGATTGGCCGCTGCTTTACGCTGATAAGCGATTCCGGCGAGCGTACCTTTGCCATCAGCCCCGGCCATATGAACAAGCTGCGCGCTGAAAGTATCCCGGAAGAGGTGATCGCGGGCGCGTCTGCGCTGGTACTGACCTCCTATCTGGTGCGCTGCAAGCCGGGCGAACCAATGCCGGACGCAACTATGAAGGCAATTGAGTACGCGAAGAAATACAACGTGCCTGTGGTTCTGACGCTGGGCACCAAATTCGTCATTGCCGACAACCCGGAGTGGTGGCAGGCCTTCCTGAAAGAACACGTCTCGATTCTGGCGATGAATGAAGAAGAAGCCGAAGCGCTGACCGGCGAAAGCAATCCGCTGCTGGCGTCTGATAAGGCGCTGGACTGGGTAGATCTGGTGCTCTGCACCGCCGGGCCGGTCGGGCTGTATATGGCGGGCTTCACGGAAGAAGAGAGCAAGCGGAAAACCCAGCACCCGCTGCTGCCGGGCGCAATCGCCGAATTTAACCAGTACGAGTTCAGCCGCGCCATGCGTCATAAAGACTGCATCAACCCGCTGCGTATCTTCTCCCACATCGCACCGTATATGGGTGGCCCCGAGAAGATCATGAACACCAACGGCGCGGGCGACGGCGCGCTGGCCGCGCTGCTGCACGACATCACCGCCAACGCCTACCACAAAACCAATGTGCCGAATTCCAGCAAGCACACCTTCAACTGGCTGACCTACTCCTCGCTGGCGCAGGTGTGCAAGTACGCGAACCGCGTGAGTTATCAGGTGCTGAACCAGCATTCACCGCGCTTAACGCGGGGGCTGCCGGAACGGGAAGACAGCCTCGAAGAGGCGTATTGGGACAGGTAAAAGCAAAACGGCAACCTGTGGTTGCCGTTTTTAGTTTTTGTTCCCTCTCCCTGTGGGAGAGGGCCAGGGTGAGGGCATCAGGCCGCACAAAACTTACCCCGTCACCGCCTCTTCAACCGGCGGTTTCGTCAGCATTGTCAGCATCGTATTCGCAATCTCACGCTCACCCATCACCACCTGATTCGCGCCGCGCTCGGTGATGTACTCCACTTCGTCATCATAATGGGCGCGGGCAATGATTTCGATATGTGGGCATTTTTCACGGGCTGTGGCGACAATCTCGCCAGCCTCGTAACCGTTCGGGATAGTGAGCAGCAGCCAGCGAGCGCAGTCCAGATGCGCCAGATTCATAATCTCTTCGTTAGCCGCGTTGCCCAGCACCGCGCGGATGCCGCGCTCGCGAAGCTCGTCGACGCGAGTGCGGGAGGTTTCAATCACTACCAGGGGGATCCCCTGGGCCATCAGCTTCTCACCGAGCAGGCTGCCGACGCGGCCAAAACCGACCAGCAGCGCGTGGTTGCAGATATCTACGGGGATCTGTTTCTCCTCCTCAATCGCTTCTTCCAGGGTTTGCTCTTCGAGGGTTTCGGTCTTCTCGAGATATTTCTCCAGCAGGGCAAACAATACCGGGTTTAGCATGATGGAGAGGATCGCCCCCGCCAGCACCAGATTTTGCCCCGCCTGTGGCAGCAGGTTCAGGGCCATCCCCAGACCAGCAAGAATAAAGGCGAACTCGCCAATCTGCGCCAGGCTGGCGGCGATGGTCAGCGCCGTGCGCGGCGAGTGACCGAACATCCGTACCAGGAAGAAGGCGGCAACGGACTTACCAAAGATGATGATTGCCAGCGTACCCAGCACGGCCAGCGGCTGCTGAATGAGGATCAGCGGGTCGAACAGCATCCCGACGGAGACAAAGAACAGCACCGCGAATGCATCACGTAGCGGCAGGGTATCGTGCGCGGCACGGTGGCTCAGCTCGGACTCGTTCAGCACCATCCCGGCGAAGAACGCGCCCAGCGCAAAGGAGACGTCAAACAGCTCGACGGCGCCAAAGGCAATGCCCAGCGCCAGCGCAAGGACCGAAAGCGTGAACAGTTCACGCGAGCCCGTGGCGGCGCTGCGGGACATGATCCACGGCACCAGACGGCGGCCCACCAGCATCATGATGGCGATAAACGCCACGACTTTACCGATGGTAATGCTCATATCCAGCGCCAGCGAGGCGAAGCCGATATTCTCTTTTTCCATCATCCCGGCAACGGCAGGCAGCAGAACCAGCGTCAACACCATTACCAGATCTTCAACAATCAGCCAGCCTATCGCGATTTGTCCGCGCTGGCTGTCTATCAGCTGTCTCTCTTCAAGCGCGCGCAGCAGCACCACGGTACTGGCGGTTGAAAGACACAGCCCAAATACGATACCGGTCATGATTGACCAGCCCAGCACCGCCGAAAGCGCCATGCCCAGCAGCGTCGCCACCCCTATCTGGGCGATCGCTCCCGGTATGGCGATCGACTTTACCGCCATCAAATCCTTCAGGGAAAAATGCAGTCCGACGCCAAACATCAGCAGGATCACGCCCAATTCCGCCAGCTCAGGCGCCAGTTTGGTATCTGCGACAAAACCCGGCGTAAAGGGCCCTGCCAGCACGCCCGCCAGCAAATAGCCTACAAGGGGCGAAATACGCAGTTTATTGGCAATCATGCCGAGAATAAAAGCGAGCACAAGTCCACCAACAATGGTGGTGATAAGCGGTGTGGCGTGGTGCATTCCGTCTCCTTTCGCGATGGGTGATCCATTTTTGGTGCAAATACCAAAAAGCCGATTAATAGTTTATGACAATTTTTACGCTTATGTTTATGAATAATTGTTGAAATCACAATAAAAAGGCAATAAGCATGAAAAAAGGCAGATTTTGATAAATTTGCTGAGGGGAGGGAGAGGAAAGCCTTATGGCATCAGGTTATCCGGCTGCCAAAGTTTAACTTTGGCAGCCGTGAAGTCACGCTTTATGACGATTGTCAGGCAGGAATATGGTCAACATCCCCAGAAGTGGCAGGAAAGCGCAGATTTTATAGACCAGGAAGATGCTGGTGTGGTCTGCAACCATCCCCAACACGGCTGCGCCAAGGCCGCCCATGCCAAAGGCAAAACCGAAAAAGAGGCCGGAAACCATACCGATACGTCCCGGCAGCAGCTCCTGCGCGTAGACCAGGATGGCTGAAAATGCCGATGCGAGAATAAAACCAATAATCACCGTCAATATTCCGGTCCATTCCAGCGTTGCGTACGGTAAAACAAGCGTAAACGGCGCGACGCCGAGGATAGAGCCCCAAATGACATATTTACGTCCAATTTTATCCCCCACAGGGCCGCCTATCACCGTGCCTGCCGCCACCGCAAACAGGAAGGCAAAGAGGTGGAACTGGGCGTTTTGTACTGATAATCCGAATTTTTGCATCAGATAGAAGGTGTAATAGCTGCTAATGCTCGCCATATAGAAATATTTCGAGAAAATCAGCACCAGCAGCACGCTGACGGCAAGGATCACCTTATTGCGCGGAAGGGGATTGGTTATCTTCGCGGCAGGTTTTCCCTTATTTACGCGATGCTGCGCGGCATACCAGCGGCCACCTCTTTCCGCCGGCGGCGCGGCCAGCACAAACCACGCCACGTTGCCTTTGCCGTAAGGCGCGATAATTACCGCCGCCAGCAGAGGACCGAGGGAGCTACCAAAGTTACCCCCCACCTGAAACAGAGACTGCGCCAGCCCGTGACGTCCGCCGGAGGCCATACGTGCCACGCGGGACGATTCCGGATGAAACACCGATGAACCGGTTCCCACCAGCGCCGCGGCAACCAGTACCGCCTCAAAGCTGCCCGCCATGGCCAGCAGCACCAGCCCGCTCAGGGTGAAGCACATGCCAATGGGCAGCGACCATGGCATCGGGTATTTGTCCGTCCAGTAGCCCACCACCGGCTGTAGCAGCGAAGAGGCCAGCTGGAAGGTCAGGGTGATCATCCCGATCTGCACGAAGGTTAATGAGAACTCAGACTGCAACAGCGGGTAGATCGCCAGAATCAGCGACTGGATCATATCGTTGAGCAGATGAGAGAGACTGATTGCGCCTAATACTTTAAAGGAAGTGCGCGATTTCGGCGGCGACGCCGGAGCGCCCTGGACGGGCTGGGTTGATTCACTGATTGCCATAAATACCACGTCGATTTGTTATTAGAGATGCAGGGAGTAATTATTATCCGACTAACATACCCGTCCGTGACATTTGAAGAAAGTCGCAATTCTGAAAACTTATTTGTCTATTCTTGTGAGTCACTGTAATTTTTGCGTTTGTCTATGGGTCAGGGAGAGAGAAGATGAAGTTAATGAAGCGTGGCGTCGCGCTGGCGCTCATCGCCGCATGGGGGCTGACAAGCCTGCCCGCGCAGGCGTATGAAAAAGATAAAACCTATAAAATTACCATTCTGCATACTAACGATCATCACGGCCATTTCTGGCGCAGCGAATACGGTGAATATGGCCTGGCGGCGCAAAAAACGCTGGTGGACGGCATTCGTAAAGAGGTCGCGGCCCAGGGCGGCAGCGTCCTGCTGCTATCGGGCGGGGATATTAATACCGGGGTGCCGGAATCTGATTTACAGGATGCCGAGCCTGATTTCCGCGGCATGAATTTAATTGGTTATGACGCGATGGCGGTCGGAAACCACGAGTTTGATAATCCGCTGAGCGTGTTGCGCCAGCAGGAGAAGTGGTCCAAATTCCCGTTCCTTTCCGCCAATATTTATCAGAAAAGCACCGGCGAGCGCCTGTTTAAACCGTGGGCGCTGTTTAAGCGTCAGGATCTGAAGATCGCGGTCATCGGCTTAACCACCGACGATACGGCCAAAATTGGTAATCCTGAATTTTTCACCGACATTGAATTCCGTAAACCGGCGGACGAAGCGAAGCTGGTGATCCAGGAGTTGCAGCAGAATGAAAAACCGGATGTGATTATCGCGACCACCCACATGGGGCATTACGATAACGGTCAGCACGGCTCTAACGCGCCGGGCGACGTGGAGATGGCGCGCAGCCTTCCTGCGGGCTCGCTGGCGATGATTGTGGGCGGTCACTCACAGGATCCGGTCTGCATGGCTTCTGAGAATAAAAAGCAGGCAGATTATGTGCCCGGCACGCCGTGCGCGCCTGATCGTCAGAACGGGATCTGGATTGTACAGGCCCACGAGTGGGGTAAATACGTTGGCCGCGCGGATTTCGAATTCCGTAACGGCGAAATGAAGCTGGTGCACTATCAGCTCATCCCGGTCAACCTGAAGAAGAAAGTGACCTACCCGGATGGCAAAAGCGAGCGGGTACTCTACACGCCAGAGATCGCTGAAAACCAGCAGATGCTCTCTTTGCTGACGCCGTTCCAGAGCAAAGGGAAAGCGCAGCTGGACGTGAAGATTGGCACGCTTAACGGACGACTGGAAGGGGACCGCAGCAAAGTCCGCTTTGTACAGACCAACATGGGGCGTCTGGTGCTGGCCGCGCAGATGGCGCGCACGAATGCTGATTTCGGCGGGATGAGCGGCGGCGGTATTCGTGATTCCATTGAAGGCGGAGACATCACCTATAAAGACGTGCTCAAAGTGCAGCCGTTTGGCAACGTGGTGGTCTATGCGGACATGAGCGGGAAGGAGGTGATTGACTACCTGACCGCCGTGGCGCAGATGAAGCCGGATTCCGGGGCGTATCCGCAGTTTGCTAACGTCAGCTTCGTCGCGAAGGACGGCAAGCTTAACGATCTCAAAATCAAAGGCGAACCGGTTGATCCGGCGAAAACCTACCGCCTGGCAACGTTAAGCTTTAACGCCACCGGCGGCGACGGCTATCCGCATATCGATACCAAACCGGGCTATGTAAATACCGGGTTTATTGATGCGGAAGTGTTGAAGCAGTTTATCCAGCAAAATTCACCGATTGACGTGAACATGTATGAGCCGAAGGGCGAGGTGAGCTGGCAGTAGTGCGTTTTTTTGCCGGGTGGCGGCTTCGCCTTACCCGGCCTACATTTGAATCGTAGGCCCGGTAAGCGCAGCGCCACCGGGCAATTTTCTCAATCCCGGCGCGCAATATCCGCAAATTTCGCGTCCAGCATTTTCGCCAGATCGCCTGCGGCCAGTTCGATATCCAGCCCGCGTTTGCCGCCAGAAATATAGATCGTCTCAAATTCCTGCGAAGGCGCATCGATCAGCGTCGGCAGACGCTTTTTCTGGCCGAGCGGGCTGATCCCGCCGACCAGATAACCCGTTGTGCGTTGCGCAACCATCGGGTCAGCCATATCGACCTTTTTCGCTCCCAGCGCTTTGGCCACTTTCTTCAGATCAAGCTGTCCGGCGACGGGCGTCACTGCCACGGCGAGGTGCTTCATATCGCCGTTCACCGCGACCAGCAGCGTTTTGTAGACCTGGTCCGCGTTCAGCCCCAGCTTGCGCACCACTTCATCACCAAAGTTGGTTTCGTTCGGATCGTGATCGTAGGTGTGGATCCGGAAAGAAATTTTGTTTTTTTCGAGTAATTTAACGGCGGGAGTCATGGCTATCCTTCTTACGACAGACGATTCATACCAGCAGCATACGCCTGACGTTTGTCTAAAAAATAGCACCATCTTGCGCAATAGTATTGGCAGTGATGGTTACTTTGAGCGACAATCGGCGTAGCCGAAGGTCACTTCGGTATAATAAAAACGATGAAATTCCTCTTTGACGGGCCAATAGAGATATTGGCCATTTTTTTATTTCAGCAGCGACGGCAAATTCCCTTCTCCGTACAAATGCAACGCGCCAACCGCGACAACATAACGACCGGCAGGCAGGGCATATAGTGTATCCCCCCACCCCCCGGATTATCAACCGCCACGCCTGGTTGCGCGCGTTCATCAGCACATCATACAACGATTCACTGAACGTCGACGGTAACGCCAGCTTACCGTCTGCGGGCGGCGCATCCAGCCACCAGCCAATCATCGTTTGCAGCAGACGCGCGTTGGTGTGCCAGTGGGTCAGGGTATCATCCAGCAGCATCAGGCCGTCATCGGGAAGCTGGCGAAGAAGCGCAATCTGGCTGTCCGTGCCTTCCAGTTCAATGACGGACAGGTTGCGCGCCCTTGCCGCATTCAGCAGTTGATAATCGATACCGTAATCGCCGCGCAGCCCCAGGCGCTGCGCCTGGGTGGCCTGTAGCACCATGGCAATTTGCCACAGGGGCAGAGTGTCGAGCATTGAGAGCGAGACGCCGGTCTCATCCGCAAGACGGGTAAGCTCAGCCAGCTGCGTCCCGTTAAGACGTTCCGCCAGGGGGCGATCGCTTTCCAGCCCGGCAAACGGCGATTCATGGCCGGAGATGTCGGCTTCGACGATCAGCGCGTCGGCGCGCTTCAGCAGTTTAATCAGGCCGGAGGGCAGGGGGGACATGTCCTGCGTGCCCATATGAATGCTTCCCACCAGGTGCAGATGCTGCCCGCCCGGAAGCGAAATATCCATACCGGGCCAGGCATAACGGCGGGGAAAAAGGGCGCGAAACGATGTTTTTAGACGATTAAACAGACCCATACGCGCTCCATGATCGGAAAGGTTCATGCTAGCGCGTACGGGTACAAGGTTCAATCCTTCGGTTTAAACCGCAGCAGGCGGTTAGCGTTGCTCACCACGGTAATTGACGAGAGCGCCATCGCCGCACCCGCAACAACCGGGTTCAGCAGGGTGCCGGTC
>OAWZ01000646.1_pt1 | contig 15695 bp, 8 predicted proteins | sample 1477091 | NCBI WGS metagenome assembly OAWZ01 (sample SAMEA2580282, study PRJEB22360) | human gut metagenome | biome: human gut; feature: human-associated habitat; material: faeces | place: Denmark | collected 2008/2010
TCGGCTTGTGGAAGTCGCAGCAGCCCAGTATCTGCGGAGTGGTCAGTCCCATTCCCCAATTCAGGTTACCGTTGTAAGTACCGTCGTTGATAGAATACTGAATGGCCCATACAGACTCTGCACCGTTTTCATATTGCGGCAGGAAGTTCATGCTATAGTCCGTTTCCAGTCCGTAACCACCTTTAGCCATGATCAGGGGATCGGTGTATTTCACGACCTGTTTCAGGTCTTCTTCGTTGATTCCGGTAAGGGCATTATCGGCTCCGTCCCGGCGGGAAGCTTTTTACAGGTAAGTTTTTGCAAGGTAAGCAGCAGCGGCTGCCTGTGCAGGGCGTCCTTTTTCTATTTGTACTTCCGGCAGGTTGTCGTAGGCAAACTGGAAGTCGTCTGCTATCTTTTGCCATTGCTCGTCATTGGTATAAGTGGTATTCGACAGTTCATTGTAAGCATCCGGTTCCATGTTTTCATCGTTTACAATAACGATCTTCTTGAACAGCTGTTTCAACATGAAGTGAGCGTGTCCGCGCAGGAATCTCATTTCGGCAATGCGCTGGTTCTTCAACGGATAGGTCTTTTCATCCATTTGGTCGAGTGATTGCAGAGCTGTATTGGCACGGGTGATGCATTGATACAGTCTTTTCCATATATCATTGATATTCCAGTCGGTGGTATTGATACCTTTGGATATTTCCAGTGCGTTGAACACACCGCCGTCTTCTGTTCCCGAACCGCCTTTATAGCAATCGTCGGAACGTACATCATAATTCCAGAGAGAGAAGGAAGAGTTGATATCATCACCTGTCGCCCAGATGGCGTAGGCAGAAATCACCAGATTATCTACATATTCGGGAGAAGCGATCTGATCGCCGGTCACAATACCCTGAGGAACCTGACGGTCCAAAAAATCGTCACAACTGGTTGTCAGCAAGGTAATTCCGATTGTTGCTATATATATTATCTTTTTCATGATCATTCGTTTTATTGATGAAGTAAGTTAAAATCCGATGTTAAGTCCGAACGTGATATTCACAGGGATCGGATAAGAAAAGTTCGGGTTCTCCGGATCTTCTCCGGTAAAATTCTTGCTCTTGATGGTCAGCAGGTTCTGTGCACTGCAATAGAAACGCAAGCGGTCCATTCTCATTTTTTTGGAGATAACAGCGGGAACGGTGTATCCTAACTGGATATTGCGCAGTTTCAGGAAAGAACCGTTTTCTACGAAGTAAGTAGAGACACGCTGTTCATTGTTCGTATCACTGCGGGTCAATGCCGGAATATCAGAGTTTGGGTTCGTAGGTGACCAGGCATTAAGCAAACGGGTTCCCTTATTCAGGAAGCCGACATTGGAAGCACTCCAAAAATCGCTTTTCTTCTTCACGTCACTGATTATATCCACTCCCTGAACGCCTTGCCAGAACATTGTCAGATCGAAGTTCTTATATTCCAGATAAATATTCAATCCGTAGCTGAAAGAGGGAGTAGGATCATAAATCCAGTTCTGATCTCTTTCGTCAATCACACCGTTATGGTCAATATCACGGTAACGGATACGGCCGACAGCAGCGCCTTCTTGAGTAGCATGGTTGTCTACTTCATCCTGCGACTTAAAAATGCCATCAGCAATGTAACCGACTTGTGCGCCGTAAGTATGTCCGACTACACTCTTCACACCATTACCACCAAACTTGCCGTTGGCAGCTACCGTTTCCGGCAATTCAAGAATTTCATTCCGATAAGTGGATATGTTTCCGTTCAGGTCGTAAGTCAGTCCAAAGGCAGTCTTGTTACGATAACCCAGATTAAATTCAAAACCCTGGTTTTTCATTGCACCCGAATTTATCCAACGGCTGCCGCCTTCTCCCAGCACTCCTACTCCTGCCATTTCAGTCAGGATATCTGTTGTTTTCTTGTAGTAGTATTCCAGTGAACCGTACAGTGATTGCTTGAACAGGCTGAAGTCGATACCGACATTGGTCTGTGTCGTTGTTTCCCATTTGATATTATCGTTACCGATCTGGTTGCGTTTGAAGCCGGAAGGAAGTACACCGCCACCGTTAGAACCTGTGATATCGTATGCCGTACCGTAGCTCTGTCCGCCGAAAGAATCGGTTGTACCATAGTTAGGTGCATAGATAGTATAACGGGCAAGGTTGGAGATTTCCTGATTACCGGTCTGTCCCCACGAAGCACGCAATTTCAGATCATCAAGCCAGGTCAGTTCTTTCATGAAGTTCTCCTGTGTGATGCGCCATCCCAAAGATACGGAAGGGAAAGTGGCATAACGGTGGTTTTTACCGAACCGGGAAGAACCGTCCCGACGGAGAGTTAACGAAAGCAGATATCTATCGGCATAAGAATAGTTCATTTTGCCAAAGAAAGAGACGAGTGAATACCCCTCACCGGCACCGTATGCTTGTGCCGTGCCACTACCTGCATCGGGCCACATATAGTCGGGGGTAAGGATAGAGAAGTCTTCTTTGTATCCGGAGAAATGGCTGTCGTCTTCACGGTTCAACTCCATACCTATCATTACATCTCCACGATGTTTGCCTACTTCCAGTTGGTAGGTAGCAATGGCGTTCCACATCCATTTCGTCCAGTGTTCCTGCTTGGCTTCCACTGCGCTCTTGCCATTATTTGTCTGCGTTCCTTCCTGATAAGGATAAGTGAAGTAACGTGCCTGCTTGTTGGCATAGTCCAGACCGAAAGTGGAACGTAGATTGAATCCCTTGAAAGGAGTCAGATTGACATAGGCATCACCGAACATACGCCAGTAAGTGTATCGGTTGTCTTTATTGTATTCAAGTACGGCACGAGGGTTACGACGGTCGGGCCATCCGCCTACCGGTCCGCCCCATGAACCATCCGAAGCATATACGGGAATAGCGGAAGGAATGTCCAGTGCGGTTTCAATAATTCCACCCGGAGCCTGCACTTCCGACGTGCGATTTAATGTAAAATGCTGACCGATGGTCAGGATATCATCAATCAACTTATAATCGCTGTTCATACGAGCCGAGAAACGGTCGAAGTCCGTGTCTTTGATAACACCCAGATTCTTGTAATATCCCAGAGAAAAGAAAGAAGAACCTTTCTCCGAACCGTTGCTGACGGAAAGATTGTATTGCTGAATAACACCAGTACGAGTGATCTCGTCAAACCAGTCTGTGTCCGCCACAGGCATTGTATTCTTTGAATCCAGGTATTTGGAAAGAGTCATTCCGTATAATACCGGATTGCCGTCGGCATTATATCCCCAATTGTAAGCATATCCCAAAGCATTACCGTTCGGATTTTCACCGTCGTTCACGTAGGCTTGCCACATAGCTCGTCCGTATTGCTCAGTGTTCAGTACGTTCATTTTACTCTGATACATGGAGGCGGAAACAGAAGCGTCGAAATTGATTTTGATCTGTCCTTTCTTTCCTTGTTTGGTAGTAATGATGATCACGCCGTTCGCTGCACGCGAACCGTAGATAGAAGCGGATGCGGCATCTTTCAAAACCTGAATGGATTCAATATCATTACCATTCAGTTCGTGCATACCGGCTTTGGTAGGAACACCGTCGATTATATAAAGCGGGTCGTTATTGTTCAGCGTACCGATACCGCGGATACGTACGGTAGCCGATCCACTCGGATTACCATCGGCGGTGATGTTCATTCCGGGGACACGTCCCTGAAGGGCTTTCACCGGATTGTTTTCACCTTGCTTCTGGATTTCGTCTACTTTTACTACAGAAACAGCACCTGTCAGGTCGGCTTTACGCTGTGTAGTATAACCTGTTACGACAACTTCATCTACCTTCTGGGTATCTTCTTCCAGTAGTACATTAACGATAGCAGCCGCTTTTACGGTCACCGGTTTATAACCAATATACGTAATCTTTAAAGTAGAGTTGACCGGAACTGAAAGAGTGAAATTACCATCGAAGTCTGTAATTGTTCCGTTGGTTGTAGCTGTAGTTTCAACGACAGAAGCACCGATAATCGGTTGCCCATCCGTTTTAGAAGTAACGTTTCCCTTTACCGTAATGTTTTGCCCCCACAGGGCCGACATGAAAGCAAACAGGAAACAAACGCTGCAAAGAAGTTTTTTGTTCTTCATGATACCAGGCATTAGTTTAATGTTATTAATTTAAAAGTACGAATTTTCTCTTTTCGATGATGCAAATTACGGTTGATTTAAGTCAACCGACTGAAAAAAATGTTTCAAAGGCTGTAAGATATGTTGCATAGAACGCTATTTTATAGGGTTTTATAAGAATAATTCTCCATCATAAGAAAGTCGGGATTATATTCTCTCTCAATCATAGAAAATACTACCTTTGTATAGTAATTTAAGTCCTTGTAAAAAGGGATATTATTCATATAACAAGCATATAATCACTCAAAGTAACCAACAGAAAACTGAATGATATGAAAACAATCTCCAACGAACAACTTACCATTCAGGTATCTCCGCATGGAGCCGAACTTTGCAGTATCTTCGCCAATGGGAAAGAGTATCTGTGGCAAGCCGACCCTGCTTTTTGGAAACGCCACTCTCCTGTACTTTTCCCGATTGTAGGAAGTGTGTGGGAAAACCAGTATCGTAATGAAGGTATCGCTTATACATTGAGTCAACATGGCTTTGCCCGCGATATGGAATTTACTCTTGTTTCAGAAAAAGAAGACGAAGTACGATACCACCTTGTCAGTAATGAAGAGACATTACGGAAATTTCCTTTCCCGTTTTGTCTGGAAATAGGTTATCGTATTCAGGGTAAGCAGATCGAGGTTATATGGGAAGTTAAGAATACCGGAGAAAAAGAAATGTATTTTCAAATCGGTGCGCATCCTGCATTCTATTGGCCGGATTTTAATGCAGATACACAGAATCGTGGTTTCTTCGGTTTTGACAAGGAAGAAGGATTGAAGTATATCCTCATTTCAGAAAAAGGATGTGCAGATCCTTCCACTGAATATTCTCTGGAACTTACAGACGGGTTATTGCCATTGGATACACATACTTTCGATAAAGATGCTTTGATAATAGAGAATGAGCAAATCCATAAAGTAACCCTTTATACCAAGGAAAAGAAAGCTTATTTAAGCCTGCACTTTCATGCTCCCGTAGTCGGTCTATGGTCTCCGCCTGCAAAGAATGCCCCTTTTGTCTGCATTGAACCGTGGTACGGCCGCTGCGACCGCGCACATTACACAGGCGAATACAAAGACAAAGACTGGATGCAACACCTGCAACCGGAAGAAACTTTCAGAGGAGGGTATACGATTGAGATCGATGAATAAGTAATGACAGCCTATTCTGCGAATAGACTGAAGAAACACAGAACAGCTGCCGGACCTCACGGACGGCAGCTGCCAAACACCTAATCTACAAAACCTAACTTAAAAACTAACTCATAAATCCAATCTATGAAATACTGATTATACAAGTGATAAACAATTGATTATATCCTTGATAAATACCTATTGAAAAATAAATCCATCCTTTTATAAACCTAATCTATACACACTAAATGAATCGACTGCGAATGTACCGCCCTTACTGTAAAAACACATACGATTGTATGGCTCTGTAGGGAAAATCAGATTAGTCATCGCTATCTTCCCGCCATCCAGAAATATTTCTACCGAACACTTATCAACAAAGACATCCAGTTTGTATTCATTTTCCTTCTGGATAGGTGCCCATGTAGCCAATGCGAAATCATCTATATAATTGATAGAAGTCGTCTTCCGGCGGTCGTGCGCCTCGATCTCGTGCGGAGAGCTGTTTTTCCCGAAATCTACGATGCCGCTTTTCGTACGGTCCATCACCAGTTTCTTTTCCGGAAGATTAAAATAAATATCCACCTTCTCTCCCTTGTCATTGAAAAGACTGAATCCCATAATTTCCGCCTTTCCAGCTTCGATGTTCAGAGAAAGCTCATAAGCTCCTTCATTATCAGTCAATAAAGATTCGATGTGATAATCCTTGTCTACCGTGAAGGACGGAACATCCTTGCTTTCTTTTCGTAAGTTCTTAGTTTCCGCTACCGGTGCGGCGGAAAGATAAATATCATTGTCCTGTGTATAGAGTCCCAATTCACGGGGCAGTGCATTGGCACTACGGAACTGCCGGGTCGGAACGATATTGCAATACTGCCAGTTGCTCATCCAAGGCACTGCCACCACACGGTCTCCCGTATTTGAGAAACAGACAGTAGCATAGTGATCTTTCCCCCAGTCCAGCCATTTTGTGACATTCGGCTGATTATCACAAATAAATTTTGTGCCGTCAAAGTCACCGATAAAATATTGAATAGCACTCCCTCCGAAGTAACATCCCGGATTTACATTGACAATCAATGCCCATTTCTTATAGTTGATATCGCCGTCTACAGGAAGTTCCACCATATCCGGACATTCAAACTGACAGGGTTGCACACCGTATCCTTCGCCAAAGCTACTCAGGTAGTTCCAGTCTTTCAGATTATGGGAGTCATAGAAACGCATTTCCTTATCGGCAGAGACAATCATCACCCATTTACTCTCCGGTGCATACCAGAAGACTTTCGGGTCACGGAAATCTTTCAGACCATCGGAAGGACGCAGAACAGGATTCTTTTCGTATTTAGTAAATGTCCGTCCGTTGTCTTTGCTATAAGCCAGACACTGAATCTGTCCGTTCTTATCGCTGGCAGAAGTATAGTAAGCGAGGATGGAACCTGCTCCGTAGCCCGCCACATTCTCCTGATCGACAATAGAACTACCGGAAAAGATATGCCCTAATGTATCACGGGCAATGGCAGGAGCCAAATGTTCCCAATGCATCAGGTCTTTGCTGACCGAATGTCCCCAGTGCATATTTCCCCATTTGGAGCCATAAGGGTTATACTGATAATACAAATGATACTCTCCATCTTTATATACCAATCCGTTTGCATCATTCATCCAGCCATAAAGGGGAGTATGATGGTAGACAGGACGGAATTTATCCGTATTGGTAGTATCAAACGTATCGGATAATTTGATTTCTTCCCAGCAGAGGGCGTCTTTCGATTTCTTTTGAATGCGTAAAGTGGCTACCTTTGTATCAGCCGGCAAAGCAAAAGGAACGAAATAATCGACCTTAGTCTGTGCCAGGCGGATATCCATATCGGTATCCGCTGCATTCCCCGTATCAAGACGCACCTGACTTTCGTCGGCTTCTTCTTCGATGGGGAGTAATATATAATTAGTAGGATGAGTAATATGGACAATAGTAAGGCTATCACCTTTCTGTTCAAGAGTGAACGTGCTTTTGGTCGACTGGCAATAGGTCAGTCCAAAGGAGACAGTCAGTGCGAGTACGGCACCTTTACACAGTTTTATCCAAGGAGTTGTTTTCATGGTAACAGGATATTCAGAGTTATACTAGTGTTAATCAAAAATTGACGGAGGCAAAGATAGGGGGTATCTTCACCTTCGTCTATAAACTTTGTTTCAAAGAGTAACATTTTTGATACATCATTGAAAAAAGGGAGCTACAGGCGTACAGAGTTTGTTTTAAACTACATGACCAACTGTGTGACCAGCCGCCAAGACAGGATTTGAACCTGTACCTCAAGTCTGTAAAGACAAGCGTTCAACCGAATCGTTAACAGCGAAGTATCTCTATACTACGGCATCCCTTTCTGTTTTTTAAAAGCAGAAGTAACAGGCGAAAAGAGAAACGGGGCACGTCAATGCCGGAGTCGAACCGGATAGTCTTGCTGATTTTACAACTTCACTATTCCTCCCCTAAAATGAGACGAAGTAACTCTTCTCTACGACATTCTGCTTATGTCAAAGTAAAAAACAAGGTAACAAACGAAAAGAGACTATACCCTGCTCTATCCAACTGAGCTATGCTTTTCCTTAAAGAATAAGGAGAGCAGCGGGAGTCGAACCCGCGACCTATGGTCGTCCCAAACGAAGTAACTCTTCTCTACGACACTTGTTCTGTTTTTTTCCGTAAACCGGAATCCTGAGAACTCCGGTTATACCACTATCTTTTTTATCTCCTGCAACGCATCATTTCCTTTGTCGATTGCAGACAAAATATCAAATATCTTATCCGACCATCCCGCTATCAGAAATACATCGTCACGAGTGATATCCAGCGGAGTGTTGCCATATCCGCTTAAGTCAAACAGATACAACTTGGCTGCCGGACAAATTTTCTTGTACTTCCTCCACAAATCCGTTATCTGCAAATCACTATGGCTATTCCACAACTGACAGTCGGTGAACATCATTATCTTATCCATCTGCGCCTTCCGATCTATCAGGTCTTTGATAACCAAATATCCGTTTGTAGAGTATCCCACTTCACCTTCCCTTTTATAGAAAGCATCGACATTGGACAAGATACCCGTATCGGGCAGATTAATAATCTTCCATCTATCGCCAAAGATACCCGTCATCACCTGCTTGCAACGTGACTTCAACAACATTCCCAGCAGCAAACCGATGTCATAGTACAATACTTTACTCTTTGCCGAAACCGGACACTGCATGGAACCGGATACGTCACAGGCTATCAGCACACGGGTAGATTCATCAAATCCGGTAATATTGCGGGCAGATACCTGCACGGCACGTTCCAAAGCCGTCATCAACATCGTAGCATAGAGCGAAGGAGTCTTCGACAACTCACGGTAAGCAGCCAAAAAGCGGAAAGGCAACTGCCTGGAGTTTTCAACCGCCTTTTCGGAAGACAGCCTCTTCCCTACTGTCAGAATATGGTCTGCAGAAACTTCCGCTTCCAGTATATTCCTCAGATTGCGCAGCAAAGCCATGTATCCTAGTTTACCACTGTCTATCAATTCTTCCCATTTGGCACGGAAAGCTTTTCGCCGTTCTTCTTCCGTAGCAAAGGTACGCTGACCTAAAGCAGACAATTCTGTCTCCCAAGTATAGGGAACCGGAAGATTATCGTTAACTATTCCATTGAAAATTTCCTGTTGCCGTTCATCTTTCGCTTTCGGGTGCACAAGAAACAAGGCATCTTTCAGACAAACTTCTGCCGAACGGTTATACTTGGCAAACTGGTACGCATCGAATGTATTGAATGCATCCTGTAGCCCTGCCTGCAACTGTTTGGAAAGACGGTTCAGTTTCTTTGTCCCCGTCCGCCGGTTTGCCTGCTGATAACAGGCCAGCAGTTCGGTGATTTCATCGGCACGCCGAACGGTACGGGCAGTTACCCGCTTCACCAGATTGTCGCCCTGGTGGATACGCGCCAGTTCTACCGCCATCACCAAAGGGATGGAACGCAGGTTCATCGTTTCCCTTGCGTACGCCGCCAGTTGCGCCACAAACAAAGGGTTACATTTTCCGATGAGCGTACGGACCCTTTCTATTCTCTCTTCCTCCTGCTCATAGAAACTGTTGTTCAATGAAGTAGTTACCACGGATGTGTACAATTCCCATTCGGGTGTCAGCCGGTAAGCCGGTGCCGATTCTTTGTTCAGCACTTTATTCATTCCTTTATTTATCCAGTTAAACTTCATCATTTATACTCTTTATTTGTTTTCTTTTGCAAAGATACGGGGGTGGGTACGCAGCCTTTTTGCGTACCTCAAATTATTTTTCTACTTTTGGAGAAAATCTTTATACTTCCGCCTATGCCGGTCAATAGAAATGCCTTGATTCGTTATAAAACGATTGATAACTGTCTGCGTAATCCTTATCGTCGCTGGACACTGGAAGACTTGGTAGATGCCTGCTCGGATGCCCTTTACGAATATGAAGGAATCGACAAGGGAATCAGCAAACGTGCCGTACAAATGGATATACAGATGATGCGCAGCGAGAAGCTGGGTTATAACGCACCGATTGTGGTATACGAAGACCCGGAATACAGCATCACACAAACCCCGCTGAACGAACAGGACCTGAAAACGATGTCGGAAGCCGTGGAAGTTCTGCGGCAGTTCAAGGGTTTCTCCTACTTCACGGAGATGAGTGAGATTGTGAACCGGCTGGAAGATCACGTAGCCTCCGCCCGAATGAAGACGACTCCGGTCATCGACTTCGAAAAGAACGAATCTCTGAAAGGGCTGGATTATCTGGATACCATTTACCATGCCATCGTCAACGAACATCCCCTGCAACTTAAATACCGTTCGTTCAAGGCCCGTTCGGCAAACAGCTTCATCTTCTATCCTTATCTATTAAAGGAATATCGCAACCGTTGGTTCGTATTTGGAGTCAGAAAAAGCGGACGGATATTGCAGAATCTGGCTCTGGACAGAATCCATTCGTTAGAGGTGTTATCGCGGGAACCCTTTATAAAGAATACATTCTTCGACCCGAACACATTCTTTGACGACTTGGTAGGGGTGACCAAAAACTCCGGAAGCAAAGCCGAGAAGGTCGGTTTTAAAGTAGCCGCCAACGAAGCCCCCTACATCCTGACCAAACCGATACACCACAGCCAACGAACCATAGAAACATTGGAAGACGGAAGTGTGATTCTTGAAATAGAAGTAGTCATCAACCATGAACTGGAACGGGTATTCTTCGGATATGCCAACGGAATACAAGTTCTTTACCCGCAGACACTGGTGGAGCTAATAGAAAAGAAATTAAGGAGGGCGGTAGAACAATACGAAAAGCCCAAGTGAGTTACATTCGGATAAAAAGCAAGTAACCGGACCATTTTCATCCTTTCCGGAGAGAAAAAGACATTTTATGATACAATTAATTCCATTTTAATGAAGAATTAATTTGCTTTATCCTCTCTTTTTAATGGTTCGACCTTTACTTTGCCCTTGATAATACCGAAAAACTCATTAAATTATGAATATGAAGAGAAGTTTAATTTTACTATGCGGTCTGCTGACCGGCTTTACCTTGCAATCTACAAAGGTAAACGCGCAGACACAAACAGTGGCTAATGACCAGAAACTGGTCTATCCCTACACCTTTGCAAGGGTAGTTGGTCTGGTGAACCAAACAGAAAAGGAACATCGACAAGAGATTTGCATCAACGGTTATTGGGATTTCCAGCCTGTCCGCTTGCCGAAAGAATACGTTCAGGGAAAAGGTATCGCTCCCGAACTACCCCTGCCGGAAAACGACAGCGAATGGAGCAAAACACGTATCAAAATCCCTTCACCGTGGAATATCAATGCTTTTGCTTACCGCGACCTGGAAGGTCCCGACCACCGCAACTACCCTTCATACCCCAAAGAATGGGAACAAGTGAAAATGGCATGGATGAAGAAGAATGTCACCATCCCTGCCGACTGGTCGGGGCAACAAATCAAACTTCACTTTGAGGCCGTAGCCGGATATTCTGAAGTCTACGTAAATAAAGAAAAGGTAGGCGAGAACTTCGATTTGTTCTTACCGTTCAGCTTTGACATCACCGATAAAGTGACTGCCGGCGAACATAGAGATACTGGTAGGCGTACGAAGCCAGTCGTTATTCGAAAACAATGCGACCATCGGACGCCGCATTGTTCCGGGCGGATCGATGTGGGGGTATCAGATCAACGGTATCTGGCAGGATGTATATCTGTTGGCTTTGCCGAAAATCCATCTGGAAGACGTATACGTAAAACCGCTGGTATCAAAGAATACACTGGAAATAGAAGTAACTCTTCAGAACCGGACAGAGAAGAAGACTGATGTACAACTACAAGGTAATATCTGCGAATGGGTGAACTGCGCAGGAACAGACGTCAACTCCGCTCCCGTTCCGAACTGGACGCTTGGTAATGAAGCATTGAAAGTCGCTCCTACGAAACTGTCCCTGCCAGCCAAGGCTTCACAGAAAGTGACCTTGCAAGTACCTGTCGACAAGGACATATTAAAATACTGGACTCCGGAGCATCCCAACCTGTATGCCCTGTTACTTTCCGTCAATAACCAGAAACAGACTGTCGATACCAAATACGAACGTTTCGGCTGGCGTGAATGGACATTGCAAGGTACTACACAATACCTGAACGGCGAACCTTACGCATTGCATGGTGACTCCTGGCATTTTATGGGTATCCCGCAGATGACCCGCCGTTATGCGTGGGCCTGGTTCACCGCCATTAAAGGGATGAATGCCAACGCAGTCCGTCCGCACGCGCAAGTCTATCCCCGCTTCTACCTTGATATGGCTGATGAAATGGGGATCTGCGTACTGAATGAAACAGCCAACTGGGCCAGCGACGGTGGTCCGAAACTGGACTCCGACCTCTTCTGGGAAGCATCCAAAGAACATCTGAAACGTTTTGTCCTGCGCGACAGAAATCACGCGTCCGTTTTCGGCTGGAGTATCAGCAACGAAAACAAACCCGTTATCCTGCACGTTTACAATCGCCCCGAACTGATGCCGGTACAAAAGAAGGCATGGGAAGAATGGCGTGACATTGTACATCAGTACGACCCTACCCGCCCGTGGATTTCAGCAGACGGGGAAGATGACGGTGACGGTATATTGCCCGTGACCGTAGGCCACTACGGAGACATCAACTCCATGAAACGCTGGATCGAAATCGGAAAACCTTGGGGAATCGGTGAACACAGTATGGCTTATTACGGCACCCCGGAACAGGTTGCCAAATATAATGGAGAACGCGCTTACGAATCACAGGAAGGCCGTATGGAAGGGCTGGCTAACGAATGTTACAACCTCATCGTCAACCAAAGACAGATGGGAGCCTCTTACAGCACAGTCTTCAATATGGCATGGTATGCCTTGAAACCGCTTCCACTCGGCAAGAAAGACAAAAGCAAAGCTCCCACCGTTGAAGCTGACGGAGTCTTCTTCGGTGATTACAAAGAGGGAGTTCCGGGCGTGCAGCCCGAACGGGTAGGCCCTTATTGTACGACGTTCAACCCCGGTTACGACCCGACCTTGCCGCTCTATCAGGAATGGCCGATGTACAGTGCTCTACGCGCAGCCAATGCTCCGGGGCAACCGGCCTGGTCTCCTTATGCTGTAATCGACAAACAACAGTACGATCATCGCAAAACAACAACTCCTTCCAAAAAGTATAAGGAAGTCATCTTTATCGGTAGTCAGAACAGTAAATTAAAGCAGCTGATGGATGCGCAAGGAGTCATATTCGCCAAGAAGGCAAACACTCCTTCCCTGTTGCTCTATATTGTAGACGGTAGCCAAAAGTTGGATGCTTCTACCAAAGATGAGATGCAAAAGCAAATCGCCAAAGGTGCGGATGTATGGATATGGGGACTCACACCGGAAACGGTAGCCGCATACAATGAAATTCTTCCGCTTCCGGTGTCCTTGGATAATCTGCAGCGTTCTTCTTTCCTGCCCGTACAAAAGTCATGGATGCACGGACTCAATAATTCCGACTTCTACTTCTGCGAACTTCAGAAGACCAACGCTTCCAGCTACTCGCTGAAAGGAGCTTTCGTAGAAGAAGGCGAGGTCTTGCTGAACGCCTGTAAGACCGACTGGAGAAAGTGGAACAAACGCCCGGAAGAGATCAAGACTGCCGGAACGATCCGCAGTGAATACGAATGTACAGCCGCCACTCCTGTATTTGTAAAATGCCAGCAGAACGCTTCCACTTTCTATCTGAACACATTAACCGAATTTGCCAACTCGGAGAAGGGGTTCAACACTTTGAGCGCTATCCTGAAGAATGCCGGAATAGCCTTCCAAAAGCCGGAAGTCAATATCGACGAGGTCTTCTTCCTGCGCGACGAACAGATCAACTTCCCCGTAGCCACCAAAGAGAAACTGGTGAAGGACAGCGACGGTGAATGGACACTGGAACTTTATGTATTCAGTCCACGCCCTCTGGACGACCTGTTGATAGAGCCGAACATGCCGAAACTATCCCTCTTTGTGAAAGCAAAGAAACGTGCGCTGCTCATCAACGACAAACCTTATACGGCTGTATCCCACGACGGACGCAACGAAATCATCTACAAAGAATTGCCCTTGCTGCAAGGATGGAATAAACTGGTGATCAAACTAGGAGCCGGAGACCGGAACGACTTCACCGGCTATTTCAAATGCGATAACAAGAAAGATTTCCTTCCGTTGTTGAAAGCAGCTTTCGTGAATCCGGAAACCAAATAATAGTAAATAAATATATGATGAAACTTACACACATTTTAGCCTCGGCGGCTATCATTTCAACGCTGAGCGCATGTAACGGTAGCCTGCAAACAGCGGATCGGACACCGGTCGATTACGTCAACCCGTATATCGGCAACATCAGCCATCTGCTGGTTCCCACGTTCCCCACCATCCAGTTACCCAACAGTATGCTTCGTGTTTACCCGGAACGCGCCGACTACACCTCCGAACTGCTGAAGGGGCTTCCATTGATTGTCACCAATCACCGGGAACGTTCCGCATTCAATTTCAGTCCCTATCAGGGAGAAAAGCTGCGTCCGGTCATAACGTACAACTATGACAACGAGCACATTACTCCTTATTCTTTCGATGTGGAACTGGATGACAACCGTATGAAAGCGGAATATGCGCTTTCCCACCAGTCGGCTATCTACCGGATAACGTACGAGGCAGACAAACCGGCTTACCTCATCGTAAACTCCCGCAATGGCTCTATCCACGCCAACGAGAACTTCATCAGCGGCCGCCAGCAACTAAATGACAACACCAATGTCTATGTATATATAGAAGCACAGGAGAAGCCGATAAGCGCCGGCATCCTCGAAAACGGCACTATTGAAACAAGTAAGGATAATGCCGAAGGCGCAAACGCCTGCGCGGCATGGCGCTTTGCCGATGGAACCACAACGGTCAACCTCCGCTACGGTATTTCTTTTATCAGCGAGGAACAGGCCGAAAAGAACCTGCACCGCGAATTAAAAGACTATAACATCAAAGCACTGGCAGAAGCAGGACGCCAAATCTGGAACGAAACGTTGGGACGTATCCAAGTAGAAGGAGGAACGGAAGATGACAAAACCGTATTCTACTCTTCTTTCTACCGTACCTTCGAACGCCCTATCTGCATGAGCGAAGGCGGCCGTTACTTCAGCGCCTTCGACGGAAAAGTACACGAAGACAACGGTACTCCTTTCTACACCGACGACTGGATTTGGGACACTTACCGTGCCGCACATCCTCTCCGCACACTGATCGACCAACAAAAGGAAGAAGACATCATCGCATCCTACCTGCGCATGGCGGAACAAATGGGCAATATGTGGATGCCTACTTTCCCCGAAGTAACAGGTGACACACGCCGTATGAACTCCAATCATGCCGTTGCCACGGTAGCCGACGCACTGGCAAAAGGGTTGAAAGTAGACACGGCAAAAGCCTACGAAGCTTGCCGGAAAGGGATTGAAGAAAAGACGCTCGCCCCGTGGTCGGGAGCACCGGCCGGCTGGCTGGACAATTTCTACCGTGAAAACGGTTATATCCCCGCCCTCCGTGTGGATGAACCGGAAAACGACCCGAACGTACATCCTTTCGAGAAGCGCCAGCCTGTCGCTGTCACTCTGGGAACCAGCTACGACCAGTGGTGTCTCTCCCGTATCGCCCAAGCTCTGAACAAGAAGGAAGAGGCCGAATACTATCTGAAATGTTCGTATAACTACCGGAATCTCTACAATAAAGAAACCGCTTTCTTCCATCCGAAAGATAAGGAAGGACAATGGATTGAGCCATTCGACTACCGTTTCCCCGGAGGCATGGGAGCCCGTGAGTATTATGGAGAAAATGCGCTTCT
>OAWZ01000658.1_pt1 | contig 15375 bp, 19 predicted proteins | sample 1477091 | NCBI WGS metagenome assembly OAWZ01 (sample SAMEA2580282, study PRJEB22360) | human gut metagenome | biome: human gut; feature: human-associated habitat; material: faeces | place: Denmark | collected 2008/2010
CTTGATTATATATGCCCTGAAAACCCAGGGCCAGCGGGTAACAACCCTGCTGCCCTTTTTGCGTGCCGTAAAATAAAAAGTGTCCGGAAATGATCCTCCGGACACTGAAATATCTATTATTTAAAACAGCATAAAAGGGCAGCGATCAAAATCAGTATGCTTCCGCCTTCCATACTCTGCTTTTTCATGATTCCATTTCTCTGTCCTGAAAATCCCATTTCTCCTTTTCTTCTGAGACATTCCTCATCCAGTTCGTAAACGGTATTTTCTTCTTCTACAAAAATTTCACTCATAATTTTCTTCACCTCCTAATAATATAGGATATGAGAATGAAACCTAAGGTTGTGACAAAATGGATCAAAAACAAACCCACTGGGAGCACTTTTTCCGTGACGACTCGTCCAATATGCTGGAAGACGCGCTCCCTTATCTCCCTCCCACTCTGAAAAAATCTGCAGCTCTTTACATCAAACTCCATGAACTGCAAAACATCATGGAAGACTTTGACGATGAGGATACTCTCTCCGCATGCGGACTGGACCAGAACAATGCTTCTCTGGAAATGATGCTTACCGCGATGAGAATGCGGGCCCCCAAGGAAACCTCAAAACAAATCGATCAGATACTCCAGATGATGAAAATGGCAAAAATGTACCAGTCCTATCAGGATTTTCTGCAGGCAAATCCAAATGCCAATGCTTCGCCCGGCAATTCTTCAGCCGATTCAGACATGATGGCAAAACTAATGCCGCTGTTTATGTCCCAGTCTCAGCCTGAAAAGCAGGAAGCAGCAAATGCACCCAACAGTGACCTGTTAAATCAAATCAATCAAATTCTGAAAAAGTGAGGTATCCCGCATGAATGAACAATGGAAAATGAACCGCGCGGTCCAGAGCATCGACCCAAAGAAAATAGAAATCATGGAACTTCTCGTGAACCAATGCCGGGGCAAAAACCTGGAAGACATCCTGCCTGATCTTATGGCGGCCTCCAGCCGCCTGGCAGAACAGGGCATCGCATTTACCAACGAAGAAACCGGCATCATCATAGACGCTCTCTCGGAAACTATGACCGGCCAGGAAAAGCAGAGACTTGAAATGCTGAGAAATATGATACTTTAAAAAAATTTCCGGATACTTTTAAAAAGTATTCGGAAATTTTTTATTTCATAAATTATTCTTCGTATCTGATCCTTTCAACAAGAGAATCCTTCTGCAGTTTTCTGCTCATAAATGCGGACAGAATGATCTGCAGCATCAGAAGGATGCCTGCCATCACAAGGATCTCGGCCATAGGAAAATGATAGTCATTAATACCGATCATTCCGGTATCCTTACATTTCAGGAACAGCATGTATCCGGCGGCATTTCCAAAGGTAAGCGATATCAGCAGAGTCCCCGCCGTAAAAATCAGCCCTTCCATCTGGAGCATTCTGGCCAGCTGCCGATTGGTCATACCCAATGCCTGCAGGATTCCCAGTTCTTTTTTCCGGGTAACAATGCTTGTGATCAGTGTATTGGCCATATTCATGAATCCAATGATCCCAATGACAAACAGCAGGGCATATAAAGAGTCCCTGAGAAGCCCGATGCCAAGCTGCGCAGTGCGGTATGCATCATCGTAAGAGAGCAGGTCATAAAACTCGCTGCCTCCTGTCAGATTCCTCAGCTGTTTTTCCACTGCCGTCTTTTTTTCCGGAAGGCAGGAAATATAAATTTCGCTGGTCAGATTCCCTTTCACGCGGAGTTTCTTAAATGTCTCCTCTGTCATAGCCCAGCTGGCTTCCAAATGTGCATTTGCAGAACCGGTGATTTTTAAAGTAAGCGGCACTTTTCTCTCTCCGTCCAGCAGATCCATAGATATCTTGTCTCCGATGTGATAGCCATTTTCATCGAAGAAGTGATCCCAAAGATAGACGGTTCCGCTTTCTTTTACTAATTGCTCATAGTCCGCACTGCCGCGCTCTAATCCGCTTTTTACAAAAGCATTAAAATCCTTTTTGGATACGATCTGAATGACTGAAGTTCCTTCTTCTTCGTTACCACGGACTTTTACTGCGGCCCATTTACCAGTTTCTACTCTTGTAACACCATCGATCTTTTTGATCTTCTCTACTACCGAAGCATTCATGAGTCCCTGTTCCTGGACCCGGTTCAGATTTTTCTCCGGATAGGTTTTATCATCCAGTTTCGTATCCAGTGTCAGATAAAAGTCCCCTTTTTTCACATCTTTTTTAGCCTCATAGGCCGGATCCATATTGCCGCACAGATTAGCGATGGTGACGAACATTACACAGCTCAGCCCCATAGTAAGGATGGTCATCAATGTCCGTTTCCGGTTGCTTGACAAATTTGCCCTGGTAAGACCGATCAGCTTTACCTGCCTGCATCCTTTCCTCTTCTGTTTCTTTTTCCCGGTGTTTTCCTGATACCGCACCGCTTCCACCGGAGACACTTTGGCTGCAATCTGCATCGGCCGTTTCACGGAAAGACAGACGGTAATCAGCGAAAGGATCCCTGCTCCGGCCAAAACAGGTATGCTGAACAGCTGAGTATTTGCGATCGCTTCGTTGATGGACTCGTTTACACTGCTGAACCCGGCAATCTTCGTAAAAAACAGATCTGTTCCAAAATAACCCACAATCAGTCCAACAGGTATACTGATGCCGGACAATATCATGCCTTCCCGGAAGATCATCTGTTTCATCTGCTTCTTCGTCATTCCTATGGCCCGCAGTTTCCCGTATTCCTGTACTTTCTGTATCATACCGACATAGAAAATATTGTAGATCACAACGATGCTGAATAAGACGACAACCGCCGCAATAAATACTCCCGCAGCCACGGTTTCTGCCCCCGGGTCCGTATCCCACATAATAAAAATCGTATTGAGAGAAACATTTTTTTCAGGGATGGAAAGTTTCTCTGCCAGCTGATTGATACTTTCCTTCAGCCCGTTTTCTGTGACTTTGTCTGCCTTCTTCATCTTTACACAGAGCATATAGGATCTTTGTTCCACAGGGACAGCCTTTTCAAAAAATTCTTTTGATACTACGGCCCCGTATGCCTGCTTCAGATCATTCATTTCACTGTCAGGCAGAAAGCCGGTAATTGTGAATTTTTTTCTCAGTACGGTTCCTTCCCCATTGATCCGGTAAGGAACTGTGACCGTGTCTCCTATCTTAGGTTTCTTTTTCATCAGCTTCTTAAAAAATGATTTCTGAGCCATGATCTCATTTTCCCCGGTGGGAATTCTGCTCTGGCCGGTCATCTTTAAGTTCGACATTGCCCGGGCATTCTGGTCATAGTAGGAAAGTACGCCGCTGGCTTTCCCCAGCTCAACCGTGGCTACAGAGGACATGGAGCCTGTCTTTTCAATCTCGCCTCTGACGGAAATTTCCTGCTTCTTTTCTTCACTGATTCCGGTAAATGCGGCATGAAAATCTCCATAGAGGACAGAGCTGTTGTGACTGTTCATTTTCAGTATTCCATTGCAGCTTAAACCGATGATCGTTAAGAGAGCCGTCGTCAGCATAATGGAAATCCCGATGAGGATACTTCTGCTTCTGGTCTGCGTTAAATTCTTTTTCGACAACTGTGTGACTGCTTTCATTTAATCCACCACCTTGCCGTCTTCGATCAGGATAATACGGTCAGCCATCTGTGCAATCTCCTCATCATGGGTAATCATAACCAATGTCTGTCCATATTTCCTGGCCGTCATTTTTAAGAGGGAAATTACCTCATCCCCGGTCTTTGTGTCCAGATTTCCGGTCGGTTCGTCCGCCAGTATGATATCAGGCTTTGACGCAATCGCTCTGGCAATGGCAACTCTCTGCTGCTGGCCGCCGGAAAGCGTATTGGGAAGATTGTGCTTCTTCTCTTCGATACCCAGTGTACACAAAATCTCATTCACGAATGCCTCATTCACGTTTCTTCCATCCAGCCCAATGGGAAGAACGATGTTTTCCCACACATTCAGGGAAGAAATCAAGTTAAAGGACTGAAAGATAAATCCGATCTTTCTTCTCCGGAAAACAGCTACCTCTTCTTCCTTCATACAGCTGATGTCCTTATCTCCGATCAGGATCTTTCCTTTTGTAGGGCAGTCCAGTCCTCCAAGCATATGAAGAAGTGTACTTTTTCCCGAACCGCTCTTTCCTACAATCGCAGCAAATTCACCCTGATAGATTTGGAGGGATGTGTGGTCGATAGCACGCACCTCATTTTCTCCGCTGCCATAATATTTACATAAATCCTTTGTCTCTAGAATAACTGTATTCTGCATTTTTTCATACCTCCTGTTCTTACTGTCTATGATAAATGCCTCCTCTTACATTCATCTTTCAATCCAAAAGAAAAAGCCTTACAAATCTGTAAGACTTACATGTATCGTAAAAATACTTCCCTGCTTCCCCGCAGAAACAGAAACAGACCCTCCCTGTGCCTCCAGGATACTTCTGGTAAGATAAAGACCGACTCCGGATCCATCCGCCTCTTTTACCTGCGGCGCTGTTCCCCGATAGAACCGCTGAAAAATCTTGGTATAGTCTCTGCTGTCAATTCCGATCCCCTGATCCTCAATTTCTATCCTCAAAAAACTGGTCCGTTTCATCATGCGGATCTGGATACACGTATCCCTTCCGCTGTACTTCACTGCATTTTCCAAAATATTTGCAATCGCTTCTCTGGTCCAGTGGGGATCATGGGGGATTGCCATATCCGCAGCCTCATCGCTGTTTTTCACCACTTCTATCTCGATATTCTTCTCCTGGGCCTTCACATACACGCTGCTGACCGCCTGTGCGATGGTATCCATGATAGGTGCCTGAATCTTTTTCACTGAGATCATGCCTGTTTCCATTCTGGAAATATTAATAAGGGCTTTTGTGAGACTGTCCAGGCGCTGGGTCTGCCCCACTGCCTGTCCGAGAAACTCTTTCTCCTCTTCCTTTGACAGATCTTCTTCCGCTAAAAGCTCCAGACACATTTTCAGGGATGCCACAGGTGTTTTCAGCTGATGGGATATGTCAGTTACCAGGGACTTTGTGGTTTCCTTTTCGTCCTGGATTTTCTTCTCCTGCACTTCCAAACGTTTTCCAAGGGAGTTGAGCCTGCTGAACAGTCTGCTTTTCATCCCCTCTTCCTCACGATAAGCGACCTGATAATGTCCTGTATAAAATTGTTCAATGACGCTCCCGAATTGTTCGAATTCCTGCTCTTTTCTTCTGACGGCCTCTCTCATTCGGATATATGCAGCCGCTGTGATCAAAAGGTACGCACCTAAAAAAACTCCTCCGGAACGGACGATGTACTGCACCATGCGGCTTTGATACCTTGCTTTCATCTCTTCTTCAAAACCTGCCCTGGCATAAACCTGTCTTCCCTTTTTCTGCAGTGCTTTTTCTTCTTCTCCCTGAAAGATATGATACAATATCTCTTCCTGAGTCTTTCCATCTTCCATCATTCCTGCCGTTTCCAGCTGCTGCTTTTCTTCCCGGATCAGCTTTCTGTTTTCTGAAAATAATCCATATCCAAAGATACATAAGAAAATAGCTGCTGTACAGACAGAAAATCTGACCCAGCCGATCTTTTCCCTCTTTCCAATCAATTTCCGGTACACTCCTTATCCCATAAATATCCGATCCCCCGTATATTTTTAATATACTCCGGTTTGGACGGATCTGGCTCAATCTTTTCCCTGAGCCTTCTGATGTTGACTGCTACCGTGTTTTCATCGGCAAACTCGCCGTCCATGTCAAACATCTGCTCTAAAAGCTGGCCTTTGGAAAACACCTGCCTTGGATGGGAGATAAACAAAAGCAGCAGTTTCCATTCATTTTTGGTAAGGCTTCTCTCTTCTCCCGATACCATGACCTTCATCTCTGTCTTATGGACACAGACTTTCCCGGATTCTATCTTTTCCTCTTTTACATCCATCCGGGCAAATACCGCGTGTATCTTCGAGATGAGAACGGCAAGACTGAATGGTTTTACCACATAGTCATCCACTTCCGTCTTCCAGCGTTATATCACAGATGACCAGATCAATCTCACTGTTATTCCATAGTCTCATGCCTTCCTGAATCCCCGCACAGGCCAGGACCTCATATCCTTCTTTTTCTAATTTAAAGCATATGCCGCGTCTCAGGCTCTCATCGTCTTCCAGCAGCAGGATTCTGCCTTTCATCATGTCCTCAATCCTCCGTCTATGTATTTCTGTCAGTTTAGTTCATACTGCATAAAATTCTTATTTTTCCGAAACCCGAAGTCTTTATACAGTAAAACTCCCATATCCGATGCAGTCACATGAACAACACCGCATCCATAATTTCTCGCTTCATCGATTACTTTCTTTAATAGAACCCGTGCAATCCCTCTTCTTCTGTGCTTTTCCACTGTATACATACTGGATAGAATACCGATCTTTCCAGTTGGATTTTTTATAATACGGAGGTTTCTCTGTAAATGACATTCCGCTGGCAGCCACGATTTCCTCACCGCACACTGCAAGCCATGAAATATACAGTCCGGTTTCTAAATTTCTCTCATAAAACTCTGTCAGATATGGTTTCAGCTCAAAATCAGCCTGTGCTCCTTCATCTTTCAGCTGTTGTACTCTCATCCGAACGACTGCCGGTATATCACATACGGTCATCCTCCGGTAAGAAATTCTTTTTGAAGAATACTCATCTAAATGTCTCATGTCCTCCTCCCTCCTGTTATTTTAGAACAAAAGTGTGCATCCTTTTTATTCCATAGGACGACCCTCCCTATGAAATAAAAAAGTATGTGTAAAGTCCCATCTGACACAAAAGAATGACCGGGATGCCATACATAAACACCGGCTTCCTTGTCTTATGCCGGAACATCCGCATAGCCAGCCAGGCTCCCACAGATCCTCCTGCTGCTGCCAGCAAAATCAATGTCTTTTCCGGAATCCTCCATCTGTTCTTTTTTGCCCTTTGCTTGTCACTCCCATATATAAAAAATGTAATTACATTTATAAAAACAAGACAGACGATAAATAATTTCATGAAAGCTCCTTTCCCTCCTCTAATTCAAAAAGTAAAAATCTTAGTTCATTATAACATAGTCCCATTTTCTGTGTTAGACCTTTCTTTTTTTGTCCTTTTCAGCATTGTCCTGACACAGACAGCTTTTGTCTGAACAGAATCTATCCCTTTTATTTTTACGAAGAGTAAGGTATCAGGGATGTCTCTTTTCAATACATCCAAATATTAGAAGAAACCGGCTGCTGTACGACAGCCGGCTTCTTTAAAGACCTTTTTTTTATGGCAATGGAGATAATCGTTCTACTGTAAGAGTAGCATTTGTCAATGAAGTCAGATCAAAGCCTGCGGCTCCGGTGGAATAAAACGCCAAATCAATTTGGCCGTCCAGGAATTCAATGACGCTTCCCTGCAAGATTGTGATATCATCTGCAGAAATTGTAGTGTATTGCAGCGTGGAGTCAATAAATCTGCCGTTTTGCCACACTCCTGCCGAAATTGTCTGGCCTGCTGTTTCAGCCGGATCGATACGGATCATATAATTGATTTCATATTCGCCCGGCATATAAATTTGTATTTCATTTTGGCCCGCTCCAACATTAAAAGATGGCATATAATTGTTAAATTGTACCTGTTCCACCTGGTCACTGACAGAAAAATCAAATGATTGAACCATGTTGGAATAAAGACCGCCGAACGCAGTTTCCACTGCCTTACCATCTATTTCGACAGTGGCTGGATAATCATGCAAAAATATATTCAGATTTGGAGATATAAAGTTTAAATCCTCTCCAAACCTGATAGGTATGGGACCGCCGTTGCCATTAATATAAAACAAGACATCCCCCGGATTAAAGGTGCCTTCCGGCCCTTGTTCTCCCTGCGGACCCGGTTTTCCCTGTGGACCCGGTTCTCCCTGTGGACCCGGTTCTCCCTGCGGACCCGCTTCTCCCTGTGGCCCTGGTTCTCCCTGCGGACCTGGTTCTCCCTGTGGACCCGGTTCTCCCTGCGGACCCGGCATCCCCTGTGGGCCTGGTTCTCCCTGTGGACCTGGTTCTCCCTGTGGACCCGGTTCTCCCTGCGGCCCTCGGTAGCATCTGCAATTACAGCAGTCACAGCAATTCTTTTGAAGTTTTTCGTTTTTACAGTTACTGCTTATATTCATATTATAATCCTTTCTATACGCATTTGAGAAACTATATTTGTATTAAATATGTAATATAAGTTTATGCCGAAAAATGGCAGGCTGTTCTTGTTCAATGTCTTTCCTTGTTATGTAAGACCAGATGAAATTTCCATCAAAATACAATAATGCGCTCAAAAACAGCCGGCTCATTTGCTGTCTGATTTCGTCATTGCTTCGATCTTTACCTCACCTTTTAGATTTTTAATCTGATCTCTGCCCGACACCGTCTCCCCAAGTTCATACAGGCCGCTGGCACCTCTGCATTCTCCGTAAAAAACTGCGACGTCTCCCCAAGGAGCATAATAAGCGAGGATTCCTGCCGGTCCCTTTGCCGGCGGTGTACCCTCAGTTTCAAGTTTTTTGGGCGGATAGAAAATCTTTTCGTTGTCGCTGTAATTCTCTATCCGAACAGACAGGGGCAGCTGGTTATAGAGTGACTGCGCCGCCGGACTTCCATTCAGACTGACGATAATGTTCTGACCATTTTGGCTTTTTATCCTCAGATACTGTTCTATAAGGACTTTCTTTTCCTGACCGGAAGTGCTCTCCTTCGTCCGGCCCGCACGGCTGCAGCCCGCTAAAGATAAAATAAAGACTCCCGCAAGTAAAAGTTTATAAACCTTTTTCAATCGGATTTCTCCTTCCTTTCTCTATGGCTGAATAAATGGTCTTGATTGTCTTGGCTGGAATTCCGCCGACAACCGTATTTTCTGGAACATCTTCTGCTGCAACAGCGCCTGCTGCGACTACGGCACCGTCTCCAACCGTGACACCGGGAAGTATTACAGCGTTTGCGCCGATCCATACATTTTTTCCGATATGGATCGGCTTTGTATAAATATCCCCTCGGTTCTGAGGATGAAGTTCATGGTTAATCGTAGCAAGGACTACATTATGTCCGATCAGAGCCCCGTCATCGATGGTAATTCCCCCCTGGTCCTGAAACCTGCAGCCGCTGTTAATAAAAACATTTTTGCCGATCGTGATATTCTTTCCGCAGTCTGTATAGAATGGCGGAAATATCCCGAAAGAGACGTCCACTGGCTTTCCTGTGAGTTTCATGAAAATCTCTCTTATTTCTTCTGGTGAGTGATAACTGCTGTTCATTTCAGCAGTCAGACGCAGGGCTTCCTGTGAAAGCATACACATATATTGATGTATTTCTGAGCCGGCAGTTACTGCCTTTCCACTGTTCACATAATTTATAAAATCTTCCAGTTCCATTTGATTGTTCATATCATCTTTTCTCCCTTATTTTTTTACTTATAGTATAATACTGATATTTTTACATAACAAATACTTATTATTAATACATTTAAATAGTTGAAACCTATATAAATCCATGTTAGACTAAATCCATCAACATGACTGCTGATTACAAATCAAATAAAGGAGGTCACACATGGAACTACGGGTACTGCATTACTTCCTGGCCATTGCACAGGAGCAGAGCATTGTACGCGCGGCAGAATCGCTGCATCTTTCACAGCCGACTCTCTCCACCCAGATTAAAAACATGGAAAAAGAATTAGGAAAACAGCTATTAATCCGTGGTACGAAAGGATCACGGAAAATAACACTTACGGAAGAAGGCATGATTTTAAGGAAACGTGCAGAAGAGATTCTTGATCTGGTAAAAAAGACCGAATGTGAGATCACTTCGGCCGATGACATTATTATGGGAGATATTTATATCGGAACAGGCGAGACCGATGGGGTCCGCCTCATTGCAAAGACTGCAGGAAAACTGCAGAAGATCTGTCCGGGAATCCATTTTCATATTTCCAGCGGCAATGCTACATTTGTGATGGAAAAACTCGATAAAGGGCTGCTCGATTTTGGAGTCGTTTTCGGCACTGTTGATTTGACAAAATACAATGCCCTCAAGCTCCCCGACAAAGATGTGTGGGGCGTACTCATGCGAAGGGATTCCCCCCTTGCATCAAAAAAAGAGATTACACCCGGGGATCTGCGGGACAAACCATTAATCCTGTCCCAGCAGGAGCACCTGGGCGGCAATTTCACACAGTGGTTTCAATGCCAGATGACGGATTTAAATATCGCTGCTACCTACAATCTCATCTATAATGCGTCTCTGCTTGTAGATGAAGGATTAGGATACGCCGTTGGTCTTGACAAGATCATCAACACCTCCTGCAGCAGTCTTTGCTTCCGTCCCCTGGCACCAAAGCTGGAAGAAGAAATGAGCATCATTTGGAAGAAACATCAAATCTTCTCCAGACCGGCCGAAAAATTTTTAAGCCTGTTGAAAGAATATTTAAACGGTATTTGAATCACATACTTTTTTTCAATATCGTTATGATATCATCATGTGTCAGAACCTTATATCCGCCTTCCATGACAAAGGTTCCGTCTGCAATGCCTGGAAGCATCTCTTCTGTCACACCGAGTTCCCGGATGTTCATGACAAGACCCAGCTCTTTCATATAGGATTCCATGCAGGAGAGTCCTTCTTCTGCAGTCTCTTCATCCGTCTTGCCGTCCGGGTTCACATCCCATACATTTACGGCATAGCGTTTGAACTTCTGAAGGCCGTAAGGCAGAAGAAAACGGTAGTACGGCAAAGATACGGCTGATAATGTCATTCCATGGGTGGCATTGGTATATGCGCCAATGGACTGTCCGATCATGTGCACTTCCCAGTCAGTCGTTTTCCCTTTTGCAACAAAGGTATTTAATGCCCATGTGGCAATCCACATAATATTGCTTCTGGCCTCATAGTCGGCAGGATTTTTTATGGCAGTCCGTGAGCTGTGGATCAGGGATTTTAAAAGTCCTTCCATAATGTAATCAGAGGTACTGTCATCCTCTCCTGAGAAATACTGCTCTAAAATATGAGACATGATGTCAAAAAATCCCGCTGTCATCTGATACTTCGGCAAAGTAAATGTAAATGTGGGATTCAGGATCGAAAACTTCGGAAATACATTTTCCCCGAAAACATGACCGATCTTTAACTTCGTCTCGTGATTGGTGATGACGGACCCGCCGTTCATCTCTGAACCTGTTCCGACCATAGTAAGGACACAGCCCACCGGGATGATTTCATTGTCCACGTTCTCCATGCGCAGATAGTATTTCTCCCATGGATCTTCTTCACAATGAACGGAAATGGACACTGCTTTGGCATAATCACAGACAGAACCGCCGCCAACAGCCAGGATAAGGTCTGCTTTATGTTCTCTGGCAATCTTTACGCCCTCGTATAACTTCTCTACCGTAGGATTGGGCATAACACCTCCGTCTTCAAATACATTTTTCCCGTTTGCCTTGAGAATCTCCATCACCTTATCATAGATCCCGTTTTTCTTGATGGAACCGCCTCCATAGGCAAGCTGTACATTTTTACCATACTTTGGAAGTTCCTCATTTAAATAATTTAAAGAATCCTCTCCAAAATATAATTTCGTCGGGTTTGAATAACTGAAATTTCCTAACATAATATTTCTCCTTCTTCTGTCTCTCACAGTCCTGCCGGCTGTTCAAGCTTTTGTGCAAAGTCCTTCATCGCCTCAGATATTTTCAGCATCTGCGGACAGACTGCCTCACAGCTTTTACATCCGATGCATGCATCCGGACGCTGATCCTTTGGCATGGCACCTACGGCCATCTGTGTAATAATTGTCATGTTGAAACGGCTCTCATTGTATAAGGAGAGCAACGTTGGGATATCCAGTTTTTTGGGACAGTGTGATGTACAGTAACGACAGGCAGTGCATGGAAGAATATCCAGCATACTGTCTGTAACTTCCATCAAAACCTTCATTTCTTCCTCTGTCAGCGGTTTTTCCTCTGCAAATGTAGCCGTATTTTCCATCAGCTGTTTCATATCGGACATACCGGAAAGTACCATGGTCACCCCCGGGATGGACTGTAAGAACCGGAATCCCCAGGCCGGAATCTCCTCATCCGTACGGCAGGCCTTCAGTTTCTCACTGTTTTCATCAGAAAGTAATGCCAGTTTTCCCCCTCTTAGCGGCTCCATAACCCAAATCGGAATCTCATATTCATTGAGCAGTTCCACCTTGGCTTTTGCGTCCTGAAGCTTCCAGTCCAGATAATTCAGCTGGATCTGGCAAAATTCCAGGTCATCGCCGTATGTATCCAGAAAACGTTTTAACGTATCATACCGTCCATGGCAGGAGAATCCCAGATGCCTGATTCTACCGGCTTCTTTCTGCTTTTTAAGATATTCCATAATGCCGTATTTTTCATCCATATAGGGATCTATATTTTTTTCATACACATTGTGGAACAAATAGAAATCAAAATACTCCGTTCCGCATTTTTTCAGCTGTTCTTCAAAAATGCTCTCCACCTTATCCATATTTGACAGATCGTACCCAGGAAACTTATCGGCTAAATAATAGCTCTCCCGCGGATATCTGCCCAATACCTTACCCATGACAATCTCAGACTGCCCGTCGTGATAGCCATATGCAGTATCAAAATAATTGATCCCATGGTCCAGCGCATAATCTACCATCTTTGCAGTCTGCTCTTCATCAATCCGCCCATCTGAATCACCATTCATAATTGGAAGGCGCATTGCACCCAGCCCCAGGGCAGACAGCTTCTTGTCTTTAAAATCTTTATAAATCATACAAATCCTCCTTACATCTTTCACATCGAGTTCATTCTTTATGTATCCCATATATAAAGAATACTCCTTGTAGTTAACTCCAAGTCAAGAAAAATTTTGTAAAAAACCTGTAAAATATAATATTAAATTCGTGTTTCACCAACTAAATTCATGAATGATGATTTTAATGTTACGCTTATAATAGCGGCTGTTTTTACAGCAGCCGCCATTCTTTCATAAATCATTTTTTATTTTCAGTAGTTTCTGCATACTCACAGACTGCTGCCACACCACAGTTTTCAATTTCTATAGAACTGTCTATCAGCAAATCATAGTTATGAACATTTCCCGTACTCTTCTTCAGAAACCGGCTCACACCACTCATTCCTGCAGTCAGTTCCAGGTACCTCCAATGCTATGTGGCTGAACCACGAATCTTTCTTTGCGCCGTGCCAATGTTTCACTTCCGGCCTTATATTGATGACGGTTCCAGGTGTCAGACTTACCGCCTCCTTCCCTTCCTCCTGATACCACCCTTCACCGGCGGTACAGATCAGCATCTGCCCGCCGCCGGTCGCTGCATGGTGGATATGCCAGTTGTTGCGGCATCCCGGTTCAAAAGTAACATTGGCTGCAAAGATTCCCCCATGCTCCTGGGAGTTATTAAGTACATTTAAAAAAGATTCCCCGCTGAAATACTGCGCAAATCCATCGTTAGGCTCACCCTGCCCAAATACATTGATCTCGTCAAAGTCCTTTTTATCTCTTATCTTCATTGATATTCATCCCCTTTTCCTGTTTCTCTGCCGCTGCATTCACACAGCTTAATGCGTTCAAACTCCTTGGGTATCCAATATACGGCAGACACTGAGAAATTATCCTGATTAAAAACTCCTTGTCATTTCCAATCTTCATATTAGCCGCCGCATGGCTGGTAAGCTGAGGCTCACATCCGCCCTGTGCCGCCAGAAAACAAAATGTGATCATCTCCCTTTGTTTGTAGTCAAGCCCGGTTCTCGTGTAATAATCACCAAAACAGTTTGCGGCCAGCCAACGATTGATATGCCTGCTCTCCTGAGGCCCTGACTGCCAAAAATCCCGCATTCCTTCCCCAAAGATCTCCACTTGTACCCGTGTCCCTGTCTCCCTGCGGTTCTCCATCGTGCTGACTGCCTGTCCTTCCAGTGGAAGGGATACCCCTTTTTCTGTCAGCACTTCATTGGTAATCTTTAAAAACGAAAGGACTCTGCCCATTCCCAAATATGCAGCTGCCTGATATACGATTTCTTTTACTTCCACGGGTGTAATCCCTATATTTACAGCCGCAGACAGTAATTCTCTGAACGCTTCTTCCCCCTGACAGCCCAAAAGTGCTGCCAAAACTGCCATAAATCCAATCTTGTCATCCAGTTTGGTCTCATTGACTACTTCACTAAAGGCAAAATGCTCAAAACGCTCCATAAACTCCGGGTCTGTTTCTAAAAGCTCAGAATCACGTCCCTGAAAGATTTTTTCTTTGTATTTTTTTATAGATTCTGTCATTTCCATCGTATTCCCTCACTTTCCTAATCCATCTTTCCTTCATTATATTTGCCATAAGCTTGACCTGGAATCTCCAGTACGTTACGATAGTATAAACTATATGTTTATACAATGAATGGAGGCACCCTATGTATAACAGTCTCTTAACAGCTTTTGTAACTGTGGCTGACTGCGGCAGTTTTACAAAAGCCGCAGAAATCCTGTACATCTCACCTACCGCCGTTATGAAACAGATCAATTCCCTGGAAAACCATCTGGACCTGAAGCTTACAAAACGGACACCCTCAGGGATTCGTCTGACGCCTGCCGGAGAGGTCATCTATAAAGACGCAAAGTTTTTATTCGATTTTTCTAAAAAATCAATTGCCAATGCCAGACAGGCCATGTACTGTACGGACCGCACATTCTATGTGGGAACCTCCCTTTTAAACCCTGCAAAACCCTTTATGGATTTGTGGTACCGCGTAAATGAAGATTTTCCTGGTTATAAACTGCATCTTGTTCCTTTTGACGATGACCACAAAGGCATTCTCTCAGAAATATCACAATTAGGAGAAAAATTTGATGTCCTGATCGGTGTTTGTGATTCTAAGATATGGCTGAATAAATGTCATATGCTTCCTCTCGGAAGATATAAAAAGATGTGTGCAGTCTCAAGGGAACACCGTCTTGCGAAGAAAGAGAAGCTGAAAATCATGGATTTATACGGTGAAAGACTCATGATGGTAAAACACGGTGACTCCGATACCAATGATCATATCAGAGATGATCTTAAGAAACATCATCCTCAGATACAGATAGAAGACACCCCGCATTTTTATGATATGTCCGTGTTTAACCGGTGCGCCGAGACCGGAAATATACTGTTATCCCTGGAATGCTGGCAGGATGTTCATCCTGGGTTAGTGACCATTCCCGTAGAGTGGGAATACAGTATATCCTATGGGCTGTTATATTCACTGAACCCTGCTGATCATGTGCTGCGGCTGGTTAGAACGTTAGAACAGATAAAATAAAAGAGTTTACCCAAGA
>OAWZ01000663.1_pt1 | contig 15329 bp, 10 predicted proteins | sample 1477091 | NCBI WGS metagenome assembly OAWZ01 (sample SAMEA2580282, study PRJEB22360) | human gut metagenome | biome: human gut; feature: human-associated habitat; material: faeces | place: Denmark | collected 2008/2010
ACTAAAATATCGTTTTTGGAGAAAAAAGAAGAAGGTTGTTGATTCCGGGTGGAAAACATCCGAATGTAGATAATACTTACTTCTTATTTCTTGTTGATTCATTGTCGATTTCAAAATTTGTGCAAAGTAACGACATATTTCTAAAACTACAAAGAATTTGAAGAAGAATATTCTCTTTTATTTGCTTTGTTGCTGTGAAAACAGGCACCGTCCCCCTGCCATCTGATACCAAAAGCCAGCAATAGTAAGCATTAGTAACGAAGTAGCTCCATTTTGACGCATCTTTCATTTTTTATCCTTATCTTTGTCGCTAAATCTATTATAATAAGGTAACAACAATGGGAAAAGAAAAAATCATACTCACCGGTGACCGCCCTACCGGGAGACTTCATATCGGACACTATGTAGGTTCATTGAAGCGCAGAGTTGACCTGCAGGATGCAGGTGATTATAGTAAGATGTTTATCTTTATTGCCGATTCACAAGCGTTGACAGACAATATAGATAATCCGGAGAAGGTACGTCAAAATGTAATTGAGGTTGCTCTTGACTATCTGGCATGTGGAATAGACCCGTCCAAGGCTACCATCTTCATCCAGTCACAGATTCCGGAACTTTGCGAACTCAGTTTCTACTATATGGACCTCGTAAGCGTATCCCGTTTACAACGTAACCCGACTGTGAAATCAGAAATACAGATGCGTAACTTTGAGGCAAGCATCCCTGTAGGATTCTTCACTTATCCTATCAGTCAGGCTGCGGACATTACTGCCTTCCGGGCAACCACCGTCCCCGTCGGTGAAGACCAGGAACCGATGCTCGAACAGGCTCGTGAAATCGTCCGCCGTTTCAACTATATCTATGGCGAAACGCTGGTAGAACCGGAAATCCTGTTGCCGGACAATGCTGCCTGCCTGCGTCTGCCGGGAACGGACGGCAAAGCCAAGATGAGTAAATCACTCGGCAACTGTATCTACCTGTCGGAAGAACCGGAAGAAATTCAGAAGAAAATCATGAGTATGTATACCGATCCGGGACACCTCCGCGTACAGGATCCGGGCAAGATTGAAGGTAATACCGTATTTACATACCTGGATGCTTTCTGCCGTCCGGAACACTTCGAACGCTATCTGCCGGATTATCCGAATCTGGATGAACTGAAAGCGCATTATCAACGCGGTGGACTGGGTGATGTGAAGGTAAAACGCTTCCTGAACGCTATCATGCAGGAAACACTGGAACCGATCCGCAATCGTCGTAAAGAGTTCAGCAAGGATATTCCTGCCGTTTACGAGATGCTACAAAAAGGATGCGAAGTAGCCAGAGCTGCCGCTGCCGAAACATTGGCGGATGTGAAGAAGGCTATGAAGATCAACTATTTCGATGACAAAGAACTGATTGAAGAGCAGGTGAAACGCTTCGCGGCTTCACAGGAATAAAGATAATAAAGACGAATATAATAAAGTAAAGGCTGCCGTCCACTTTCGAACAGGCAGCCTTTACTTTATTATATAGTCTGCTCAATCAGTTTCATCTTCATCATTTTTAAAGAGTACGTCTTTTAGTTTCTGATAAAGGAATGAGAGGATCAGCAGGATCAATCCTAAAATGATAAATACAATGATCTTACCGATTGTTGGCATTGCCCATAAGTCTTTCAGAATCAGCTTCAACAGGACGATTCCAAAAGTTGAAAGACTGATGATTCGCAGTACTTTCTGATGCAGACGCATACCCAGTGCCATTTGAATAAATCCTGCGATACTCAGTGAAACGGAGAAGCCGGCATCGAAATCTTCTACTCCTGCTTGCAGGAGGAAAGAACGTGCCATCGTCAGCCAAAGGAAGAGCGCCAAGACATTCAGATAAACGGTGAAAGGAGTTTTCAATCCTATTAATGTATAGTATTGACGGGCAACGTAGTACAGATTAGCTATAACAAACGCTGCCGCAAACCATCGGAGCAAAGCAGGAGTCAGGCTCGTGTATACCCACTGGTCTCCCCATATATTGATCACATAGATCAGCACGTTCATTCCCATAGCTGTCAGATAAGGGATTGTGTATTGTTTTATCGGGAAGCGCTTTTTGAAAGTATAGCTAAGGATAAAGATGGCAGCAGAAGTAAACGCCAGCATCATTCCGCTTCTTGTAGCTCCTGCCAAGTGCAAGGCAAACTCTGCCATAAATGTATAATAGAGGATGGCGGCAGCAGCAAGAAGCATGATCGAATTCCAGGGAGTGTATCTCAGATAACGGGCTTCGGTAAAGAGAGAACGGTAACGCCCCATCAGTAAAGCGAATGCTCCGGTGGCCAGACCGACAAACAGGGAAGTAGCAAAAGAACTGTTCAGGAAAATGGTTTCGGAGGAGGAAGAGGTCATCAGTACATTATATATATCCATCAGATATGAAACAAGGGTCAGTCCCATCAATACCTGTGTTGCACGTTCGTATACTCCAATCTTCGATTTTACGTAAAGCCATAACAGCAGCACCATTTCCGCTGCCCAGAACAGCGTGATATAATTTCCATCCAGCTGAATAGGTATAGTGATGGAGACAAATGTCAGTACCAGTCCCAACATCGCATAAATGAGGAACTTATAATCTTTCTTGCTCATCCGTAGCCAGATGACTAAAACTAAATTGATGATAGCGATCAATAAACTCAGTAATCCTTCCGATTTAAACGGCAGTCCCATATTACGCAGGAACAGGATTCCTAATAACAGATAAATGAAATTGTTGGTTATGATGACCAGCAGCAATCCCCTGTTCTTTTTCACGGCTTCTATCCGGAGTATCGATAATATCGGCAGGAGGAAGATGAAATAAAACAGCGTCGCAAAGATGAAGAGATGGACGGAAATATGTGTCGATCCTGTAGTAAAGCCTGTCAACAGGAAGATTCCCATTACCACATAAGTAAAAACAAATGCAATCACCGGAAGTTCTCCCCATTTCATATAGATGGACAGTCCGAACATTCCAAGATTCAAGATACTCATATAAGTGAACAGTACCAAGTAGTTACCATTCCCGGTGCTAACAAGGAAAGGTGCCAGAAATCCCCCGACAAGTGAGATGATAGCCAGTTCGCGCCTGTCATACAGAATGGACAGGATAGACATGAACAGCGTTGTAGCTATCAGAATAATAAAGGCGACCGTCTGAGGGAAAAGGTGATAAAAATGAAAGGCAATGGCGACCGTGAGATAGAAAACGGCAAAGGCGCCACCCGCAAGCAAGGAGCTGAATGTGCGGTACTTCTTTTGCAGGCGTTCGGCAACCACCAGCAATGCGGAGCCGGTCAGGAAACCAAGTACGGTACGCAATGTTTCGTTAATCCAGTCTTTATCAATGGCATATTTTACAAAGAAGCCGACTCCGATGACGAATACAAGAATACCAATCTTACCGAAAAGATTTTCACCGATAAACTTTTCATAATTAACCTGCTTCCGTTTGGAAACAGACGGTATTTCGAGAGGAGCCTCTGGAGAAGTTTCCTGCAAAGTGGCCTCAGCAGATTCTTTTTCAAGGGAAGCATTTAATTTCTGCGGTGTAGTTTCCGCCATAATGGGCTGTATGCCTTCAACAGCTTTTTCTTCGACAGCTTTCTCTTCCTTCAAGGCTGTCACTGTCGAATCGGGCAATTCTTCTGTTACATAAGGCAGTATATCCGTATTGTCCAAAGTCTCTGCCGTTACATCCTCTTTGGCCCTTACAGGGCCGGAAGCCATTTTCTCCTGAGCTTTGAGCAGGTCGTCCATTCGTTTCTTTATCTCGCCAAGCTCTTTGTCTACCTTGCCGAACCGGCTTTCAAACTTTTGCAGCAGAACAAAAAACAACACTGCAGCAAGCAATGCACATGTGCCATAAAGTTCACCCATAATGTTCTATATTTGAGTTATGTATCACAAATATAGAACATTTTAATTACAAATGGGCAAAACCGACAAGATATAGCATATTATTGAACATCTTCCGAAGCAGATCTTGCTTTCCGGAATTCATCTACCCAATAGGCAGTTCTTATCAAATAGTAATCATCAGCCAATGGTTTATAATCCAAATATTCAAAAGCATCGCACTTCTTTGAGACAGCCGGCTCTATCTGAGTTCCTTCATGCCATTCATTGAAAGACGTAATCGAAATATAAGAAGCACCGCTTTCTATGGCAGCTTTATACATATCATCGTAATATTTTCCATTCTCACGGTCTCGGGTGGTACTTCCGTTCCAAGGACGAATCCGGGTATCAATATATCCCGGACCGACACTCGGAATAAACAATTTATTATGTGCCTTTGCCCATTGCTGCATGGATTTCCAGTTGGCCGGAGTAGAAGCATTTGTGAAACCTGTTGCGGCAAAGTAAGTGTAAAAGCCATCCATGCACGCTGTCTCAATGTCGGGCAACTCGCTTTCCTTCAATGTCAGACCAATAAAAAGACCGTCGTACTTGGTATTACGCACACTTATCTCTCCCCCGGCAGCAAACAACTTCGCCCACTCGGCAGGTTTGATCAGATAAGAATCATAGATAAAGAAAAGAGGTTTGCCGTGCGTACGGTAAAAAGCCGGATGATCACCATAAGTATCCACTATATATTGAATATTCTCCCTTACCGTTTGCGGGCTGCGTCCATTAAAAGGCTCTATATGAAAGCACACCTTTGCCCCTACTTTTGCAGCCTCATCCAGCAGGAGAGACACACTTTGGTTGCCATAATCGCTTTCTCCCCACCAAGTGACAGACAGTACACCGACATTCGCTTTTATATGCATCCGGATATGTTTCCGAATGATTTCAGGATCATTGCTGCTGTACGTTCCGAGCTCCGGATAAAAATTACAGGCGATGTCATCATTAAGTCCGGATATGGCACCGACATCTCCCGAATGTCCCGGAGCAAGGGCTATCGGGTCCATCCAGTGCTTCATTTCTCCATCCACTGACGGATTTCCATACCAATTATAATAAAAACTGATCGTATGGTCATCCAACGTAATGTTTGCCGCATCCAAATCGTGTTCACCGTTCATTTTCTTTTTGTTACCGTTACAGCCGGCACACAGAAATAATGCCAATAAAACAAAAACAAGTTCTTTCCTCATGTTCGTTTGTTTAAGAAAGTAGTCCCAAAGCCAGCTATCCGACGGCCTTGGGAACTACCCGGTTCGTAAAACAATTATCTATTCTCTACCCATTGAAAATCTCCGATCAGCCTGGCTGAGAATTTGCCCGTCAGATCTTTGATGTTATTGTTATCCGAAACAGTCTTATTCAATGTCCATCCGCATACCAGATCCGATTCGCTTCCAGTCACGGATTCCGGAGTATCCATCAGATGTTGTATTTCGGCCTGTGTCTTCGCCGATTTCCAGATATGCAGATGACGCATACATCCATTGGTGCTCTTTTCTCCGATACGGTTGGCAGTTGCGCTAAGCCCGGTAAAGGCAACCATAGCCACTTCCTTATCATTCGGAGTATATGGCAAACGGTCATCCCGGCCTCTTTCCGACAACATCAACTGACCGTTGACGTAAATCTTGGTCATCACCGGAATTCCGTCTCTGACTTCTCCGTCCACTCCGTTCTCGTTAGTGACAACTGCCACATGAACCCACTGATTTAGTGTGCTGAATGAGAAGCCCGGTTCAAACAAGTCACTATAGCCTATACCATACGTCATACGTAATCTGCCGAAGTGACTGTTTACCGCCCATCCTTTACGCTCGTGATCTTTCGTATCATCATCCGTGAAGGTGGAAAGCAAGAATACAAAGCTATTGAGATATTCGTCCACATCTGTCAGCTTCACCCAGAACTCGACTGTGAATGCTTGTTGCCCCTGCTCGCCAAAAGCTGAATACTCCGGATGAACACCAAAATCAATGTATCCGCCATTCTTTCCGTTGACCAACAGTTCAGCGGCAACCGGTAAAAAGTCTTCGGTACGTCTGGTCGCTCTGAAGTTCTTCTCTATCTGGTTAGCTTCACGGATAATGCGGTCGGCTTCACTGTCAGCCAACTTTTTGTTTCCTTCTTTCAGTTTAGCGATCGTTTCCTCCAGATAAACAATTTCATCATCCAGCATGGCTTTACTGGATACCGGATAGTTATCTTTCAGTTCGCCATATGTAGCTCCATCCCGCAGCGCAGTCAGGTTAGTCACCAATGTACTGAAGCGCTCTATGAAGATTTCGGTCTTGTCCGTTTCCAGCCGCTATTGTCATCATCATCAGAACAAGAAGTAAATGCCAGCATCTGAAGCATCATAAACACTATCACTACCCAATTATATAAATAGTTATTTTTCATATCTATCCTGTATTTTCTGTTTCGTATCATTCTAATTCAATCCACCTATAGTCTCCGACCAGCTTTGCCGTATACTTTCCGGTCAAGTCTTTAATTTCCTGGTCGTCAAGCGCCATCTTCGCGAAAGTCCATCCGCAAACCAAATCGTCCTCTTCGCCCGTCACATTCTCCGGATGCTCCATCAACCGGCGGATTTCATCCTGAGTCTTGGCGGTACGCCAGATATGCAGATGTTTCATACTTCCGTTAGCACCTTTATCACCGATACGGTTGCCTGTAGCACTCATGCCGCCAAATGCCACCATCGGGACATTGCTGTCGTTAGAAGCATACGGTTTGGAAGCATCCTGATGAGAGGTGGTCGAAAGTTTCAGTTCACCGTTCATATACATTTTGGTCATGACAGGTCTGCCTCCATTCATCTCGCCGTCTACTCCGGTTTCATCCGTCACCACAGCCAAGTGTACCCACTCATTAACGGTGGCAAATCCGAAGGCAGGTTCCATCAGGTCATTAAAGCCCATTCCGTATGTCATACGCATGTTGTTGCCACCATAGTTGTAGCTATTCACGCACCAGCCTTTGCGTTCGTGATTGTTCGTATCATCATCCGTAAAGGTAGAGATCAGATAGAAGAAGCCTTCTACATCCTTCAGCTTTACCCAAAACTCAACAGTAAATGCCTGCTTGCCAACTTCACCGAATGTGGAATACTCCGGATGAGCGCCAAAGTCAATATATCCGCCATTCTTTCCGCTTACTTCCAGCTCTGCCGGAACCAGTAAGTCTTCCGTCCGGACAGTCGCCTTAAACTCGGCTATCTTTTCGTCCGATTCTTTCAGCAGTCTGGCTGTCTCTTCGGGAATCCGAGCTTCCGCCACTCCCGCTTCTTTTATCGTCTGAAGGAAATCTTTCAGCTTGGCTATCGCATCTTCCAGAATCGCCCGGCTTGTTTCAGGATACATTCCTTCCCGAAGCCCGAACTGGGATTCAGCCTGCAGGTCGGTCAACACTTTTATCTTCTTGCCTATCTGTTCACGATACTCATATACCTTCACTCCTTCTCCGTCATCATCCGAACATGAGTAGCAGATACCCATAGCGAAAGCCGAAAGAAAGACTATAACCAGTAACGGATACTATATCTATTTTTCATATCTCATTTGTTTTAGATTCGTTTATAATTCCTTTAATAAATACCGCCTTCTTCTATGTACTTCCTGATAGAAGCGGCCAAATCCATCGGGAGCATAAATTCATACGTATCCGGACAATCCTGTTCAACCCGTTCGAGTTCCTTGATCAGTCTCTCGTACACTACCACTTTATTTCCTTCAAATCCGTAATAGTTGGTCAACAGATAGACATGCCGGAATAAAGGACGCCGCGGGCTGGGAGATACAGACATCAGATCACGGTATACGTCTCCATTATTGCGGCACATAGTCCCCTGATCAATACGCACCACGCCATCTACCAATTTGTAAGATGAGCCTGTGGTATGTGTCCGGTTAGATCCGTCCATAATCGCATCGACAGCCTTGCTCTTCATGTATTGTTCGAAATACATCTGCTCGTCTGTATTCCAGAGATGCGCCGTGTGGAAACCGGCAGTGGATAACCACTTCTTGTTCATTTCCAACCATTCCGCATATTTACCGCTCTGCGCATAATAATCACCATAGATAAACTGGAAACCGGAAGGCCCTGCCGTCAATTCATCGTTCGGAGTCATATTCTTATAGTAAAATTCAAGTAGCTTCGGATTCAATTCCTGCAAGCCTGCCGCCAAAGTCACTCCTACCGGAACTTCGCCTCTGCGCTTTCCTTCCTTGAATATCTGATAAAGAGAATTTGCATCGAACTGAATATTGTCTCCGTCACTCAGACTGATAGCGACATATATCTTACCCGGCTTCACTTCTCCGGCTATCCCTTTACGCTGCTGGAAGGCTTTGCTCGGGAAACTGCACCAATAACTGCCATTCGCATAATAGTCACTCACTACAAATCCTGCATTATGGATGTTGGTAATCTTATTCAGTTCGTCGCCATTGGCATTCATTCCATAACCAAATACCGAAGAACCCACCGGATAAGATCCGCTATTGAAGATATTATCCATGATCTGTTTGTCATCTCCATTAGAGTCGTCCAACCAGAAGACAAAGCCTTTAGAAGCAGCTACGTAATCGTACATTCTCCACGGATTATCTTTATAATCACTCCGCAATCCACCGGAGAAAGTTAGCTTCGGATGGCATTTGTCGGCATAGTGCGCTATCGCCCAGCCATAAGCTTCTGCCTTTGATGACCATTGGTTACGTATATCCCTAACTTCCAGATTTCCTATTCCCAGCTCATCCTCTATAAACTTTCTCATGGATTCCGTAACCGGAATGCCTTTCTCCTGTGACGAAATCATCTGTGCCATACTCCATGACCAAGGCTGATTCTCATCCCAGACTACCAGGCAGTTGAAGCGGTCTTTATACATATTATATAATGCCGCAAAGCCTCTGTTGCGGGAAGTATTCGCCAAAGGCTGCATCTCATACTGCACTTCGGCATCATCCAGCTGCGTCAAATCCTGCTGTAACCAGATCAGATAAGTCAGTGCCTGTTCCTGGTTAATCACTCCCTGCATGACAGCAGTGGTCAGCTTCGATATATTTTCGTCATCACGAATATCGAATACATTCACTTTCGCCACCGGCTGATTCTTAAAGAACATACCACTTTGAGGAGTCGCATCACTATGATAATCCATCAAAGGATGCAGCTTTTGCGCCCAGTTCTTCACCAGACGGGCAGTCACTCCGGCAGACATCTCTCCGGTCGTTCTGACAACTTTCATTTCATATCGGTAAGACAACAGGCTATTGTCCGTAATCGCAAATTCCGCGCTCTGCACTCCTTTGGCAACCGTCTGTTGCTCATTAGTCTGCAAATCCTTTACCTGCACCTCCTTGATATCCGTAATATAAGGATCAATCCAGGTGACCACTGCTTTTCCATTGATCTCCTCCACACGGGGAGTACGGACTTCATTTCCTCTTTCGGCCGTTGTTCCAAATTCATCGTCATCCTCGCTGCAACCGAACATTGAAAAGGAAAAGATAAATAAAAACGACCATAGACTGGTGAGTACAATCATCTTTTTCATTGTGTTATATTTTAGATTTTAATATTATTATTCTGACTTTATTCCGGCAAACTCTCTGAAGAGGGCGGCACGGCATCCGAAGCTATCCCCCACTTCTTATTGGGCTTATCTCCCATCTGCAAAACCAGACGTCCGCCGTTTTGAATATCCGCATGGCTGAACCACGGCTTATTCCACGGCGTTCCATTCAAGGTAGCCGACTGGATGTACTTATGGTCCGGCGCATAATTCTCCGCTATGATCTCAAAATAATGTCCGTCACCTACCTCCATCTTTGCGGATTGGAATACCGGACTGCCGATATTATAAGTTGGAGAACCGGGAGTTACCGGATAAAAGCCCATCATGGAGAATACCACAAATGCAGTCATTCCACCTCCGTCTTCATCACCGGGAACGCCCATCAAGTCATTACGGAACCACTGGTTCAGCAAAACGCGAATCCTTTTTTGTGTCATCCACGGCTGACCGGCATAGTTATACAAATAAGGAATATGCAGACAAGGTTCATTTGCCATAGAGAACTGGCCGACATTACCGGTATGGTCCGGCAACTGATGATAGAAATCAAACTTGCTCCGCCCCAACGGTTCATTGAATGTCTGATTCAATCTCTCGATAAATGAAGCCTGTCCACCCATCAAGGCAATCAAATCCGCCGGATTGTGCTGCACATCCCAACGATAGATCCAACCGTTGTTTTCACCATAATAGCCACGTGCCCCCTGTCCTCCCGAATATCGATAGTCAAACGGTTCGATAAACTTTCCGTCCTTGTTCTTGGGATGAAAGAAACCCGTTTCCGCATTATAAACATTCCGGTACGTATAAGACATCCTCATAAACTTCTTATAGTCATCGGTCTTGTTTAATGTTCTGGCTATCTGTGCCAGACACCAATTATCGTAACAGTTACCCAACATAACCGCAACCGCTTGTCGTCTCTCGAACGAATGAACAGCCTTGCAAGTTTCTTCTTCGCCAGGGTTCAGTGCAGGGAAAAATCCTTTTTCCTGATAGAACTTATCGAGCTCCGTCAACGGACATCTCAGCCAGGGCAACAACGTTTTTTCTGTAATCGCTCCTTTGCAGGCTTCATAAGCAGCCTCCAGATCAAAGTCTTTCAATCCTTTGCAATAAGCATCCCAGATAACTGCCACTGCATGATTGCCATTCATCCGGTGACTGTCTCCGGTCACCTCGGGGAAGGTAGGCATCCATCTTCTGTCCGACTGTTCTGCCATCCGTATATATGAACGAATCATATCGAGTTCCTTCTGCGGTTCTATCAAGATACGCAACGGATGTGTAGCCCGGTAAGTATCCCATATCCAGTCATCTGTATAAAAAGGTACTCCGCCATCTTCATGAATCTTGCCATCGAAAGCACTGTAATATTTCCCGTCCTCCGAAAGATTGATCATGCGTTCGTAGGTACGATAAAGGGAAGTGTAGAAGATTTCTTTTTCGTCTTCCGAACCGCCTTCTATCACAATCTTGCCCAATGTCTTGTTCCATATCCTGCGTCCGGCATCCGCCACCGCCTTTACATCATAGGTGGTGATGTCACGTTGCAGATTCTTCTTTGCCTGCTCGGCACTGATAAAGGAAATTCCGTAACGTAGATTCAGGTTCTTCTCGCTTCCATAATACAAAGCGATGGCACTGCCTTCCTTACTTTCCATATCAACTTTTCCATCTGCCAGTACCCCTTTGCGTAAAGGTAGTTGACTGGTTTCGAGATACAGATAGATTTTGGTAGGAGTGTTGTCAATAACCTGATAGCCACTGACTCCTTTTTCTTCAGCGACCAGCTTTCCGTTCTTCGTATTCACCACCAGAGCATTATCACCTTCCGTCCCAAAACTGATATGATAAATACCAGCCTGATGTGAAGGGGCATACTCAACCTGTATATCAGCCTCATCCAGGTATACGGAATAACTATAGGGGGTAATATTCTCCAAATCATAGGAGTAAGATACAATCGGTCGGGATACCTCTCCCTGCACCGGACTCAGGTTAAAAGCCGAGCTGCCTCTATGACTGGTCACCACGACCGGAAGGCCGTTTACCCTGTCCGATGTATAGTCTCCCCTTTCCGGATAGACCCTGAGCATCGAGTTCGGCAGATGTACGGTTGGGTAAGTAGGCACCAGCAGATGGCTGATATTGCCGATATATGGATTTACATAATCGACAAAGTCTTTCGTGGGCGTCTGATCCGTATGGGTACACGAAAAAAACGCCATCGCCATCAAACAGGAGCCGACTGTTCTTTTTATATTCAATCTGTTCATCATCATTCTATATGAATATGTCTGTTCATTAATCAGGTTAGTTCATCGTTATCTTTCCGGCAGCAGCATCCGGATGCTGCTTCAGATAGATACGATAGAGTTCAAAAAATGTCGGTGCATCCAGCAATTCAATATTCGTATGCCGCTGTTTCAACTCATCACAAATCCCTTTATACCAGGAAGGTGACTTCAATATGGCTCTGAACCAATGGAAAGGAACCGGACGTTTCTCCACTCTTTCCACAATCACATCCGTTGCCCTGCGGTAATCATGATCTACAATATCATAATCTGCCCGGATCACCGGCATATCATTGTGCAGCAATGTCAAAGGCATCTTCTGCGGAACTATTCCATTCGGACTGAACGATGCGTAACAGTCCAATCCGTCTGAATCCAGTCCGGGGGCTTCGCCGTCAATCACAAATCCTGTAATGGTCAATCCCCACTTCTGATAATATTTGCTGCAATGCTTTGCCCATGCACTCAATCCGCTTTTCAATCCGGACACCGAGCGAGGCTCTTGCAACATACCCGGCATTAAATATCCGGCACCATTGTCAGCAGCGGCAAAATAATCATTCGGAGTAGCCGTCACCCGATAATTATGCATCACCATCGGAACGCGTTCTGCAAGTACAGGACTGACAGACCACATCAAAGGCACTTCTCCCCGGCTAGGTTCGTCCCACAGGAAAGGGGTAGTCTGAGCAATCCAGGAGGAGGAATCATAATCGCCTACATAGAAGAGGATAAAGTTCCGTCCCTGAAAGTTGATTGTTCCGTCACGGTTCAGATAGCCTCTGTCCATCAGTTCCTGATGTGTCACCCACTTTTGGGGATACTTTTCCTGAAGAGGAAAATGTTGCCAGAAGGAGGAGTTAGCCAATGCTCCCAGTCCGATGGCATCGGCATCCTTAAAGGCATTATAAGCACTGATAATACGGGAAAATTCCCACTCGGTAGCTACATCTTCATGCTTTCCTCCAGCATGCTGCGTATATTTATAAATCCAGCTCGGGAAACCTCCGATATAGCAGAATTTCTCTCCTTTATTTTGCTTATAGGCTTCTTGCAGAAAAGTTTTCAGTATCTGCAAGTCCAGTCCTTCTTCTTGTGTCGGATCATCCGTTGCCGGCTCGTCTCCCCAAGGAGAAAGGTCAAAGAAAAAAGCTTTCTCGCTGACAAAAAAGTCATGATTGGTCAATTGGTGATGGTTCGTTACCGTCCGGGTAGGATCGGTACGCCAGAACTGGTCGATGTAATAAGCGGCGTACTCCGTATTGCATAACCCTTTCTTCAGGTATTTCTCTATAAACCATACATAGGGATCGATTTTCAGAGATCCTGTCGAAGGTTGACCGGTTCCGGCAATCCTTCCTTTGCCCGTGAAAAGAGAAGAACCATCTTTGTTCACCAGCCAGCATTTCACAGCCAGCTTCGGTCCTTGCAGTACCAAACGGGTATAGAGACTATTGGGAGATATGTCATAGCGCACAGCTATCAGATTCTCGATTCCTGCCACAGATGAAGCAATATTACTGGTAGATGCTACTTTTGAGTCATAAACAACCACTCCGCGTATTTCTTTTCTGAAAACGGTCACGACATCCGACAGTTCCGTGTAAGCTATCGTATCACGTCCCGCCAGCCACTGTCCTGCCTGACGGTATTTATTCCACCAATAATCATCGACATTCTCTCCCTGCCCGTTCTTGACATAGCGAATGTACAATCTCGGACTATTCCGATTCACAATGCCTTGCAAGGTAGCTGTCGTATGCATAATGTCCCATAGTTGCTCCGCCTTCTCCTGTTCTTTCAGATCAAGTTCATTGAGCGTTCTCAAATCCAGTATCCGGACCGGATCACGAGATTCTGCCAACAATATCTCTGAACAAAAGACAGAGACCGCAAGGAATACCAACTGTAAATACTTTCTCATGGCTTTTCCGTTTTTATGCTAAATATCCAACTGTACAGATGCCGAATAATTGTACTTTGTCTCACTTCCGTGAGACTGTGCACCGATCCGGAAATAATAACTCTTGCCCGGAACCAGCGTGGAAGTGTAGTCTTCCAGATTGATAGACAATTCGAAAGCCTCACCATCAGTAATGGAACGGTTTAGTTCTTCTGTCCGGTTGACAATATTCAGTTTGTTGGATACATCGATGTGAGAGTGTGCAAACAACGAAATACGATAGACCTCGTTACTGGTCACCTGCTCCAGTTTGAATTTCGCCACTACCTTTCTTCCGATCACAGATATTTCCGGTTCAATGATCCGCAGATAAGGATTCACTTCGAAGACCTGATAATTCTTTCCCGGCTTTATTTTCATATCCAGAGTATCCAAAGGAACGTAGTTCCCACGATTCAGGATGATTTTATAGTCACCGGAGAAAATCATACCGTTATAAAACGTTCCGTCTTTTTTAACGACCATATTCTGAACAGGAGGATTATCTCCCCACCCCTGTTCGATGAAATAAACGCGGGAACCGTCCGATATCTCCTGTTGAATGAGTTCTCCGGTCTTCCGGTCTCTCAGTTCGCCGGCAAAGATTGCATCCGGCCCTTCGAGATTATCTTTTTCACAAGAGTAAAACATACTGCCTGCTACTACAACGCATAATAAAAATAGAAGCTTTTTCATATCTAATCTATATTTTAGAATATACTAATTAAGGATTCTGTACCAGACCATTAGCCCCCGTACCCGGAATACTCTTATAATACCAGCTATAATCAAAGGTCTTTGATTCAATGCCCAACGGATTGACACGTACAAATACATAATGCGCAGGATTTGTCCGCAGGTCAAGGAAAGGTACAAGTCCCTTTCTCACCCGGTTTTCAAATTCCTTATGGAAAGTTCTCCAGCGCGACAAATCCCATCTGCGTTTGTTTTCAAATGCCAGCTCGACAAAACGTTCTTTGCGAACATTCGCCTGAGTCAATGCAATGTCATCTTTGTGAGCCGCTCTTTTGCGGACCGCATTCAAAGCGTCTTGTGCAGCCTGTTTTTCAGCAGAAGTAGAGGTTGTCTTTTCGATAACAGCTTCTGCATAGTTGAGAAGAATTTCCCCATAACGGAAATCGATCCAAGGCTGTGTACCTTTACTCCATGCCTGCTCAACCGGACTTTCTATCTGCAAGAACTTCTTAAACAGGAATCCGCTGCGGGTATAATGTCCCAAAGTCGGATCGAATCCTGAATATTCCGTGCTTTTCTCCGCTCCGTAAGTATAATAGATCAGACCATCCTGTCCCTTCTCCGAAGCCTGAGTCCTATAATGATAACCGGAACCGTCAGCTTTCACCAGACCACCCTGGATAATGATCTTCGTACTTCCGAAGTTCTGTCCCGGGAATAACACCATGGCACTCAAACGGGCATCACGACCGGCAAATGCCTGGTAAGGTTTATCTATCGGGAAAGACAGGTATCGGGTGGATAAGTTAAATCCATTATAATCACTTTCATTTCCATCCACACGAGTGCTGATCGGCTTGGGTGTTCCG
>OAWZ01000667.1_pt1 | contig 15241 bp, 10 predicted proteins | sample 1477091 | NCBI WGS metagenome assembly OAWZ01 (sample SAMEA2580282, study PRJEB22360) | human gut metagenome | biome: human gut; feature: human-associated habitat; material: faeces | place: Denmark | collected 2008/2010
TCACATGGAAGACATCCACACGCTCACACGGCCCACTTTCTATTGAACAGACACACTGGTCCACCAGCCGGGAGATGGCCCCATACACCGACAACGACACCCGTCAGAACCTCCAGATGACGGCCACCGAGGGCCTGAGCCTCGACGCCCCGGCCACGCGCCGCAACCTCAACACCGCCGTGATCGGCGGATCCGGATCCGGCAAGACCGCCACCCACGTCATCCCCAACATCCTCAAGGGCAGCATGAACTACGCCTGCACCGACCCGAAGGGCGAGCTCTACGCGAAGACCGGCGGAGACTTGGAGAAGATGGGCTATACGGTCAAACAGCTCGACCTGGTGGACCTGACCAGCGAGACGAAATTCAACCCCATGCGCTACATCGACCCCACGAAACCCGACGTGGCGATCATGCGCCTGGTCACCAACATCATGGACAACACCAACGGCTCCACACCCAAGGAGCACCAGACCGACGACTTCTGGACCAAATCCGAACGCAGCCTGCTGACCGCGCTCACCGCGTTCGTCTACTACCTGCCCGACGACATCCTCAAGGACTGCCTGCACATCGACGCCGGCCAGACCCTCAACGCGGTCGCCGACATGCGCGACCTGCTCGAAGCCAGCGAACAGGACGAGACCAAGGAAAGCCAGGTCGACGCCGTCGCCCGGACCGCCACTGAAATATACGAGGAGACCCGCGCCGAATGGGAACGCGAGGACGCGGACCACGACGACCCGGACCTGCGCGAGGCATGGCGTCTCGCCCAGGGCCTGAAGTTCGCGGCCCGCCAGTACCGGCCCTTCACCCAGGGCGCGGGAGAGACCAAGAAGGGCATCATCATCAGCCTCGGCGTGCGTCTCGCCCCATTGACAGTCGGCCCGGTCCGGGAGATCCTCTCCGACGACGACCTCGGTATCGACCGGATCGGCGGATACGCGGACGAGCACAAGGGCGGATACAGGCATCCCAACGGGAAGACGGCCATCTTCCTCGCCCTGCCCGACGAGGACCCGACATTCAACTTTTTGGCCGCGATCTTCTACCAATGCCTGTTCGACAGCATCATCCGCCGCTGCCGCACCTACCCCGGCGAATGCCTCGCCACGCCATTGCACTGCTTCCTCGATGAGTTCGCCAACGTGGGACGCATCCCCAACTTCGACAAGCTCATCGCCACGATCCGCTCGCGCAAGGTCAGCGTCAGTATCATCCTCCAGACCATCGCCCAGCTCAAGACGATGTACAAGGACTCGTGGGAGACCATCGTAGGCAACTGTGACTCGGTGCTGTTCCTCGGCGGCAACGAGCAGTCCACCACTGAATGGCTCAGCAAGCTGCTCGGCAAGGAGACCATCGACATCTGTACCACCAGCGACTCGAAGGGCGTGTCCGGCAGCCATACCACCAACTACCAGCGCACCGGACGAGAACTCCTCACACCCGACGAGCTCGCGCAATTGGACAACGACAAATGCATCTACAACCTGCGAGGACTGCACCCGTTCCTCAGCCGCAAGGCATGGCCCGGAACCACCATCGCCAGACCGAAATCCACGCTCAGGCACTCCAAAGAATGGAAGGCAGCGGCATGAAGCCAATCACAACCCCGGATCGCTGCCGGGCAAGCCGGTGCCCCCGTCTGATGGCGTGGGCACGGACCATCCCGGCGAGGCTCCGCCCGTATTGGTGGAGGACGACGAGCCTCCCGAAGACGGGCGTCGTCCGGATCCGGAACCGGAACCGGAACTTCCTTGGGAATATGAGGGCGTTTGCCGCTGTGGAGCTGATTGGGATTGCGATGCCTGGGCCTGCTGCTGCGCGGCGGCAGCCGCGGCTGCTTCCTGTTCTGCCTTGGCCTTCGCCTCCGCGTCGGCCTTTTCCTTCGCCGTCTTCGATTCGTTGACCTCTTTCACGGCTTTCGCGATCGCGTCCACGTCACGGGTCTTGACCGCCTTCAGCAGGGTCTCCCGGGTCTTGTCGTCCGCCACCTTGCCGTCGGTCTGCTTGTACAGCGCGTTCGCGTCGTCCACGGTCTTGTCGAGTTTGCTGTCGGTGACGGCCTTGGCCGCGGTCTTGAGGTCGGTGAGACGGTTCTTGAGCTCTTTGGTCGTTCTGCGCAGCGCCGCAGTGGTCCTGTCCACGTCGGATGTGACGGCGTCGGGCGCGCAGGAACCCTTGATGGTGGACGTCTTTGCGTCCAGGAGCCGATTCAACGCATCAAGCGTCTTGGGATCCGCGACTTGGCCGCGACTGGTGTCCTTCAATAGTCTGGAGGCTTTGGCCGTGGTCCTGTCCAGGTCGGACTGGATGGTCTTGCGTGTCGCTTCGGCCGAGTCGCATGCGCTGATTGCGGTCTCATGCGCCTCTTGCCGCATGGCGGCGGCACGGCGGTTTTTGATTTGCAGTCCCATCCAGGACACGGCGATGAGGCTCGCGGTCATGACGATCGCGACGAGCGCTTTCCCGACCGGGAAGACGCGGCGCACCTTCAGATCGTCGGGGTCGGCCGAGTAGGTGACGGCCGACCCCGACGATTCTGCTTCCGGTATTGGAGGGATGTCCGCCGTATCCGATTCCAAGTCGGCGATTCGTTCGAGTGCGGCAAAATCGTCGTCGGCGTCCTTCAGGGCCTTCTCCGCGGAATCGTCGGGAGGAGACTGCTCCGCCGGCGCAGACACGGGTTCCTGCCCCGGCTCGTCTTCCGGCGGCAGCGGCGCGGATGGTATGGCGACGCGACGGCGGCCGCGCATGGACGCGGGCGGCAGCGGCGCGGCACCGGCCGTGTCAAAGCCTTGCTCCTGCGCGGTATGCCACCATTCGGCGAGCTCCGGCCACGCGTGTGGATGTTCGGCGATTAGGCGCATCCATGGACGCCAACCGGGCTCGTTGGCCATGGCGTACAGCTGGTCGACCGTAAGCTTGGGGCTGAGAATCGGCTCACCCGTCTTCCTGTCGATCCTGGTCATTCCTCTCCGCCCTCGTCTTTGATGAGGACTGGCTGATCCTGTTCGTTTGCCTTCACCACTTTTGTTCCTCCGGTTTGCCTTCATGCACCCGGTATCCGCCTTCCAATGGGCCCTTGACCGCCGCGCATCGCCAGCCGTCGTCAGTGAGCGTGTAGTCAAGCACCCAGGATGCCTCCAGCCCGGTGGATACGGCGCATGTCGCCACCCGCCGCCCCGTGGACACGGGGAAGCCGGTGAACTCGGTCTCGGGCAATGGCTGCGGGGCTATGGATGATGCCGGTATGTCGAGGCCGGCGGCATCCGGCGTGAAGTATTCGCCTTCGAGTTGGCCTCGTTCGCCGCCCATGTAGACGCCGAGCGCTTTCGGCGCGAGGTCGGCGCACGGATCATCCTCCGTCGGCGTCGCCGGCTCGGTCTCTTCGTCTCCAGCCGTTTTTTGTCCGGGTTCGGTTTTCGTTCGCGGCCGGGCGACGGTGATTTGCGTGTCCTCCGCGGTTCCGTTGCCGGCGCATATCACCGCGACGTTTCCTCCCAGGATGAGGAGCGCGACCGCAAATCCCGTCGCGGCGATGATCCTGTTCCTCTTTGGTTCCATGCTTGGTTTTCCTTTCAGTGGATGTAGCGGACGCCATTTCCGGCTGCGGCCAGTTGGGAGGCGCTGATTTCGCGTGTGGATACGACGCCGAGGCCAAGCGCGTTGGACTCGCTGATCAGGATCGACCCGTCCCCGCGGACCTCCTCGACCATGGCGACATGCCCGTAGTCAGCGGACGCGCCCAATACTCCCGGTTGGAACACGATGACACTGCCGGCGGATGGGGAGCCGTCCACCGTGTAGCCGGCCGACGCCGCGGAACCTGCCCATGTGGCGGCGTTGCCCCACCCTGGTATCGGTTTTCCTATGTCGGCTCTTCTGGTCGCGGCCCACCAGGTGCACTGCCCCCATGGGTATCTCGTGTCCGGCGTGATGCCGGCCGTGGACACGATGCCGCCGGAGACCGTCAGTTTCGGTTCGAGGGAGCCGACCGTGCCACCCTCGGCGGTCCCCGTTGCGGTGTATTTGGTCGCTGCGAGTTCCTTGATCCGCCGCACATAGTTGATGGTTTCCTCGAAGGGCGGCACCATGCCGTATCTGAGCACGCTGCCGAGGCCGGCGTTGTACGCCGCGAGGGTCAGCTCCAACGTGTCGCCGGTCAGTTTCCCGGACTTCTTGGCCGTCTCGACCTGCGAGGCGAGATTGCACATGTAGTTGCCCTGGCTCCAGATCGCGTCGTGCGGGTTCCAGATGTCGGCCTTGCCGTCTCCGTCGCCGTCCTTGCCCGCGGATGCCCAGGTGGACGGCATGAACTGTGCGATGCCCTGCGCTCCGGCGGAGCTGCCGGCCTTCGGATTCCAATTGGACTCCTGGTCGATCTGGGCGGCGATGATGCTCGGCGTGACGACCTGGCAGATGGATCCGGCGCGGATCACGTCGGCCTCGTATTCCGCGGGAACGCCCGAGACCGTGGATTCGCTGGCGTTGGATCCGAGGAACGCGCCCATGACGGCCAGGAGCACGCCGAGCACCGCGAGCATGGCCGCGATGACGGGCAGGATGGGAAGGCTGATGGAGGCGGCTCCCGCGATGACGCGGGACGCGGCCATGCGCACGAAGTTCGCGGCGACGCGGGCGGCACGCACGGCGGCCTGTCCGGTGGCTTGAACGTCGCGCGCCGCCTTGACGGGCGCGCGGCGGTGCCGCCAGATGAATTTGACCGACGAGTTGACACCTTTCACGCCAGCGCGTGCCGCTTTGAAGGTCAGGTCGCGTGTGGCGCTTCCCAGCTTGGACGCGAAATCGTCGTCAGCCACGGTGAGCCTCGCGCCGGCTTCGTCCATCCAGCCCATGCCGGTGGATCCCATCCGTTTGACGCTACGGCCGGCGTTCCCAAGGCCCGCGCCTATGTGCTTGCCGATCCGCTTGCTCGCTTTGCCTTTCGCGGCGAACTTGCCGATCTTCTCGCTGGGCTTCGCCTCGGACAGCGCCTTGGGTTTGCCGGCCGTCTTGCGCATTCCCTTGCCCGACCGCAGGGCGCGTTTGCCACGGTTCATGATGCGCCGCGCCTTGCCGGCCGTCCAGCCCACGCCGTGCATGGTGGAGGACATGCCGTACATGCCGGCGCGTCCCGCCATCTCGGCGGCGGTGTGGCCCATGGAATCGGCGATGTCGGCCCGGTCCGAGCCGAATTGCGCGGCGCTGGACACCACGCCGGTGGCCGCGCGTCCGATGCGGGCGCGTGTGCCTCCGGCGTGGTGGGCTTGGGTTCCGCTCATGCGTTTACTTTCCTTCCTGGAAGGTCGTGGAGTACAGCCGGTAGAGGTCGCCGCCCGCGGGGATGCGCCCGTCGAACGGCACGTAGGCGCTGCCGATCTTCATGAGTCCCTGGCCGGGCAGCACGCCGGTGAAGTACTGGCGCTGCTCCTCGCTCAGGGTCAGCAGCTCGCACAACGCGTCCGCGTCGGTGCTGTTCTGGCTCAGGAGCATGAGGAAATCGCTGTTGGACAGCATCTCTCGCGCGTCCTGGAGGTCGAGGATCTCCTCGACGTTCTGCGTGATGCCGGTCACGCCGAGCCCGTATTTGCGGGCGCGCTTGTAGATGTCCTTGAACTGGGCGGCGGCGTACTGGTTGGAGAAGAAGCGGTGGAACTCGTCGACGTACAGCCAGGTGCGCCGCCCGTTGGCCTTGTTGCGGATGACGCGGTTCCACACCTGGTCGATGACGACCATCATGCCGAACGTGCGCAGCTCGCCGGACAGGCCGGACACGTCGAACACGGTGAACCGATTGGACAGGTCCACGTTGGTCTGGCCGTTGAAGCCGCTCATGGAGCCGGTGATGTACGGGTTGAGCGCGTCGGCGAGGTACCGGCTCACCTGGTCGCCGCCCGCCTGCAATTCGTCGTGCAGGTCCTGCAATGTGGGCTGGACCACTCCCCCGCCCTGGTTGCGGTAACGCGTGTACAGGTTGCTGACGCACTGGTCGACGAGTCCCTTCTGGAGCGGGTCGAGGCCGTCGATGCCGCCGATGAGCGCGCCGATCATGGAGACCACGTTGTTGGTCTTGTCCTTGACGGGGTCGGAGGCCGAATCGTCCTCCAGGACGATGTCCATCGGGTTGACACGCGTGCCGGTGCCGGCGCTGATCTGGATGATCTGTCCGCCGAACGCGGCCGCGAGGGCGAGGTATTCGCGTTCCGGGTCGATGACGATCACCTCGTCGTCACGGTTGAGGAACATGCCGGCGATCTCCTGTTTGACGGTGAAGGATTTGCCGCCGCCGGACGTGCCGAGCACGAATCCGTTGGAGTTCATGTGGCTGCGCCGGTCCGCGAGGATCGGGTTGCCGCTCCGGGCGTTCGACCCGTAGAACAGGCCGTGCGGCTCGAACACCTCCTGCGTGGTGAACGGGATGAGGATGGCCGCGCTGTTCGTGGTCAGGGTCCGCTTCATGGGCAGGGGGTTGTTGCCCAGCGGCAGCTCGGCCGTCAGTCCCTCCATCTGCATGAACTTGAGGCTCTCGGCCGTGCAGGACTGCGCGTTGACCTTGGCTTTCACGTTCCTGCACGCGACCTCCAGCTCCTCCTGGCTTGCCGCGGACACGCCGATCACGATGATCGAGTCCACGAGCCTCTGGTTGGTGGAGCGCAGCTCGTCGCGCAGCTGGCCAAGCTGTTCCTGCTGGTCGGCGAGGTCGTCGGGAAGGTCGTCGGGGTCGAGGCCCTGCTTGCGGTTCTTGCGCCGCTGGTCCATGATCTGCATCTTGACCTCGGCGTTCTTGCGGCGCACGAGCGTCATGCTTTCGCCGCGGTCCATGGGCGCCAGGTGGATGCTCACGTCGACGCGGGCGCGCAGGCCGGTCAGGTCGTTGACCAGCTGGTCGGACAGTTCCGGCGGCAGACTGGACACCCACATGGCGCGGTGCAGGTATTTCGAGTCCAGGGATTCGATGTCCAGCTGGATGGGATTTCGCGCGTCGATGCTCCACGGGCACACGAGGTCCTTGGTGTCGGGCTTGCCGGGCTGATGCTCGAACCGGCGTTCGTCGAACCGGAACTCCTCGCCGGGCCGGAGCACCTCGGCCATGAGGCGCAGCCGGTGCTCGCGGTCGAGTCGGGTGGCCTTGCATGCGTCGATGGAGCGCATCTGGCTGACGAGGTTGTTGCACAACGCGTTGAGGGTCGCGACGGCGGCCTGCTCGTCGCTTTCGCGGACGGTGACGGTCAGGGTCTTGACGGTGCTGGTGTTGCGGCTGACGGATTCGAGTTTGCCTTGGGCGAGGCGGTTGTAGTCGAGCCGGTAGTGGTCGAGGCTGTCGCCGGTCTCGCCCATCATCACGTCGGCGAGGATCTCGCGTACGCCGCGTGAGCGCGTGTAGGAGGCGATCTGCACGTTTTGCCCGGCCTCGAAGCTGTTGATGAGCTTGGCCCACCGGTCGATGATCTCCATCTGATGGGATTCCGGGCTCAGCTGGTAGTTGATGTCCTGGAAGAGGATGGTGGCGCTCCACCGTCCGTCGCCCAGGCTGGCGATCCCGTTGCGCAGCATCGCGTCGTAGCCGATGAGCTGCTTGACGCCCTTCGGCAGACGCGTCGCCTTCTTTCTCCGCGCCTTCGCCCTGGCTTCGGCATCGTCTTCGTCCGGCGCGACCTGGGGTTTCTTCTTTCCGAACATTCCTCACCTTTCCTTGATCGTTGGTTTCGCGCCGGTGCGGTATGGTCTGCCCGGACCGTCGAGCAGATAGACCTCGCGCTGCGTGTAGTGGCGCAGGATGTATTTCAGGTATTTCTCGGGCATGAGGCCCTTTGGCCTCACCCATCCCCATATGGCCACGGGCAGGCCGGGCGGGAAGATCAGGTACATGGCGAGGTTGGGGTCCATGCCCAGCCCGAGCCACAGTCCGACGTATCCTCCCCCGCACACGATGGCGAGGATGACGGCGGCGAGGCACTGCCTCCAGCTCATCCCCATGAACACCTTCGACTCGATGGTGGTCAGTTCCCTGTAGACGGGCATCTGCAACGCCATGATGTTTGCTTCCTTTCGTGGATTGCGTTGTGTTTCATTCGCCGCCGAAGAGCTTCTTGGCGACGGAGTTGGCCGCCATGACGATGCCGATGAGCATGACGCTCGCCAGGAGCAGGCCGGTGAAGTTGTCCATCACCCAGCCGGAGAGGCTGTCGCCGTCCTTGAACTTGCTCGGGTTGAGCGTGCCGCCCACGAGCGTGCGGTACATGAGGATCGCCAGATACAGGGTCGCGCATTGGAACACCAGAGACGCGTACTGTTTGAAGTAGTTGATGCCCCACTGGCGGGTCTCCTCCTGGGCGATGAAAGCGATCGGCAGCGGGTTGAACGCGGTGAGCATGTATATCTGCACGAAGCGCAGGAGGATGACGACGGTGACGACGATGGTCGCGCCCTTGGAGACGAGGAACGGGATGAGCAGCAGGATCAGGCACGGTATCTGGCCCATCCAGCCGGCGGAGTCTATGGCGTCGCGCATGCTGTCGCCAAGGCCGAGGCCCGACGACGCGCCGGTGGTGGGTGCCGCCGAATGGATGCCGCCGAGCACGCTGTCGCCGATCTCGTCGATGGCCTGGAGCATGAGCTCGCTGTGCTGGGCCGCGGTGAACACGAGCGTGAGCTTGAACATCGCCATGGCGACGAGCTTGACGCCCAGCTCTCGGTCGCCGTCCGCCCGGGTGCTGACCCTGGCGAGTTCCAGGACGCACATGATCGCCAGTATCGTGCTGGCTATGGGTTTGACCGCCGAGCGGGCGACGGTCAGGCTCAGCTGGTACATGCCCGCGTTGTATTCGGCGGGGGTCTTCAGCAGGTCGGCCACGAGGTCGTCGCCGACGCCGGACCCTATCGAGTTGAGGATACCGACGATGAAATCGACCATGCGTGGCCTCCCGTCTACAGGGCGATGTTGGAGAACAGGGCCGCGGCCGCGATGATCAGGCCGCCGCCGACGACCTGCCAGACGCCCGACTGGGTGGCGGGGCCGTTCTGGTCCTTCAGTCCTCCGGCCAGGGTGATGACGCCCCACACGGCCCACAGGCCGCCGCCGATGATGGCGAACTGGCTGAAGAGCTGCAACGCGCTGGTGACGACGCTGCCGCTGTCTGCCGCGATGGTGATTCCGTACATGATGTTTTCCTTTCGATGTTTTGGATGACATGACCACGGTATGGCCGTCGAGAAGGCTCCGGTTTGGACGTTCCCGACGAACCCGAAGAGGCTCGGACGATGGTATGGAAAAGGGCCCGCCGACCGTTCGCCGGTGGGGCCGGGTCCCGCCGCCGCGCGCCGGGTTTCGAGTGCCATGGTTCCCGTCCGGCGTTCCGCGGGCCGCGGAACATGGAAACGGACGGCATCATGCGAAAGGAAGACGGACCGATCCGCCACAAGGAGATTTTCAAGGAGTCGGACGGTCCGGTGCGCAAGGGAAAGGGGTGGCCGGCCGGATCCGACCTCATTGGATCCGGCCTGCCACCCCGTTCTGGTTTCCATGGTGCGCGGGAAGGGGTTCCCGCGGCGTGCCCCCGCCGGGAGTCGAACCCGGCGCCGTCACAAAGGAGAAAACAAAGACGGTACCGGTGGGGGCTTGGGCGCGTCCGGGAAGGAAAGGATCTGGGCGCGCCCGTGGGCCGTGCGGCGGATCATGGGGAACGGTCCGCCGCACGGGCCCGGGGTCAGGTTCGTCGGATCACTCCTCCGAGCCCTCGGTGTCGGCCGGGGCCTTCGCCTTGCGGCGGCGGGAGACGGCCATGAGGGCCGCGCCTCCGCCGAGCACGACGACCGCGGCCAGCGCGATCAGCGCGATGCCCGCGCCGGTCTGGGCGAGGGTCCTGCGGTAGCCGTTCCAGTCGTCGGTGGCGGACTCCACCTTGGTGTCCGAGCAGTAGTCCTTGCCGTCGATGGTCACGACGTCATCGGACTTGCTCTCGGTCTCGGCCTCGGGCTTGGAGCCGGATTCGTCGTCCGAGGTGCCGTCACCGAACGGGGCCGACGTGTCGACCGGACATTCGGTCAACGGGGTGCCGGTGACCTTGGCTCGGTCGGTGTGGGTCTTGGTGACGCCCTTGAGCGTGCCGGTGACCTCGACGCTTTCGCCGGGCTTGAGCACCTTGGTGTCCCAGTCGGCCGGGTACTTGAGGTCCACGACCTCGCCGTCGCCGACGATGGTGGAGTCCTCGAGCTTGATGTCCTTGGTGCGGAACACCGCGCCCTGCTTCGTGTCGGGATCGGTCTTGCTCGTGTTCGTGATGGTGAACACGATCTCCGTGTCGCCGGAGACGGTCAAAGCGTCCTTCGAATTGTCGCGGTCGCCGTTCGGCCAGCCGGACTTGCGATCCCACTTCTGGACGTCGATGCTCGGGGTCATGTCCGGGGTGCGGGTCCACACGACGTTGGATTCGAGAGTCTTGTCGTTGTAGTGCTCCGTGAACTGATTCTCGTGGCGGTCGGTCACGGCGAGGCGCTTGCACTGGATGTAGGCGCGCCAGCCGGCCTCATGGGAGTCGTCGGACACGAGGGCCCTGTAGCGGTCGGTCGCTTCGATGGTGACGACGTTGCGGCCGTCGACGGTGGCCGCAGAGAGGGTGAAGAGGTCGCCGCCGAGCTTCGAGCTGTCGAAACCGGAGCCGGCGATCCTGTCGCCCTTGGACGCGAGGGCCTCGCCGCCTGAAAGCAGGTCGCGGGTCGCGTACACGGCCCATTGGCCGGTGTATTCGTCGAAGGCCGGATCGAGGGAGTCGACGATGTCCCACTTGTCGACCTGCGGGTAGGCGCGGTTGGCCGGCAGGATGGAGCTGTCGAGCTGGTAGAGGAAGCTGCGGCCCTTGTAGATGCTCTTGCCGTTGGCGGATGCGCCGCCGACCTTCACGGTCACGTCCTTGGCCGGGTTGATGGGCTTCAGGGGGTTCGTGACCTCGTTGGTGTCCTTGCGGATCTTGTTGAGCACCTGCGTGGCCTTGTTCTTCACGGTGTAGCCGTCGGTGACCTTGATGACGGTCATCGGCATGGTCACGGTGTACGTGTGGCCGAGGAGCGTCTGGTCGATGGCGGGCTGGGTGAGCGGGTCATGCTCGTCGGACTCGCTGTAGGTCTTGAGGTCTTCCGGCTGTGGGTCGCCCTTGACGGTCTCGCCCGTCGCGGGGATCTCGGTGTCGACCAGCTTGGCGTAGGCGTAGAGCGCGCCGTCCTTGTCCTGGATGTTGAACTTGTCGGTGACGTCCTTGCCGGTCTCGTCGGTGATCTCCACGTTGGTGGCGTCGAGTTTCAGGTACTCGTCGTCGTAGTCGTCGGTCATGCCGAGCCTCCAGACCTTGTAGGCCTGGTTGTCCTGCCTGGCGTCGAGGGTGACGCGGTAGTAGATCTCGTCTCCCAGCAGGGCGGTCTTGCCGTCGATGCTGATCGTCGGGTCCTTCTGCGTGTCCTTCTTGACGGGGTCGAGCTTCGGCGGGATGTTGAACACCTCGTTGCTCGGGGTCAGCGAGTTGTTGAGGGTCAGCACCCACTTGTTGCCGACCTTGTGGTCGGTGGGGGCGTCGTCGGCGACGGTTCCCTCGAAGCGGACCTGGAGGCGGGGGCTGGTGCCGGCGCGCCACTGGCTGATCGTCTCCTGGTCGGTGACGGTCAGGGTGAACATGTGCTTGGAATCATCCCACGTGGTCGTGTACTTCTTCTTGGACACCGGCTTGCCGGTGTTCAGGTCCATCATCTCCAGGGTCTGCTTGTCCGGTTTCAGATAGGCGTCGTAGGAGTCGGTGAAGCTCACGGACTTGACCTCGTAGGCGAGGTCGGCCGGCAGTTGCGGCTGGGTGTTGAGCTGGTATTCGACCTTCTGGCCGGGCTGGACGACTTTGCCGTCCACGCTCTCCTGGTCGCCGCCCTGGCTCGCCTCGGACACGACGTCCTTCTTGACCGGCGGGATGTAGCCGCAGATCTGCGGTTCGTTGGTCGGCTCGGTGTGGTTGTTCACGGTCTCGGAGCCGCCGTTGGTCAGGTTCTTGCCGTTCGGGGCGGTGCAGAAGGTGAGTTCGTCGCCCGCCTGCTTGCCGAAGTCCTTGCGGACCTGGGCCGCGCCCTTGCCGTCCGCGAAGTTGATCCTGCCGGGGATGAGGAGCGTGACCTGCTTCGGGTTCTTCAGTTTCTTCAATCCCTTGAGGTAGGAGGCCTTGGCGGTGGCGGTGGCCTTGGTGCCCTGGACGGTGATGTCGAACTGGTCGGTCACGTCCTTGCCGGTGTTGACGATGTCGCTCACGCTGCTTTCGCGGTCGGTGCCGGCCGTGGCCTCGTACACGCGGATGTTCTTGGTGTCGGCGTCGAAAATGTAGTCGGCGGCAGTCCAGTCATCGGTGAGGGTGAACTGTTTCGGCGCCTGGATCAGGTTCCTGCCGACGGTGCCGTTGACGACGCTGCCGACCTTGTCGCCGTCGAGGTAGGTGTGGGAGTCGCCGCCGGTCTTGTTGGTCTCCTGCGGGTCGATGACGGCCTGCCATTCGCCGTCCTGCTCGAAGATCCAGCTCTTGTCGGGGTTGGGCTGCCAGGTGTCGAATTCCTTGCTGCCGGCGTCGGCCTCGGGTTCCTGGTTCCACTTGCCGGTCGCGTGGTCCTTGACCTTCCTGAAGTCCTTCGGCTTGCTGACGGTGACATTGAAGCTGAACTCGTACTGGTGGTCCAAGGGCATCTCGCCCTTGTCGGCCGTGCGCACCGCCGAGACGGTGTCCGTCTTGCGGTCCCAGGTGATGGTGAACTCGTTGGACGCGTCGCGGTCGTTGTCGGTCTTGTCGACGAGCTTGTAGTCGTCGACGGTGTAGTCGACGCCGTTGGCCGTGATCTTGTCCTTGAACGTCATCTCGTAGCCGCCCTTGCCGGTGCCGTAGGTGATGACGGTGCGGTTGGTCATGCTGTCGGCGCTCACGCCCTCGTCGATGGTCTTGGTCGGCGGGGTCGGCGGTTCGGCGCTCACGGTCCAGGTCTCGGACGGGTCCTTGTCGGTCGTGTCGACGGCCGCGTTCATCCTGCCCTGCTTGGCGACCTGGATATCGATCCAGTACTGGCCTTCCTGCCAGTGGCTCATGCCGAAGTCGGCTGGCGTGGCGAGGTTCTCGAGCTGGGTGTCTCCCGAGTTGGCGAAGGTGATCGGCTTGCTGACCGTCTTGGCTGCGACGTAGCCGTTCTTCTGGCCCTCGTAGTGGATGACGGCGGTGCCGTTCAGGTTCTCTTTGATGCTGCTGCCGTTGTTGCTCGCGTGCAGGGTGTCGCCGATCGGGTCGGTGGAGCCGACCTTCAGGTTGGTCCTCTGCTTGTGCGTGGTGGTGACGGTCAGGTCGTAGTTCGGTGGGGCGGGCTGGTATTTGTCGAGCGCGATGATGACGATGCTGGCCGTGCTGGACACGTACCGTTCCATGAGCTTGTCCACACTCGTGGACGGATCGTCATCAAACGCGGTAGAGGTCTTATAGTGACGAGTTCCAGCGTAGTTGTAATCGCCTGGTGCGATGTACTTGTTCCAGTTGTCCAACCATATACTCACGTCGGCGATGCCGGATCCGTTCCATACGCTGGTGGTGGACCCGTTGCCGGAGACCGCGCCGACCGCGACGACGCGGCAGTCGCCGTCGCCCTCGCCCGGATGGCGCTGGTGGAAACCGGCGACGCACCGGCTGTTCGCGTCGGCCAGCGCGGCGGCGGCCTTGCCGGACGAGTCGTCCATCCTCACGCCTGCGTTGGCCATGGCGCGGCTCACGCTGTTGATGTCGGTCGCCGGGCCCCATGAACCGGACGCGTCGTCCTTGTACTGCCAGAACTGCGTTGCCGCGCCGCTGCCGCCGGTGCCGGGCCTGTTGCCGCCCCCGCCACCGGCGTATGCGGTGCCCGCGGTCAGACCGCCGGCCAGGGTGGCAACGGCCGTCAGCAACGCCAACGTCTTCCGTTTATTATTGATGTAACCCAATGTTCCTCTCCTTTCAGAGATTCTGCACCTGACTGTGTCGGGGCGGGAATTGCGATCCCCGACCGATACCATTGCAACCCGGTTTCACGGACTCCGGTTTGGACATTCGCGCAGGAAACAGGAAAGGGCCGTCCCACGGATGTTCGTGGAACGGCCCTGAAAGAGAAACGGAGTCGACCGGCTTAATGTTGGATTGGGATGGAGCAATCCTCCAAACTACAGGCACCTGGATCACCGTGTCCGCCGCTGGTCGGCCCCGACCAGCCTGACCCACCGGACGACGAGACGCCCGTCGAACCAGAGGATGCGCCTGCCGAACCGACGTTTGTGTAGGAGCGGCCCGAACTCGTGCCGGTGTTCGTATAGGACGGCGTGTACGACTGGGCCTGCCGTTGCGACTGTGCGGCCGCAGCGGCGGCCTGGGCCGCGGCCTCCTGTTCGGCCTTGGCCTTCGCCTCCGCGTCGGCCTTCTCCTTCGCCACCTTCGATTCGTTCACCGTCTTCACGGCCTTGCCGATGGCATCCGCGTCACGCTTTTTGATGGCGTCCAGCAGGCTTGCGCGGGTCTTGTCGTCCTGCACCTTCCCGGAGGTCGCGTCGTAGAGCGCCTGCGCGTCGTCCACGGTCTTGTCGAGTTTGGACGATTCGACCGCCTTCACGGCCTTGGACAGCGTCTTCGCATGCGTCTTGTACCATGCCGCGTTCGCCGTGATGGCCTTTGCGGCCTCCTGCACGCCGGTCCTCGAATCCGCCTTGCAGGAAACGGTCTTCGGAATCGTGGCCTTCATCGTCTTGGACAGGGCGTCCAGCATCTTCGCGTCCTTCACGCTTTTCCTATCGGTCTTCGCCGCGTCCGCCGCGGACCCGTTCAGAAGCGTGTTCCAGTCGTTCGTCGCGGTGCGCAGGCGTTCGGATGCGGCCGCGCAATCCGCCCTGGCCTCGGCCATGAGGCGGTCCGCGTGCGCCTTCCAGGCGATGCCTCCCGCCGTGAGCAGTGCGAGTACGACGACGGTGATGACGATGGCCCTTCTGCGATGCGGCTTCTTTGTTTTCTTTTCCGTGGACTCGGCCGAAACTTCGATGGTCTCATCTTCGATGGCCTTTTCTTTTTCTGTCATTTGTTCTCCTTGTTCATAGGTTCACAGCTTATCGAATCGGCGGAGCCGTCTGCATCGTTCCTCCGGCGCGTGCCGCGCATGGACGCGCCGGATTCAATTTGTAAGCGCAACGCTTGTGTTCGGGCTGGCTGCCTTCGATTGT
>OAWZ01000695.1_pt1 | contig 14656 bp, 10 predicted proteins | sample 1477091 | NCBI WGS metagenome assembly OAWZ01 (sample SAMEA2580282, study PRJEB22360) | human gut metagenome | biome: human gut; feature: human-associated habitat; material: faeces | place: Denmark | collected 2008/2010
ACTGGTTATACAGAGCCTGGTATGGGTGAATTGTGGTATAACTGGGAAATGTATGCTTCTAACCCTGTAGGGATTGGTGTAGCGAAACTCGGTTGGTACTGGGCTGGTAATCCTAATTTGAAACCTGAAAAATCTGTCAACTTTGATATGAGCTTGGAAGGTGAAAATAAAAATACTTATGCGCGCGTAGGCGTATTCCACAACCGCATCAAGAACTATATGTCTGTATACTTCACAGGGGACTTCATGGATTTTGCACCATACCTCAAAGGCGATGCGAAGTACCAACGGGCCCCAGATATGATTTACAGCTTTAAAAATATTGGTAAAGCAGAAATCACAGGTGTTCAAGCGGAAGTACAACAAAAATTCGGCAAATATTGGTCTGGTAAGTTAGGTTATACATACTTGCATGCCATCAACAAGAGCGATCCAAGTATGCCTCGTCAATTGCTTGATAAACCAATGCACAAAGTTGACATCGGTATTACTTATGACAATCCTAAATCCGGTTGGAATGGATCCATTTGGGGTGATTATTATATCAACATGCTTGATAGTAATACCCTTAACAATGGCGGTAACTACTGGCCAGATATCTTATCCGGTGATGCAGGCGTTTATAATAAGCAAACCTATGAAAAGAAAACATTTGGCATTTGGAACGTAATGGTTCAAAAACGATTCAATAAAAATGCCATGATGTACTTTGGTATCAACAATATCTTTAACCATCGCGATGATGACCGTGCTACACAAGAACGGGTATACCGTGTGGGCGTTAACCTTAAATTTGGTGGTGGAGACAGCAGCAAAACTACAGCAATCGGCAAATCCAAGGATGGCACAACTGTTAATGCAGTAGGGGCCAATACACCTAATGGCGCTAATGGCGAAGTAGTAAATGCTGAATCTGGTGTACAAAATGTAGCAGATGTAGTTCGTTTAACTGACTTTATTCGTTCTGATTTTGATACCACAAAAGAACGTGGTGTTACATTAGTTGGCGACTACAGAGCGCGCTGGATGGCACATGATGGTTCTAATAGACCGCAATCTCCATTTAGAGCTAACTCCGCTATCGGTTCTGCGAAAGCGAATATGTACGATGCTAATCGTCATAGCTTTGAACAACGCTTGCGCCTTGGCTTCGATGCACGCCTTAATGAGTTTACAAACCTCAAAGTTATCGGCAGTGCGACTGGTATGAGTGGTGTAGATACAAGCTGGACTCAATCTGATTCTAAAGGCTTTAATCATCAACGACTCGATACAGTGGATCTCACGAGACGCGTTAAAAAATGGGACGTATCTGTGGGCCGCTTAACAGAGCCTATGGGTGTGAGTGGCTATTGGTTCGGTCAATCTTATGACGGTGTTCGTGCCGTTTGGAATGGTCATGACTCTCAAGTTCGTATCGGTGTTGGTACTTTCAAACATAGTACCGGTATCACTGATTCTGCCTATACTCACGCAGTACATGAAGTTATCTACAGACCGCCAACAGCGGCTGAGTTAATCGGCATTAATCGCGATGAGTTCCCATACGATATTGAAAGTGCTACTAAAACTGGTTCTGATGGTGAGAAAAAATCTAGTGAAGATACAGCTGCACCAGATAGCCCTAATGGTATTTATGATTCTACTTATAAAGGTAAGACAGATAGCATTTACTTCTATCAACAACTTAAAGAATTGCAAGCTGAATATGAAGCTTATAAAGAAACCTTGGATTTAAGATGGAGTAATCCAAATCGCGATCAAGAGCTTGAAAAGGCAAATGCTAAGCTTGCGGAAACACAACAAAAACAAGCTCAAGTGATGAGCCGCTTACAAGATATTCTTGCTAAGGCATACCCTACAGATATGGCTGAGAAGAAATTCTCCCTCGATATTCCATCTGGTGGTTATGCAATGTATGAAATTACTAATAAGAATACAGGGGAAAAACTCTATAAGACCGGCGACATTATGTATAATGTGAACTCTTCTTTATACCCTGAATACTTAAAAGAAAAGGCCAAAGGTCTTATCGTATCTACTGATAATAAAGATGCTTTAGTAAATCCTAAAGCCTATGTTGAAAAACATGGTGACGAAATTAATCAATCCGTAGCAGAAATTGCTAAATATAATGCTACAGATAACTGGAGCAACTATAACAATAGTGAGCTTGATGTGGTTTGGGTTAAACAACCAGATGGCACGTTCAAACAATCTTATGATTACTATGGACAACCAGCTAGTGATTATGAATTCACTGGTTACTTAGGTGCTAAAACATATAAATACGATAGTGGTAGTTATGTATTTAGTGATTATGATGCTAAAGATGCGATTTACAAAAAGAACTTTACAATGTCCTCTAATGACTGGGGTGAAGGTAGTTCTTACTATGGTTGGGGCATGCCAAATGCATTGTTCAACTATATGTATAATCTTGAAAAGGTTGTACATGATGCAGAGTCTGAAAACAAATTACCACGTGAAGCGATTGGTAAGATCATTGGTAACTTGATTCGTACAGAAGGGGTAGTTCTTGAAAAAGATACTGTACCAGCTATTGATAAAGCTGCCTTTGTTCAATACAAGAAACAAATAGGCTCTCGTCTTGGGTTACAAGCGTGGTATTTACGCTCCTTTGGCGGTAAAACGCATACATACCTAAATGCAAATGGCAACGGTAATGATGAACATAGCTTCTCCAATGTAGCTCATGTATTCGGTATCGGTGCTAAATATCAGTTAGGTGCTAATGCATCTGTTACCGTTGATTACGGTCAAAACCGTTCCAACTTGGGTCGTTATTTAAATGGTAACACTGTATACCAACACGAACGTGGCACAGCCGACTTTGCTCTTAAAGGTCACGAAATGGGTGGTACACCACACTTCTGGATGGCTCGTCTAGATATTGGTCGTGCTGACCTAGATATTCCAAAATCTTGGAATGCGTTCATCGATTACAAATACTTTGAACATGGCTCCTTCTTTGGTGGTAATGGTACGGGTGCAGTACCTGATCGTTATTTAGATGGTGTTCGCAGCTTTACATTTGGTGCCGGCTATGTACCGCGCAAGGACTTGCTCCTTGAAGCATTCTATACTTTCGATGCGAAGGGCACTAATAAACGAGATACTTTATATGGTAGTGAAAGCTTTAAGTTAGGCGATTATACACGAATTCAAGGGACCTATAGGTTCTAATGCTCAGTCTGTAAACAGGCAGAAAGGTTACTAATATGGAAAATTTAAATTATGTCATTCACTTATTTCATAGTGGCGGGTATGTAATGTATCCATTGTTACTCTTGTCTTTCATGGTTATCGCTATAGCTGCAGAACGTGCTTTCTTCTATCGTAAGTATGCAGGCAAAACATTTGTTGTAACTCATGCCGTAAATGAATTCGCAAAACTACAACGTTGGGATGAAATCGATAAAGTAATTAAAGAGAACCCTTCTATTGCAAGTCGTATTGCAGAAGCAGGTTTAAAAAATGATTCTAGCGAAGAAGCAATGAAGACCGCTTTTGCTGATCAAATGGGGGTTGATGCAGTTGGTTTCCGAAAATATATGGACTACTTAAGTGCAACAGTTACAATTTCTCCATTATTGGGCTTGCTTGGTACAGTAACAGGTATGATTGGCTCTTTCAGTATCCTTGACTCCGGTGCGGGTGCATCTGCCATTACTGGTGGTGTAGGTGAGGCGCTTATCGCGACAGCATCTGGCTTATGTGTGGCCATAATGGCATTTATCGTTTACACAATTTTTAGTCATCGTTTGGACTCCATTATTAACCAAATTGAAAATATGTGTGTAAATATAGTTACAGCTAAACGAGAAGGGTGGAAATAGTTATGAACTTGCAAAGCTTTCGTATGAAAACTAAGCCGGAATTCATGATCATTCCAATGATTGATATCATTTTCTTCTTGTTGGTATTCTTCATGATGAACAGCTTGCAAACAGTGGCTCAAAAAGCCTTGTCTGTACAATTACCACAGGCTACTAGTGCTTCTGCACCAGCTCAATTACCAGTGGTTTTAACATTAGATGCGGAGGGTCATATTACGATTGATAACAAGCCAATGAGCATTGACGATGCTGAGGCAATGGTAAAACAACGTATCCAAGAAAACCCTAATGCTAGTGTTATCTTACAAGCCGATAAGCGAGCGGCTCATGGTCAAGTAGTAGCGATTATGGACATGTTAAAACAATCTGGCGTTAAACGCTTAGCTATTGCAGCTGAACAGAAAGGATAACTATGGGACTAGGCATATCATGGAAAAAAGCAGCCATTATATCCGCCGTAGTTCATCTAGTTGCTCTATTTATTGCAGTTATCTTTTTCGTAGTGGTTCCAGCGATTCAAGAAATGGAAACCTATGAAATCGACCTCACACAAAGTGTTCTCGATGATGGCGGCAGTGGTCATGCCGGTGGTGGCGGTAATAGGTCAGACCTATTCCCTAAACCATTATCGGCTGATGAAGTGGCGGCAAGAACAAAGGCTGTTGTAGCAAATGTTGATCCATCTACTGCAAGAGATATTCCTGATGCAGTAGATGTACCCCCGAAAGGCGGCGAACATAAAGGTAATACCTCTGGTGATAATTCCACAGGTGGTTCCGGCCCCGGACATGGTGGCGGCTCTGGCGGTGGAAACGGTACAGGTGATGGCACTGGCAATGGTGATGGCCAAGGTCAGGGGAATGGTAAGGGTGACGGCACTGGTAAAGGTGACGGTCATGGTACAGTGAAAGCGGCCTTTGATACGGAGGGATTCCGTGCAAGAGTGCAAGACAATGCACAAATGCCTTCCATGGCTTTAAAAAGAAAATTACAAGGCGATGTGACTGTACAAGTAACACTTGATACAAATGGTAGTCTTATTGGACAAAGTATCATATATTCTACAAATGAAATATTCAATGATGCAGCAATGTCTGCCGTAGTGGCCGCAACACCATATAAAAATCCAACAGGCGAAGATATCGATATCAAGGTACCAGTTGAGTTTAGAGGTCACGAATCCTCTGATGATGAGGAAGAATAAAAGTATCTATGTAATAGATCTATTTTAGTAATATACTCATCCAAGAATTAAAGGAGCTAATTATGAAATCCATTATTTTATATTCTTCCCTCACGGGAAATACAAAAAGGGTGGCGGAAGCAATGGCTTCTGTAATGCCTGAAGGTACACCTTGCGTTCCTGTAAAAGAAGCGCCTCAGAATTTAGCTGATTATGACACTGTTTTCGTAGGCTTCTGGGTAGACCGTGGTACAGCAAATAAAGAGGCCGCAAAATTGATTGAAACCTTAACAAATCCTAACATCGTATTCTTTGCCACATTAGGTATGTATGCAGATTCTGATCATGCTCGTGAAAGTATTGATAAAGCATCTGAATTACTACAAAATAAAGAGTCCCTTGTAGATGGATTCGTATGCCAAGGTAAAATTGATCCAAAAGTCATCGAAATGATGTATAAAATGTTCCCACCTGGATCTGCTCATGGTCAAAGCCCTGAACGCGATGCCTTACATAAAGCGGCTGAAACGCATCCAGACGAACAAGACTTTGCAAATGCAAAAGAATTTACGAAATCTGTACTTGCAAAGTTGCAAGCCTAAACTGAAAGGGGATTGGAGTATGAGTTTAGCAAGTTTCTTTGAATCCATTCCGGAGAAACAACGCAATCTACAATTAGGTTTAGAATGCGATAATCCGATGAGTGGTGCATTCCCTCATAAACGAGTTGTTCATGCAGGGCTAAATGGTACCTTAGTTTCGCCAAAGGAAACACAAGCCGTTTGGGATACCTTAATGAATGGCACACCTAAAAAGGGTGAAATGCAATGCGCCTATATTCACATTCCGTTTTGTAAGACTAAATGCACATATTGTGGCTTCTTCCAAAACGGTACGAGTCAAAACGTAGAGGACCAATATATTGATGGTCTTGTTAGCGAGTTAAAACTAGCTAGTGAGCGTCCAAGATTAAAAGATGGATTAATCCACGCCGTATTTATCGGCGGTGGTACACCAACATCGTTATCTCCAGCAAACTCGGAACGATTGTTGAAAGCAATTAAAGAATATTTGCCACTAGCTAACGATTACGAGCTTACCCTAGAAGGCCGTATTCACGATTTGATTCCTGAAAATCTCGATGTATGGATGGCAAACGGCGTAAACCGCATGTCTATCGGTGTACAATCCTTCAACACAGAAGTTCGTCAAATGGTAGGCCGACTAGATACGAAAGAAACCGTATTAGAACGTCTAGCAGCATTAAAGGCCTATGGTCAATGCTCTGTTGTTATCGACTTAATCTATGGTTTGCCTGGTCAAACTATGGAGGTTTGGGAACAAGATTTAGCTGATTTAGTAAGCTCTGGTGTAGATGGTGCTGACCTATATCAATTGAACGTATTTGATGGCAGTGATCTTAATAAAGATATTGCAAACGGTAAGGTGCCAGCTGCTGCGACAACAGCAATGCAAGAGGATATGTTTAAATTCGGTCGTAAGTACCTTGATGAGCGTTCCTATCGCCGATTGAGTGCAGCTCACTGGAGTGCTAATAATCGTGAACGTAGCTTGTATAATATCTTGGCTAAAGCGGGCGTGCCTATGTTCCCATTTGGTAGCGGTGCCGGTGGTAACGTCGATGGCTATGGTATGATGTTACATCGTGCATTAAAGCCATACGAAGATATGGTTAATCGCGGTGAAAAACCATTTATGGCTCTTATGAAACAAAGTGAGTTACAACCCGTCGTAAATCAAGTGGTAAGCCAACTTGAACAAGGTTTCCTCAATATTAAGAGCTTAGCTGAATTAGATTCAAAATTAGATGAATTAAACTGGCTCTATAAATTATGGGAAGAACGTGGTCTTGTAGCTTACAATGGGTTACTTTATAAATTGACTGCAGCTGGTGAATTCTGGACGGTAAATCTTACACAAAGTACCTTGGAGGCTGTGGAGTATATCATGACTGGTAAAAACTCCTTTGCTATGGAAGCGGTGGCCGCCCAAGATACGAAAACAATGTCTAAAGATAATCCAAACCAAGAGGTACGTGGTATTGGTCAAGGTAAAGCTAATATTTCCGTACCAACAGATGAAGATTCCGAAGCACAACGCAAGGAAGCCCTTATAGCTAAGGCAAAAGCAGAAATCGCAAAAAGCGGTGCATCTGGTGAGTCAGCAGAGCGAATGGTTCAGGCTATGTACAATTTGAGTGCTGATGAAATTGAATATATGATGGAACGTATGATGTCTTAACCTGTTATATTACACCTTATATCTAACAACCTTTCTCACATACAACATATACTAAATAAGACAAACTACGTGACATACAGTACACTTTGTACTACAAAGTAGCCCCAGACCATGGTCTGGGGTTTACTTTTTATAAGGTGAAAGGTATTCTGTAACTATAAGAAGTAATATTGTTGTATGAATAGTTATGTTTTCGGAGTCAGGAGATTAGTATGAGTACATTTCCTCAAAAACATATAGATATTGTTGGCATAGGTGCCAGTACATTAGATCGATTTATCGTCGTCGATCATTATCCTACAGGCCGTGAGGTACAACAAGTCGTATCGTCTACTACAGATGGTGGTGGGCCAGTGGCTACAGCACTAGCGGTGGCAGGAAAATATGGTGCCCGTACCGCTATGATTGATAGCATTGGTGATGACATGGTAGGCCGTCATATATTAGATGACTTTGAAAAATACAATGTTAATACAGAGGCAATTCAAGTTGAACGCGGTGCTAAGAGCGGTGTGGCAACAATCCTCGTAAAACAGAGTACTGGTGAGCGTGCTGTATTTTTTGAACGGTCTACTGCAACTGAGCCTGAGTTTTTAGATACCCATAAGCAGCTCATAGGATCTGCCTATATTCTGCATATCAATGGTCGACATCGCCAACTCATGCGCTCTGCTATTGCCGTTGCAAAAGAGGTAGACACTATTATTTCTTTAGATGGTGGTGCTCAGCGTTACGATGAAGACATGAAGCCTATTACAGAAGCCAGTCATATCGTTATCGTAGCTCGTGATTATGCAGAAAAATATACGGGCACAACTAATCTAGAAGATGCTTGTCGTATCATTCATGAACGAGGTGCATGTATTGCAGGTGTTACAGATGGTGCTAATGGCAGTTATTTTGTATGGCCTGATGGAACATTTTATCGATGTGAACCATTTACTCAAGCTACCGTAGTAGATACAACGGGGGCTGGGGATAGCTTCCATGGGGCTTTTTTAGCTAATTTAGTGCATACAATTAATCATATGAAGGGGCAAGACACAACTTCGACGACTAAGCATGACCGTGCATCTATACATGCTGTAGAGTTGCTAAAAGCTTGTGCGCATTCCGATTTAGAGAAGGCTGCTATTTTTGCATCTGCAGTAGCTTCTTTAAATACACAAGGCATAGGCGGGCGCAGTCCACTACCAACGTTAAAGTCAGTGCAGGAACTAATAGGATAGGACTATAGTTATGTGGAAAAATACTTCAAAAAATCAAGTTCAGCAATATATGCAACAAAATCCTTATCGCCTATTAGCCCTTAGCTTTTTGGCTACCATGACTATAGGGACGATATTACTCATGTTGCCCATATCAAATGCTCAAGGCCATAGTACAACGCTTGTAGATGCAGCTTTTACCGCAGTATCTTGTGTTTCTGTAACTGGATTGTCAACAGTAGATACCTATCATCATTGGTCCTTGTTTGGCAAAATCGTCATGGTAATCCTTATCCAATTAGGTGGTTTAGGGATTGTTTCCTTTACCACTATTATTGCTCTAGTATTAGGGCGACGGGTAGGTCTGAAAAATCGCGTGCTTTTGTCAGAGGATGTAGGGCAAGATGGTATGAAAGGGCTTCTACACATTACGAAGAAGCTAACCATTTATACCTTCTGTGTCGAAATAATTGGGGGTATTATCTATACTATTCAGCTATATCCCTATATTGGTGATGCTGCTTTATATACGGGGATTATGCAATCTATTTCCAGCTTTTGTAATGCAGGATTTATATTCTTTGATAATGATTTACCTTATGCTATGGTGGGTGATGTATTATTTAATATGAATACAATGGCCCTTATTGTAATAGGTGGTTTTGGTTATCTCCCGACTTTTGATATTTGGTCGCATCGCAAGCTACGACGATTTGTAGATTTAAAACTACATACAAAAATAATGTTAGTTGGTACAACGGCGCTCATCCTTTTAGGAACTATTATTTTCTTGGGGGTTGAGTGGGCGAATCCCAAAACGTTTGGCCCTTTACCTATATGGAACAAGGTCATGGCATCCCTGTTTCAATCGATTACACCTCGTACAGCGGGTATTGCAACTGTAGATTATAATGATTTACATCCAATTACACTGTTTATTACCATCATTTTTATGTTTATTGGGGCAGGTCCTAACTCTACAGGGGGCGGTGTTAAGATTAGTACTATTGCCGTCGCTTTTCTAGCAGCGCGTACATTATTTAATAACCGTCCTGATACAGAGGTTTTTGAACGTCGTATTTCGTTGATTACTGTACTTAAGGCAAATGGGATAATCTTTTTATCTATCCTTTTTGTTTTATTTGCTACTTGTTATTTGGCTTGGGATGAGCCATATGACTTTATTCGACTGCTTTTTGAGGTAACTTCTGCCTTTGGGACCGTAGGTCTTACAACGGGTATTACACCTGATTTATCTGAAAGTAGTAAATGGGTGTTGATGCTTGTTATGTTTGCGGGGCGTGTAGGGGTTATGACTGTTATTGGTACATGGGCGCTAAGAACGGCACCGACTAAACCAATTAGCTATGCAGAAGAGCGTGTATTGTTATAAAAATAGATTAGATTGAATATAAAAGGGAGCATATATGAAACATAAAACGATAGCAGTAATAGGTCTTGGTCAATTTGGTGGCACTGTTGCCAAGATGTTAGCTTCCATGAAGCATGAGGTATTAGGTGTAGATATTGATCCAGAAGTTGTACAGAAAATTTCGCCATTTATAACACATGCTATAGTTGCAGATACAACCGATGAAGAGGCAATCAAAGAATTGGCCCTAAGCCAGTTTGATATGGTTATTGTGGCTATAGGTGGAAATCTTCAAGCTAATTTAATGACAGCTATGCTTCTTAAAGAATTAAATGCACCTAAAATTGTGGCCAAGGCTGAAAATAATATACAAGGCAAAATGCTTCATAAAATAGGTGTAGATCAAGTGATTTACCCTGAATACGATATGGCATTACGCCTTGTACAGTTTTTAACTAGAGACCATGTGATGGATTATTTACAACTATCTAAAAACATTAGTCTCATAGAAATTAAGGTGCCAACATTCTTGGTAGGGTCTAACTTAAAGGATTCTAATTTGCGTGAGAAATATAATCTTAATGCAGTAGGCATAAGACGTGGTGAAGATTTAGAAGTTCCACCAAACCCAACTACCATTCTCGGTGAAGATGATAAATTATTAGTAATTGGGAATAATTCTGATTTAGATGCATTAACGGTGTAGTAAGTATACGAAAGAGATATAATTATATCGAAAAAATGTGATACAATAAAAATAGAATTCAGTATAGGCCATACGTATTCGTATGGCCTTTTTAGATAGAAATGAAGGTTAGTATGACAGAAGAACAATACATAACGGCGCTGACCAATAACCCCCATGGAATTCGGAATATTCCAAACCCTACAGAAGCAATGCAACTTACCTGCGTAGCTCAAAATGGCATGTTGTTGCAATACATTAAAGAACCTACCGAAAAGGTTATTGAAACGGCGCTTTCACAATCACCACGAGCCATACAATTCGTGGAACATCCTACAGAAGAACTATTACAGGCCTTGGTGGAAAAAGATTGGGCTGTTTTAGAATATATCGACAACCCATCTGATGCAGTTGTTCAATGTGCACTCGATCAATCTGGGTGGGCTATTCGCTATATTGCAAATCCATCTGAAGCACTGCAGTTAGAAGCTGTAAAGTCTAACTACGATGCTTTGCAATATATTAAGGAGCCTAGTGAAGCCGTACAATTGCAAGCGGTTAAAGAGAATTACTTGGCATTACGTTATATTGATGAGCCTAGCGTAGCCGTATTAGAAGCAGCAGTTAAACAAGACTCTCAAGCGATGCGACAAATTACAAAACTTACAAAGGATTTGGCATTGCACCTATTTGGTGTAAGTGCTGCCACACTAGGGTATATACCAAATAATTTAGGTGTCACTGTGGACGAAATTAAATCGATCATCATTAGTGCCATCTCTAGTGATACAGCTGATGAAGACTATATTCGTGAATTGATTAACAACCAAGCTATCGGTGGTCGCCAATCTAAATGGCATATCGACTTATTGTCACTTATAGACGCTTATGGAACTAGGGCTGTTAAGAAAATTGCAGTCAGTGAATATTTGAAGTATTAGAAATGGAGACACAATGAACTTTATAGATACAATGGCAAGTGTAGAATTAGTGCTTGCTGCTAATCAAGTGCCTTTGCTCGTTGGTGAAACGGGCATTGGTAAAACATCTCTTGCGGCACGCGTAGCTACTGTGCATGATTGGGAATTGGTAACCATTGATGGAAATCTTTTAAAAGAAGGTGAAATTGGTGGTTTACCAACTGTAGAATCTGTAACACATACAGATGGTCGTGGTAACACACATTCTGTAAAGACCACAGTGTATGCTGTACATCATACGTTGGAACATGTGGCTCAAGCTGTGGATAAAGGTCGTCAAGTATTACTATTTATCGATGAAATTAACCGTGCTGAACATGCAGTACAACAGGAGTTAATGAATCTTATCTTGAATCGTGAAATCAATGGCTTTTCTTTAAGTGATCAAGTGCGTATCATCGCCGCTATGAACCCTGAGGATTCTTTTGACTACCAAACTATCGACATGGACCCGGCACAACAAAACCGCTTTGTATGGCTCTATATGAATGCTGATTATATGCAATGGATTGACTGGGCTATAAGTGCTGGTATTGAGGAAAAAGTTATCGAATTCATTTCTTCCTATCCAGAGTATTTAAATCAACGACATGAAGATGATATTGATGCTACACCACGCTCCTTTGAACGCGTATCTGGCCTGTATACGATTTATAAAAACCAAGAAGATTCAGCCTATAGTCGCGATGTATTTATGAATGTTATCCGCGGTAACGTAGGTAAACTCATTGCCGAGGCGTTTGTAAACTTTATCGAGTCAGACCAAGAACCACTTATTACCTTTGATGATGTATTGGCGGCAGTTCAAAAGCCAGGGGCCATTATGTCTATGGCTGAACAGGTTAAAAGTGAAAGTCCAACACGCTTATACGTAGCGGCTAAAAATATGTTGCATCGTTTAAACCGCAATAGCAATGCCGAAGAAGTTCATCACTTCATTGAATTCCTTACATTGTATCCTGGTGATCTACGCGTAGCAGTTATGAAAGATTTACGAAACACTTATGAGCGCGTATACACCTATGCCATTGAAGATGACTTGTTCATCGATACCTTCTTTGAAGCACAAAAATAGTTCTGCTCCATAGTTAACTAAATGAAGCTGTCTATATGGATAAAGAAATTTAGCGAATGATTGGGGATACAATAACCAATATATAAAACATGATATACATAAAATCTGATGTTAAACGAAAAAGGAGGTGGAATGATGCAACGAAATTTAGATAAAGATGATATTCGCGACGCCTCTGATTTACTCACTCATATAGATGGGTGGGAGAAAACAGGTTCCTATGATGAGAAGGCCATCGAGGCTCTCGATCGTTGGCATGTAAAACGGGAACGTATTCATCGTGAAGCAGAGGCCTTGTACACACAAATCTATGCTTCCTACGAAGCCTATGTAGATAGTTATGAAGAGCAACATCATAGCATGGAACCAGAACGCATAGCGGCGGACTTGATGAACCATAATATGTCTGATAGTCATATAGGGACCATAGGACGTGCCTTAGATGAGATACAAATTGAAGGCACCGATTTTGCAGTAATGCAACAAGCCGTTATGACACCTGCCTTTGAGCAACGATTATGGAATATTTTGCATGATGTAAATAGCTTACTCCTAGAAGAGGACCAATTCTTTGGTTACTTCTATTTACAAATGGCTCATCGCATTCGTTTTGATATGACTAGTGCCTTCGGTATTAATTTAAAACAAGGTGGCTATGTTTTATATGTAAATCCTTTTATCTTACTACGCCAGCCACCAGATGTTATGAAGGATGGCATTAAGCGTGAAATTCTTCATATTATTTCTGCACATTTGATGCGCGTAAAAACATTGAGTCAAAGCTTTAATAAAACGGCTGTACATATGGCGATGGATATGGTTGTAAATGACTACTTAGAACATGTTGATCGTGATGCGGTTACTGTAGCCAATGTAAATGAACGTTTTGGATTGATGCTCAAACGATTCCGTACCATTGAGTATTACGCCAAGGCCATCGATAAGGCGATGAAGGAAAAGCCTGAACTCTTTGTACCCGTAGATAATTCTGATACAGCTGTAGCTATGGAGTTTGACCCTCAAACTAGTCATGATATTTGGGATGAATCTGATTCCATTGATACGGATACGATGGACCAAATTACGGAGCGCTATATCAACGAAGCCTCAAAAGGTGATATGGAAGGGTATGTGAAGAGTCTCATCGATACCTTCCAAAAGACACGTCGTGCTCTTCCGTGGTATTTCTACCTTAAAAAGCTCATGGGCAAGGTAGCAAGTGGGTACAAAAAAACGACGATGCGTCGCAATCGTCGTCAACCTGAGCGCTTGGAGTTGTCTGGTACCTTGCGTCAACATAAGGCTAATGTATGGGTTGCTCTTGATATGAGTGGTAGTATTACCGATGCAGAGTTTACGAACGCCTTAGAACAAGTACTGCAAATTGTACATGCCTATAACCATCGCATCACCGTTGTAGAATGTGATAATGAGGTGCGCCGTACTTATACGATGGAATCAGTAAAAGATGTAAAGCCTCGCCTTGATGTGCGCGGTGCAACAGCTTTCTCACCAGTATTTTCTTTAGCCAATCAAAACCGTGTGGATTTATTGGTTTACTTCACGGATGGCAAAGGCGAGGAACGATTACGAGAGGCTCCGAAAGGGTATAAGGTTTTATGGGTTCTTACAGGGGAAAATCCTCAACTATCTCTTCATAATCCGTATGGCATGGTTCGTGAACTAGGTTATGTGGGTGTAGATGAAACACAAGATATAGATGAATTTGTACGTATGTCTAGTCGTAGTGGCTTTTCTATGGCTAACCAAGAGGTTTAGGCTACTTTATAAAGGTGAGCACAGATATATTTTGGTTTAACCTAGAGAAGCGTTTATAAAAGCATATAAAAATGACGCAATTCCTTAGAATTGCGTCATTTCTACGTAGATGTTATTTGTTATTTTAGCTATTGAGCTCGATCGAGGAACCTGGATCGATAATGAGGGATGTTTGATTGTATTTGCCTTCAACTAAGCTTGTAAATACACCTGGTTCACGGTCGATAACAGGCCATGTTTTGTAGTGAATTG
>OAWZ01000705.1_pt1 | contig 14356 bp, 10 predicted proteins | sample 1477091 | NCBI WGS metagenome assembly OAWZ01 (sample SAMEA2580282, study PRJEB22360) | human gut metagenome | biome: human gut; feature: human-associated habitat; material: faeces | place: Denmark | collected 2008/2010
AATGCGCCAGCGCCAGGGCAAGAAAGGCGGAGGGAAATAACAGTTCCATAGCGACCTCAGTGACAAATCTGAGGTCACCTTACGACGTTACGTATCCTGATTATTGTCTGATATTGATCGGCCCGTGGCGTACTGGCGCGGCGTGGCAGCGGTATAATTCACGAAGGTCTTATGAAAATGACTCTGGTCGGCAAACCCGCTCTGGTAGCCCACGTCGGCGATATCATCCCCCGCGCGCAGCCGCGCTTTGGCGTACTCCACGCGCGAAATGTTGAGGAAACTGCCCGGCGTCAGGCCGGTATCCTGCCTGAAAGTGCGGATCAGCGTCTCCTTGCGCAGTGAGAATCGTTGGGCGAGTTCGTCAAGGGAAGGCGGTGCGGCAAGGTCGGAGAGTAACGCCTGCTGAACCTGCTGACTGGTTGAGCGAGGTGCATTCATCTCACCCGCGCAACGGGGAAGGGCAGAAAGCAGGGTCTCCACGGATGCGGAGGACATCGTCCCGACAACGGCAAGAAAGTGCTTAAAGAGCGTGGGATCGCGAATAACCTGTAGCGCCAGGGGAAGATCGGTGTCGATATAGAGCATATGGTAACTGCGCGGCTTCCCGACAACGGGGTTGCAGCTGTGCGGGGCATAAGCCGGGATCACGATAAGATCACCGGGATCAAGAACGTACGCATTGCCATGACTTACGCAGCAGGTCTGGCCTTCCACAATCGCGCCGATGGAGAGCTGTGGATGGCAATGACGTTTATATGCCCGGGTGCTTTGCCACGTACTGCGCAGCTCAAGGCCTGCTGCGCGGTTAAAGGTCTGGCGGATATGGCGGGTATCGGTCATAGGAACTCCATTGATGAGCATTTTTTATACCATGTCTGCGCATCGCCTGGCAGCGTCTTGTTAAGAACCCTCCGTATATACCCAACTTTACCTTCAAAGCCAGTCAGATTGACTACCCTTAATACCCTAAGCGGTAAAACAAGGAGATTCGATATGGCTTACCAGACAGTAAATCCTGCCACGAACCTGCTCATCAAAGAATATCCCTCTCACACTGACGCAGACGTTGAAGCGGCGCTGAAGGCAGCCGATGCGCTCTATCATTCCGACTGGGCGAAAGGCGACATAAGCCAGCGCCTGCCGGTGCTGCATAAGCTGGCGGACCTGATCGACGAACGCGTGGAGGATCTGGCGAAAATCGCCAGTCAGGAGATGGGTAAGCTCATCGAACAAAGCCGCGGCGAAGTGAAGCTGTGCGCGCAAATCGCCCGCTACTATGCGGACAACGCGAAGCAGTTCCTGGCCCCGGTGAAGTATGACTCTGAACTCGGGGAAGCATGGGTTGAACATCACCCCATCGGCGTGCTGATGGCCGTCGAGCCATGGAACTTCCCGTACTATCAGCTGATGCGCGTTCTGGCGCCAAACCTGGCAGCGGGCAACCCGGTGATCGCCAAGCACGCCAGCATCGTGCCGCACTGTGCAGAGACCTTTGCACAACTGGTACGTGAAGCGGGCGCGCCGGAAGGGGCGTGGACCAACCTGTTTATCTCGTCCGAACAGGTGGCGAACATTATCGCCGACAATCGCGTACAGGGGGCGGCGCTGACCGGTTCAGAAAAAGCGGGTAGCGTGGTTGCGGCACAGGCTGCGAAGCACCTCAAAAAATCGACCCTGGAACTGGGCGGGAACGACGTCTTCGTGGTGCTGGACGATGCCGACCTGGATAAAGCCGTGAAGATCGGCGTTAACGCGCGGCTGAACAATGCCGGGCAGGTCTGTACCGCGGCGAAGCGCTTTATCCTGCATGAAAAGATTGCAGACGCCTTCCTGAGCAAATTCACCGAGGCGTTTAAGCAGGTGAAAATTGGCGATCCGCTGGACGAAAGCACCACGCTGGGGCCTTTGTCATCCAAAGACGCGCTGGAGACGCTAACTAAACAGGTTAACGAGGCGGTGAAAAATGGCGCGAAGCTGCACCATGGCGGCAAGCCGGTTCAGCGTGACGGAAGCTTCTTTGAGCCGACCATCCTGACGCATATCTCGCGTGATAACCCGGCGTACTTCGAGGAGTTCTTCGGTCCGGTAGCGCAGGTTTACGTGGTGAAAAGCGATGACGAAGCGGTCGCACTGGCTAACGATTCCCACTACGGTCTGGGCGGCGCGGTGTTCAGCCAGAACATCGAGCGCGCGAAGAAAATGGCGTCGCGCATTGAGACCGGGATGGTATACATCAACTGGCTCACCGACACTGCGGCAGAGCTGCCGTTCGGCGGCGTAAAACGTTCGGGTTACGGACGCGAGCTGTCGGACCTGGGGATCAAAGAGTTTGTGAACCAGAAGCTGGTGGTCGTTCGCAAGTAATGCGGTAATAAAAAAAACCTGCCATCCGGCAGGTTTTTTATTAACGGTCGCATCGCCTTTCTTGCCGGGTGGCGCTGCGCTTACCCGGCCTACAATGTGCAATAATTTTAATACATTGCACCCTTCATTGTAGGCCCGTGCAAGCGTAGCGCCGCCGGGCGAAACGCGCAAACAGGCTTAGAAGGACACTCCACCGCCTACATATGCACCATCGATCAGCGTGTGGTTTGGACGACCGTCTTTACCGTCTACGCTCACGTGGCGATAGCCCACTTTCAGCGTGACAGGTTTGACTGGCGTCCAGCTTACGCCGCCGTTAGCTTCAACATAGTTCTTCACGCTGTTGTTCAGGCCGTCTGGCGCCACATAACCTTCACCAAACACGTGAATGCTGTCCGTAAGCGCAACGTTAACGCCGCCGCCAATCGGGAATGCCACGCCGTTATCGCCTTTTTTCGGGCCGATGTAGATGGCTTTCGCGCCAGCATTCAGCATCACCGGACCCACTTCCAGGTTGTAGCCTGCCCCAACGCCGCCGGTCTGGGTACCGTCATCGGTGTTTTTCAGCCAGTTGCTCTCCGCATACAGGCCGGATGAGGATTTCCCCATTTCCAGATTGAGGTTAGTAAAGTTTTTACCCTGCTCAATGCTGCCACCCATGGCCAGTGCGGAGCCCGATACGGCGGTCAGAGCAGAAAGGATCAGGATGTTAAGTTTTTTCATGAGTGTTTCCTCGTCATTAAATTAATCTGAGGGCACCTTAACAAGCGATGTTTATGACTGCAAATGTGATATGTCTCGCATTTATATGCTGTTTTTGTTGGGTTTTTGAATGGTAAATGTTGATGAGTTGTTTATATGGCAAATCGTCAATGTCCAATACATTCGCGTTTAGGGACAGTTTACATTCCTGGCTAAACGTAAAATGAACGAGGTGCAAATAGTCCTTCGCCATGAATTAATTGGGTTTCTAATAATTTCCAAAAGTATTTCAGCTGACACAGATAAAGACAGAGGTTTACATTTCTGGTGATTGATATACGTCCGTACGCGCCGCTTCGTTGCCATTACATGTCATTTTTCTGACACCTTTCTTCATTACGTTGTTGGCTTCACTTACTGGATGCTAACAATATGAAAAGAAAAATTATTCCTGTGCTAATCGGTTGTGCGCTCTCTTTCTCTGGCCTGGCGGCACAGCCAACCGCGGAGCGCTACGTCGTCAGCTTTCCCGAAGGCGCGCATGTCAAATACAGCGGTGCGTTTGCCAGCGCATTCCCGAACGGGCTCCCGGTGGGGATTGGTTCGGGTTTGTTATTCACGGGCAAGCAGGGCGATGCGCTGACGTTTGCGACCGTGACCGATCGCGGTCCTAACGCGGATTCGCCAAAAATGGGGAAAAACGATGCCAAAATCTTTGTTACCCCGGATTTCGCCCCGCTGCTGATGACGATCCGTGTGCTAAACGGCAAAGCGGAGGCCGTGGACGCGCGACCGCTGCATGACGATAAAGGCGAGATCAACGGCCTGCCGCTGCAAAGCGGCGTGATTGGATCTACCAATGAAGTCGCGCTAAGCGACACCTTAAAAGTGCTGAAAGGTGATAACCGGGGGCTGGATACGGAAGGCATCACGCCGGACGGGAAGGGCGGTTACTGGCTGTGCGATGAGTATGGCCCGTTCCTGATTAACGTCGACAGTAAAGGGAAAATCCTCGCGATCCACGGTCCGCAGGCGGCGGAAGGGGAGAAAGCCATCGCGGGCGGTCTGCCAAACGTTATCAAATGGCGTCAGGCAAACCGGGGCTTTGAAGGGCTGACCCGCATGCCGGACGGACGCATTATCGCCGCCGTGCAAAGCACGCTGGATATCGACGGGAAGAGCAAAAAACAGGCGCTGTTTACGCGTCTGGTCAGCTTCGATCCGGCGACCGGGAAAACCGCGATGTACGGCTACCCCATCGACAGCGCGGCCTACAGCAAAAACAGCGACGCCAAAATCGGTGACATAGTGGCGCTGGATAACCACACCATCCTGCTGATTGAACAGGGCGAGGATAAAAATGACGCAATGCGTAACCTCATCTACAGGGTTGATCTGAGCAAGGCGAGCGATCTGGCGGCCTTCGACAAGCCGGGCGAATACCCGGAGTTTGATGATGAGAAAACGCTGGCGCAGCGCGGCATCACGCTTGCGGAAAAAACGCAGGTGGTCGATCTGCGTGCGCTGGGCTGGCAGCAGGAAAAGGCCGAAGGGCTGGCGCTGATTGACAGTAAAACGCTGGCAGTGGCGAACGATAATGACTTTGGCGTGAAGGTGGCGATGCAGAAGCCAGTCGAAGGCAAGAAGCTCAAGGATTATCGGGTGAACGCGCAGGGGGCGCTGACGCTGGATGACAAACCGGTTGAAACCACCCTCAGCGTGAAGCCGTTGAAGAAACCGGAGTCCGACAGCGAGCTGTGGATTGTGACGCTGCCGGAGGCGTTGAAATGAGAGCGGTTGGTTAATCAACCATTTTTGGAGTAATGCAGCACTATGCCCATGCGTCTATGGGCATGGTGTTTTTTTTTGTATATTATTCAAAAGGTTAACCGTGAATCTTTTCAAGGCTATCATGTTTTGTATGATTGCTAAACAAATTAGAGAAAGTACTGGGGAAGGCAGCTATTATTTGTTATCTTATGTATTATAAGTATTTTTGAGCTCGATAAATAATGATGAACCCAACCATTCTTAATTTAAACGAAAATATATTGGGCGTGCAAGAAACGAATTTTAATCTCGATGTTGAAGTTCAATATTCAGCAGTTGTTTATGGTGTCGATGAAAATTTTCTAAAGCACTGTGGGATCTCGATGTTATCAATTGTGGAAAAAACTTCGGAAGTTCCATTGCATTTTTTCATTATTACAGATAAAAGCAATGAAGTTGAGTTTTCCAGATTGCAGTCTATTATCAAGAATACTCAACATGCACTGACAATTATTATTGTATCTGCTGACGCTCTGGATGTTTTTCCTAAGAATTCAATTTTCCCGGTCTCAATATATTTCCGTCTCCTGGCTCCGTATTTAATTAAAGAATATCGTTATTTTTTATATGTTGATGCCGATATTATAGCGCTGGATAGTATTTATGATCTATTAGAAAACCATAAGCCGATAAATAATATTTGTTGTGCTGTCAGGGAGCCGGAGCATCAGACTGCTCTTTCAGAATCTATTAATATGTCTGGTTGCGATTATTTTAATTCTGGCGTTCTTTATGTTGATGCCAGAACGTGGAATGAAAATAAAATATCGCAAAAAGTTTTTGAATGCTTACTGGAGCGTGGGGCTGACTTTAAGTATTTTGATCAAGATGCTCTGAATGTTGTCCTGAACGAAAAAATAATGTTTATAGATGGCAAGTATAATTGCCAAATAAAGGCAGGACACAAAAAGGGAGATTTCATGCGTGAACCACCCAATGAAACAGTTTTGTTACATTATGTTGGTAGCGATAAACCATGGCAGTTATGGAATCAACAGCAAATAAGCACCTACTATCGTAAATATAAAAAAATGTCACCCTGGTGTGATGTTGAAGATGTTAGTCCACGTTGTGCGAAAGAACTAAAGAAATGCTATAAAACGCTTAATAATAAGAAACAGCTTATTGAAGCTTTCTGTATGTTTGTTCGTTATCATTTGGCTCGTTTCTTGGAAAAAAGGCAAACTAAACATGTTAAGTCGTGAATACATTAAAAGGTTAAATGTTAACATTATTTTCATTCTTGTTGTGTTTACAGTTGGAAGCGATCTTTTTATAGAGGCTTATCCAAGAAAGCTATTTTACATGGGTTGTTATCTTTCTATTTTTGGCCTTCTTTTTTTGGAAAGTTGGAAGGGTTTTCGTCAATGGCTATTGAGTAATAAAATCGCAATAGCATTTTTGTTGAGCATTGTGCTTCTCGGTGCCAGTAAGCTAATTTGGTCGATGATATTTCCATCGACACATTTACAGGATATTAAAGATAATTATTATGCTGGCGGAAAGTTGCTCATCCTGTCAGGAGTAATGGCATTTTATTTGCTTAAATCCGTAAATGTAATTTCAATCCAAAGCTGGAAATTCGCTGCTTGCACTAGCGTTGTTCTAGGTTTACTCACCGTTTGGTTTGGTTACCAGGAGCAAGCGACTGGTATAACCAGAATTAAATTACTAGCCGATGCTGCTACGACTACTGCTTATATAATGGTTGTTCAGTCAGTTCTGTGTTTTTCTCTTATTAAAAAAGCAGTTTCAAATCAGCTTTACCGTACTGTATTTAACATTGCTACATTTTTCATATTCTCTTATTTATTACTGATGACAGAAACCAGAGGCGCTATAGGCACTTTTTTCATTGTCTGCTTCGTCCTGGCATGTTTTGAATTGAGAAATGTAAAGCCTCGTTATTGGTTTTTAGCATTGCTGGCAATATCCATCATTGGCGGAGGTATAGCTTATAAGATGCAAAAGAGAATTGTTGAGGCTTATGATAACATCCAACAATTACAAAAAAATAATGCTAACACATCTTTAGGAGCACGTTTTGTTATGCTTGACGCAGGACAGCACGTAGCGAGTTTATCACTTTTTGGTCAGGATGCAGAACAGCGTTATAATAATGCAAGAGAATATATTGAACAAAACTATAAAAGTGCGGAAGCAGTCAGGGCTATAAAATATCATTTCCATAATGATATAATTGAAAGCTTTAGCTTACAGGGGCTTTTAGGCGTCATTGCTATTATATTGTTTTATGTCACTGGTTTTTTAGCTTCCTGCGAAAAAAAGAATAAGTTTAATGTTGGGTTGCTGCTTTATATGTCAGCGCTATTTCTTATGGGATTGACAGATGTCCTCTTTATCCAACGAAATACAGCAATGGTAATTGGTGCTTGTGCTGTAATCTTACTTCTCTGCCAGAGAGATGAGAATAAAAAAATCGAAAATGTGAGACAGTAATTAAATCAGGGCCATTAAAAATTGGCCCTGATGTATCTTATTTTTTCAGCCCCGCAAACGCTGCCCGAATTTCTTCTTCCGGCAGCTGTATTCCAATAAACACCATCACGCTGTGCGGCGCTTCATCGTCCCACGGGCGATCCCAGTCGGCGCTGTACAGGCGCTGCACGCCCTGGAACAGCAGGCGGTTCGGCTCGCCGTCGATCCACAGCATCCCTTTATAGCGCAGCAGCTTGTCGGCAAATGACAGCAGCAGGTTCTCCATCACGCGGGAGACCTCGCTGATGTCCACCGGGTAGTCCAGCTCAACCACAATCGACGTCACGTCGTTTTGCTTGTCGGACATAAAGTGGAAGCGCGGTTTCGCGGTGACGTTCTCTTCCAGCATAAAGCCGTTGGTGTTGAACAGCTGAGCGAGATCGATATCGCCATGCGTCACCGTGTAAACTGGCGCACGCGAGTTGATGCGCGTCAGGCGCTCGCGCTGTTTTCCGCTTTCCCCCGCCACGTCGGTTTTGGTCAGCAGGATGCGGTCGGCGTAGCCAACCTGGGACTGGGCGATGGTGAACTGGTTCATCTGCTCGTCGGCATGGACCGCATCCACCAGAGCGATGACGCCGTCCAGCAGGTAGCGCTGGCAGATGATCTCATGAGAGAAAAAAGTCTGAATAATCGGGCCGGGGTCGGCCATGCCGGTGCACTCGATCACCAGACGGTCGAAGTCGATGTCACCGCGATCGCGGCTGTCGAGCGACGTGGCGAGGTCCTGCAGGGCGTCTTCTAATTCGTTAGAGCGGGTGCAGCAGATGCAGCCGTTGGTCAGGGTTTTGATCTGGGTGGCACGGTCGCCAATCAGCTGATCGTCAACGGAGACTTCGCCAAATTCGTTTTCGATGACGGCGATTTTGAAGCCGTGCTGCTCGTTCAGAATGTGGCGCAGCAGGGTGGTTTTACCGGCGCCGAGGAAACCGGTCAGCAGGGTAACGGCAATCGGGGTCATGGTTTCTCCTTTAGCAGCAGCGGACGCCGCCTTCTCCACTTCCGCCGTAGCGCGCTTCCTGACGCTCGCGGAAGAATTCAGTGTAGGTCATGTACGGCTTATCCGGATGGTTGGTCTTCATATGCTCAACGTAGTTGTCATAGTCCGGAATGCCAATCAGCATTTTCGCCGCCTGACCGAGGTATTTTTTTGCTTCGCCTAAGTTACCAAACATTGAGGGTTCCAGACAGAAGAAGCCCGGTGGCGCTACGCTTACCGGGCCTACAGTAACATGCTTAATTAATGGTGTGAGGAGGTCTTCACGCCGCCTTCCGGCACCGGTACGTACGGGGTCTCTTTGTCCGTACGGCCCTCAACGTTACGCACTTTCATCCAGGTTTTGATGCCGTAGAAGATAATGCTGTACACCACCACCAGGAACAGAATGCTCAGACCCGCGTTGGTGTAGTTGTTCACCACGATATGGTTCATGTTGGCAATCTGCTGCGCGGTCAGATCCGCGCCGCCTGCGGCAATCTTCTCTTTGTACTGGTTAGCCATGAAGAAGAAGCCTTCCAGCTGCGGGTTGGTGCTGAACAGTTTCAGACCCAGCGCCCAGGTAGTGCAGAGCAGCAGCCACAGCGCAGGCACCACGGTGACCCAGATGTATTTGGTGCGTTTCATCTTCACGAGGACAACGGTACCCAGCACCAGGGCCACAGCCGCCAGCATCTGGTTAGAGATACCGAACAGCGGCCACAGGCTCTTCACGCCGCCCAGCGGGTCAACAACGCCCTGATACAGCAGATAACCCCACAGGCCTACGCAGCCCGCAGTGCCCAGAACGCCGGCCACCAGAGAGTCGGTTTTCTTCAGGAATGGCACGAAGTTACCCAGCAGATCCTGCAACATGAAGCGGCCTGCACGCGTACCGGCATCCAGCGCGGTGAGGATGAACAGCGCTTCAAACAGAATACCGAAGTGGTACCAAAAGCCCATGTCCGCCCACGGCAGCACTTTGTGGAACACGTGTGCGATACCCACCGCCAGCGTTGGCGCACCACCTGCGCGGTTCAGCACGGACGGTTCGCCGATGTCTTTCGCGGTCTGCATGATCTGCTCGGGCGAAATCACGAAGCCCCAGGAGCTGACGGTCGCCGCCGCGTGTGCGCTGGCGTCTTTCAGCTGTGCCAGGATCAGCGCGGTATTTTCGCCGCCCATCTCATGCAGGTTTGGCATGGTAATGCCGAGACCCGCCGGCGGGGTGTTCATCGCAAAGTACAGGCCAGGCTCGATAATCGACGCCGCAACCAGCGCCATGATCGCCACGAAGGATTCCATCAGCATCGCGCCGTAACCGATGAAGCGCGCGTCGGTTTCGTTGGCCATCAGCTTCGGCGTGGTGCCGGAGGCGATCAGCGCGTGGAAGCCAGACACGGCACCGCAGGCAATGGTGATAAACAGGAACGGGAACAGGGCGCCTTTCCACAGCGGACCGGTACCGTCAATGTACTGCGTCACCGCCGGCATTTTCAGCTCCGGGTTGATGATCACAATACCAATGGCCAGCCCGACGATAACGCCGATTTTCAGGAAGGTTGCCAGGTAGTCACGCGGAGCCAGAATCAGCCACACCGGCAGCAGCGCTGAGATGAATGCGTAGCCGATCAGCGCGAAGGTGATGGTGGTGTCTTTAAAGGTCAGCGCCGGACCCCAGTACGGGTCGTGCGCAATCACGCCGCCGAAGTAGATGGAGGCGACCAGCAGCACGATACCGATGACCGACACCTCGCCAACGCGGCCAGGGCGCAGGAAGCGCATGTAGATGCCCATGAACAGCGCAATCGGTACGGTAGAGCAGACGGTGAAGACGCCCCACGGACTTTCGGCCAGCGCTTTCACCACGATCAGGGCCAGCACCGCCAGGATGATGATCATGATCAGGAAGCAGCCGAACAGGGCGATCGTGCCTGGCACGCGGCCCATCTCCTCTTTGATCATCTCGCCCAGCGACGAACCGTTACGGCGCGAGGAGATAAACAGCACCATAAAGTCCTGCACCGCCCCCGCCAGCACCACGCGCGTACCCGGCAGGTAGCCCATCTGCGCGGCCAGCACCGGGCCGACCAGCGGGCCTGCACCGGCGATAGCGGCAAAGTGGTGACCAAACAGCACGTAACGGTTGGTTGGCACGTAGTTCAGGCCGTCGTTGTTAATAACCGCCGGGGTGGCGCGCGTCGGGTCGAGCTTCATAACCTTCTGCGCGATGTACAAGCTGTAGTAGCGATAAGCCACAAGGTAGACGGAAACCGACGCGACCACGATCCACAGGGCGCTGACGTGCTCGCCCCGGCGTAATGCGACAACCGCCAGACAGAAAGCACCGATGATCCCGAGGATGGCCCAGGGCACGTGCTTAAGTAGTTTTTTAGTATCCATAATAAGACCTGGTTTTTTATGTAAAGAAAAAAGGGTCAGGGTTCGTTGTGAGGAGGTATTGATTAATGCTGGAGCGATCGTGCCAGATCCTCGCGCGTGTAAAGCACGGTAAATGAGTGAGTGGTTGAAAGCGATGCGTGAGCGGTCAAAAGCGAGGGTGAGTGGTTAAGGCTCACCCCCGGTGGGAGAAAATATGTGATTGAGATCACTGATAATAATCTAGCCCTGTGAGCTTTTGTCGTTCGCTTCAGGGCAGTGCACGCAGCGGCAGGGCTGATACGCGGGCAGCAGCTGATAGCGCCCTTTGCCGTCGTGTTCAATAATCGGGGAAAGCGCCTGTAAATCGCGGTACACCGTGCGTTCGGTAATGCCAAATTTTTGCATCAGATCGCGGCGATTAACGCTTCCGTTGCGATGCAGGGCAATAATGATTTCAACCAGACGTTCAGCCGAGCGGCTTCGGGGTGAAGGGGCCATAAGACTTTCCAGCGTTAAGGGGGCGGCTGACGACGTTGCCAGCCGCCCCGGAAAATTTATCTTATGGATAGTTAACGGCGCACCTTTGCGGAAACCTTAGCGTTTTTTTGTGCAACGGGATCAAATCGCGGCTTCCATCTCCATCATCACCGGGTGGAAACGGCGTTTGAAGTAGATCAGGCCGTGCCCCTCGCTGCTGAGGATGATGTTCTTAATCTCCACAAGGTAGACCAGATGGGTGCCGATGGTTTGCACCTGGGTTATCTCACCTTCCAGGCTTGCCAGAGCGCCTTTCAGCACCGGCTGCGCCAGCGGTCCTTTCTGCCAGCAGGAGAGAGCAAAGCGCTCCTCCATTGCCATGCCGGTCATCCCAGCAAAGTGGCGGGCCATGATCTCCTGCTCGTGGTTCAGCACGTTGACGCATAGTTTGCCGTTGCCCTGGAAGACCGGGTTCATGGCGCTGTTGGCGTTGATGCAGACCATGACCGAGGGCGGGGTGTCCGTGACCGAACAGACGGCGGTGGCGGTAATGCCGCAGCGACCCGCATCGCCCTCGGTGGTGACCACATTCACCGCCGCCGACAGGCTGGCCATCGCGTCGCGAAAACGCAGGCGTTCTTCAGATTGCATTGAAACCTCCCGCTGCGTTATTTCAGCAGCTTATCCAGCATATTGATATCAGTGTTGTTGTGCAGGTGCGGTACCGTCCAGCCGTGCTGGTCGTACTCGGACATGCAGCGGTCAACCATCGCCATCATCTTGTCCATGTTGCCGGAGCTTTGCGCCTGACGCAGGCATTGCAGGCGGACCTCATCCTGGCTACCGGAGTAGTTGATTTCGTACAGCTCGTGACGTCCGCCAAACTCGCTGCCGATGGCATCCCACATCAGTTTCAGAATCTTGATGCGTTCGACATGATCCATCCCGTTGGAGCCGCGCACGTACTTCGCCAGGTACTGGTCGATCTGCGGGTTGTTCAGGTCCCGCGCGCTGGACGGCAGGTAGATCAGCCCCGAGGTCACGTTACGTTCGATGATGTTCTTGATCTTCGCATAGGCCATTGGTGCCATCACGCGGTAAGTCTGTAACGCCGCGTGGTCAGGCAGATACGCGCCGTTTACCCACGGCGTGGCTTCGGAGCACATGGAGTCGCTCAGCGCCCAGAACATGTTGCGCCACGCCACCACTTCGCCGAGATCCGCCTGCACGCCGCGGAACTCGAGGGTGCCGGTACACTCCAGCGACTTCTTCAGCAGAGCGGTGATGAAGTCGAGCTTCACTGCCAGACGCACGCAGGCCTGAAGCGGGTACATGCGGGCGAAGCCACCTTCCATCGTCCAGCGACGGCAGCGGTCGAAATCACGGTAGATCAGCACGTTTTCCCACGGGATCAGCACATGATCCATTACCAGAATGGCGTCGTTCTCGTCAAAGCGGCTGGAGAGCGGGTAGTCGTACGGAGAGCCTGTCGCCCCTGCCACCATCTCGTATGAGGCGCGGGAGATCAGCTTCACCCCTTCGGCATCCATCGGCGCGACGAACATCAGCGCGAAGTCCGGGTTTTCGCCCATCACCTGCGCAGAACCAAAACCGATCATGTTGTAGTGGGTCAATGCCGAGTTGGTGGCCACCACTTTCGCGCCGCTGACGATGATCCCGGCGTCGGTCTCTTTCTCCAGCTTGATGTAAACGTCTTTCACCTCGTCCGCCGGTTTATGGCGATCGATCGGCGGGTTGACGATGGCGTGGTTAAAGTACAGGCCGGTTTCCTGAATACGGGTGTACCAGTTGCGGGCGTTCTGCTCGAACTGACCGTAGAAGGCAGGGTTAGCGCCGAGCGCGCAGCCGAACGCGGCTTTGTAGTCCGGCGTACGCCCCATCCAGCCGTAGCTCAGGCGCGACCACTCGGCGATGGCGTCACGCTGCTGGCGCAGATCGTCGGCACTTTTCGCCACGCGGAAGAATTTATGGGTGTAGCCGCCGCTGCCGGTATCGGTACCCCAGCAGAGGGTATCCTGCATGTCTGGCTTGTGCAGGGCATCGTACATCTGGGCGATGGACGCCGCCGCATTGCGAAATGCCGGGTGGGTAGTGACGTCCTTAACGCGCTCGCCGTAGATATAAATCTCACGGCCATCTTGCAGGCTTTTTAAATACTCTTCACCGGTTAACGGACGTTTGGCATCAGCGCGGAAATCTTCAGGCTTCATAGGGACCTCGTATCGGAAGATGGTTGTTAAATTTATGTTTTTTTTTGTTGTTTAATTGAAGCGTGAGAGGGGCGGAACGTGAAGGGACGATTGGGACAACGGCAGGTACTTTTCGGGTGAGAGGTGGATTTGTGATCTGTGCGGCTTTTCGGCGGGTGGCGCTGCGCTTACCCGCCCTACGAACCATTATGCGTTCAGGAAACCGGTACTTTCTGCGCCCGGTATGCACTGGGTGAACACCCCGTCAGTCGGTTAAAAAAACGGGCGAAATAGGCCGGATCTTTAAACCCCAGCTGCCAGGCAATTTCGCTCACTGTGCTGTCGGAAAACAGCAGCAAACGCCTGGCTTCCCGCAGCTGGCGGTCGAAGATCAGCCGTTTCGGCGAGCGGTTCGGGAATCCACGACAGATATCGGTCAGGCGAGATTCGGTGAGATGCAATTCGCTGGCATACTCCGGCACCGTCCAGTGCTCGTGGTAATGAGCATCTGTCAGCTGGTTAAAGCGCTGAAAAAGCTTCAGCTCACCGCGCATGCCGCCTGACGCGTGGTCGTCGAGCTTCGCGTTGCGCAGCAGCAGGGTAAAAACGGCCTGGGCCAGCAGGACCAGCGTATGCTCGCGACCGGGCAGTTGTTCCGTGGATTCCCGGGCAATCAGCTGCCAGTAGTGCTTCAGCGCCGCCAGCTCGTCAGGCCTGTCGGCAAGCGACAGGCAGATCCCCGGCAGGCCGAACGCTTCCCGCGTACCGGGGTAGAGCACTTCTAACAGCGGCCAGATGAGATCCTCGCGCACCGTCAGCACGTGGCCGTCGCTGTCGGATTCGGTAATAAACGCGTGCGGCACCGACGGTGGCGTTAGCACGAACAGCGGCGCCTGCACCGAGTAACGGTGGTCGT
>OAWZ01000719.1_pt1 | contig 14057 bp, 8 predicted proteins | sample 1477091 | NCBI WGS metagenome assembly OAWZ01 (sample SAMEA2580282, study PRJEB22360) | human gut metagenome | biome: human gut; feature: human-associated habitat; material: faeces | place: Denmark | collected 2008/2010
GGGCTGATGGGCGGCCCGCCCGACCCAGACGTCAAAAATTGCCGCCACGCCGCCGAGCAGACCCATCATCGACCCTACCGACAGGTCAATTTCCGCTGAGATAATCACAAAGACCATCCCCACCGCCAGGATCCCGGTGATGGCGGTCTGACGCAGCAGGTTAGAGACGTTACGTGCGCTTAAATAGGAGCCATCGGTCATCCAGGTAAAGAACAACATGATCACGATAATGGCGGCAATCATTACAAAAACTTGCAGATTCAGCGATTTAAGTCCTGCGAACGCACCGGGCGTCGGAACAGCGACTTTGATATCAGACGGGTTGCTTTTCGACATGGCGTTCGCTCCTTAAGGCAGCTTCCATCACCTGCTCTTGCGTCAGGTTCTGGTTGTTCAGGTTGGCTTTGAGTTTCCCTTCATGCATGACCAGCACGCGGTCGCTCAGCCCCAGCACTTCAGGCAATTCGGACGAAATAACAATGACGGCAATCCCTTGCTGTACAAGCTGGTTGATCAGCCTGTAGATTTCATACTTCGCGCCGATATCGATCCCGCGGGTGGGTTCGTCCAGAATTAAAATGCGCGGATTAAGCAGCAGGCAGCGCGCCAGAATCGCTTTCTGCTGGTTGCCGCCGCTCAAGCGTCCTATCGCCAGCTCCGGCGAGGAGGTTTTCACCTTAAGCCGGGCAAGCGACTGGAGAATACACTGCTGTTCTGCGGCATCATCCAGGCTGCTCAGCGCGCCGGAAAACTGGCTGAGCGCCGCCAGCGTGATATTTTTTCCCACCGCCATTACCGGCACGATGCCGTCTTTTTTGCGATCTTCTGGCACCATGGCAATGCCCTTAGCAATAGCCTGCTGGCAGTTGTCGATTTTTACCGGCTGACCGTCGATATAAATTTTGCCTTCCCAGCGCCCCGGCCAGACGCCAAAGAGACACTGCACGGCCTCGGTTCTTCCCGCACCCACTAAACCCGCAATGCCGAGAATTTCGCCGCGGTGCAGCGAGAAGGAGAGGTTATCCACACGCTTGATATGGCGGTTAACGGGATGCCACGCCGTCAGGTTTTCCACGCGCAGGAGCTCTTCGCCGATGGTGTGCGGTTCGTTGGGATACAGCGCGGTGAGTTCGCGACCCACCATCATGGTGATGATGTCATCCTCGCTCATGCCTTCTGCTTCACGCGTGCCGATGTGCTGCCCGTCGCGGATGACGCAGATGGTGTCGGAAATGGCTTTCACCTCATTGAGCTTGTGCGAAATATAGATGCAGGCGATACCGTGGTTTTGCAGATCGCGGATGATATTGAGCAGTACGGCGGTTTCCTGTTCGGTGAGTGAGGCGGTTGGTTCGTCGAGGATCAGCAGGCGCACCTGTTTGTTCAGCGCCTTGGCGATCTCCACCAGCTGCTGCTGGCCTAAACCTAAGTCGCCCACGCGCGTATCCGGTGAGATAGCCAGGCTCACCTGAGCCAGCAGTTTTTCGCAGCGCAGCGTCATGGTGTCGTAATCCAGTACGCCGTGGCGTGAGAGTTCGGCACCGAGAAAGATATTTTCCAGCACGGTAAGGTGCTTCACCAGCGCCAGCTCCTGGTGAATGATAGCGATGCCTTTACGTTCGGTATCGCGAATGTGCGTGGCCTGGAGCACCTCACCGGCAAAAACGATTTCGCCCTCGTAGCTGCCGTGCGGGTAGATCCCGCACAACACTTTCATCAGCGTGGATTTTCCCGAGCCATTTTCGCCGCACAGCGACATCACTTCGCCGGGATTCAGCCGCAGGCTTACGTTATCGACTGCTTTCACCGCTCCGAAGGCTTTGGTGATGCTTTTCATTTCAAGTAAATAAGACATAACTGCTCCGCATAGCCCAACAGATGAACAGGGCAGGTCAATGCGCCCCTGCCGGGCAGGGGCTGCGCTGGATTACAGTTCACTCTTCTTATGGAAACCGTCTTTCACCACGGTGGCGTCAATATTCTCTTTGTTGACTTCGATAGGGGTAAGCAGGCGAGCAGGTACGTCTTTCAGGCCGTTATTTAACGTCGCGTCTGCTTTAGGTTGCTGGCCATTGCCCAGTTCAACGGCAATTTCGGCGGCCGTATTGGCAAGCTCGGTAATGGGCTTATACACCGTCATGGTCTGGGTACCCGCGATGATGCGTTTTACACCCGCAAGGTCGGCGTCCTGGCCGGAAATAGCGACTTTCCCGGCCAGACCCTGCGCGCTCAGCGCCTGAATGGCGCCACCCGCAGTGGCATCGTTAGAGGCCACCACCGCATCGATTTTGTTGTTATTTGCGGTCAACGCGTTTTCCATAATTTTCAGCGCGTTTTCCGGTAACCAACCGTCAGCCCACTGGTCGCCGACGACTTTAATTTTGCCCTCGTCGATATACGGCTTCAGCACTTTCATTTGTCCCTGGCGGAACAGTTTGGCGTTGTTATCCACAGGCGAGCCGCCCATCAGGAAATAATTCCCCTGAGGCACTTTTGCGACCAGGCTTTTAGCCTGTAATTCACCCACCTTTTCATTGTCGAACGAAATATAATAATCAATATCGGCATTATTAATCATGCGGTCATAAGCCAGGACTTTTATCCCTTCCTGTTTCGCTTCTTTCACCACGTTGCTTAATACCTGGCCGTTATACGGGATAATGACCAGCACATCGACGCCACGGTTGATCATATTCTCGATTTGCGACATTTGCGTCTCTTCGTTGCCGTTAGCGGACTGAACGAACACCTCCGCGCCGAGAGATTCCGCTTTTTTAACAAAGATATCGCGATCTTTTTGCCAGCGCTCCAGGCGTAAGTCATCAATCGCCATGCCGATTTTGACCTCTTTGGCGTGTCCGGCAAAGCTTGCAAGCAGGAGAGTAGTGCAGAGCGTTAGGGTCAGGTTCTTTATCTTCATAATTATTAGGCCTTTTTGTAGGGGTATGTGTAGCTGAGATAAAAGAAACGTTCACTGCTGAGACGCAGCAAATTTTTAACGTGGAAAGGCCTGCTGGCAATTACAGATTTTTATCTTCTCATTACGATATTTGGTTTATTTCTGAATTTATGACCGCGATCGGATTTTAAAAAGCGTAACCTATTAATTACATTTGATTCTGGAATGCGCGCCGAAAAATAGTTTGTCTGCGCATTATTTTGCGAGCCAGCGCACAATTGCGCATTATCTCAATAGCAGTGTGAAATAACGTAATTGAGCAACCTCCAATGTCTATTCACTATTACTCCAGAAGCAAGACCACGCCGCATACCCTGATTATGGAGCTCAATATGCAAGCTTATTTCGACCAACTCGATCGCGTTCGTTTCGAAGGCACGAAAACGACCAATCCTTTAGCATTTCGTCACTACAACCCGGATGAGCTGGTGCTGGGTAAGCGCATGGAAGATCACTTGCGCTTTGCCGCCTGCTACTGGCACACCTTCTGCTGGAACGGTGCCGATATGTTCGGCGTGGGCTCTTTTGACCGTCCATGGCAACAGCCGGGCGAGGCCATTGAGCTGGCGAAGCGTAAAGCCGACGTCGCGTTCGAGTTCTTCCATAAGCTGAACGTGCCGTACTACTGTTTCCACGATGTGGACGTGTCGCCGGAAGGGGCATCGCTGAAAGAGTATCTGAACAATTTCGCGCAGATGGTCGACGTACTGGCTGAAAAACAGCAGCAAAGCGGCGTCAAGCTGCTCTGGGGTACGGCTAACTGCTTTACCAATCCTCGCTATGGCGCGGGTGCGGCAACCAACCCGGACCCGGAAGTCTTCAGCTGGGCGGCAACCCAGGTCGTGACTGCGATGAACGCCACGCATCAGCTGGGCGGTGAGAACTATGTACTCTGGGGCGGTCGTGAAGGCTATGAAACGCTGCTGAATACCGACCTGCGTCAGGAGCGTGAGCAGATTGGTCGCTTTATGCAGATGGTTGTGGACCACAAACACAAAATCGGTTTCCGCGGCACGCTGCTGATTGAGCCAAAACCACAGGAGCCAACCAAGCATCAGTATGATTATGATGTCGCCACCGTGTATGGCTTCCTGAAGCAGTTTGGTCTGGAAAAAGAGATCAAAGTGAATATTGAGGCTAACCACGCTACCCTGGCGGGCCACTCGTTCCATCACGAAATTGCCTCTGCGATTGCGCTGGGCATCTTCGGCTCTGTCGATGCTAACCGTGGTGATCCACAGCTGGGCTGGGATACCGACCAGTTCCCGAACAGCGTGGAAGAGAATGCGCTGGTGATGTACGAGATCATCAAAGCGGGCGGTTTCACCACCGGCGGCCTGAACTTCGACGCCAAAGTGCGTCGCCAGAGCACCGACAAATACGATCTGTTCTACGGGCATATTGGCGCGATGGACACCATGGCGCTGGCGCTGAAAGTGGCGGCCCGTATGATTGAAGACGGTGAGCTGGATAAGCGCGTGGCGAAGCGCTACAGCGGCTGGAACAGTGAGCTGGGCCAGCAAATTTTGAAAGGTCAGTTATCGCTTGCGGAGATCGCGAAGTACGCTGAACAGCATCAGCTTGCGCCGCAGCATCAGAGTGGCCATCAGGAGCTGCTGGAAAACCTGGTCAATCACTACCTGTTCGATAAATAACAGCATCCAGGCCCGGTAAGCGCAGCGCCACCGGGCATTTCTGTCAAAGGAGTCACCACATGTATATCGGGATCGATCTTGGCACGTCGGGGGTGAAAGCCATCCTGTTAAGCGAGCAGGGCGATGTATTAGCCACGCAGACTGAAAAGTTGCAGGTTTCACGTCCGTATCCGCTTTGGTCGGAACAAGATCCGGAGCAGTGGTGGCAGGCGACAGAGCGTGCGATGAAAGCCTTAGGCGAGCAGCACAGCCTGCGCGACGTGAAGGCGCTGGGCATTGCCGGGCAAATGCATGGCGCAACGTTGCTGGATAGTCAGCATCGCGTTCTGCGCCCGGCTATTCTCTGGAACGATGGCCGCTGTGCGGAAGAGTGCGCGATCCTTGAGGAGCGTGTGCCTGCATCCCGTGAAATTACGGGCAACCTGATGATGCCCGGTTTTACCGCGCCAAAACTCCTGTGGGTGCAGCGCCATGAGCCTGAGATTTTTCGTCAGGTGGCGAAGGTTCTGTTGCCGAAAGACTACCTGCGTTTTCGCATGACGGGGGATTTTGCCAGCGACATGTCTGACGCCGCGGGCACGATGTGGCTCGACGTGGCGAAACGGGACTGGAGCGAGGCGATGCTGGATGCCTGCCAGCTGACGCGCGACCATATGCCTGCGCTGTTTGAAGGCAGTGAAATCACGGGGGCTTTACAGCCTTCTGTTGCTGAACGCTGGAACATGCCAGCCGTACCTGTCGTTGCCGGCGGCGGCGATAATGCGGCGGGTGCGGTCGGCGTGGGGATGGTCGAGGCAGGGCAGGCCATGCTCTCACTCGGTACCTCCGGCGTCTATTTTGCCGTCAGTGACGGGTATCGTAGCAACCCTGGAAGCGCCGTACACAGCTTCTGCCACGCGTTGCCGGGTAAATGGCATTTGATGTCGGTGATGCTGAGCGCGGCTTCCTGCCTCGACTGGGCGGCAAAGCTAACCGGAATGGCGGACGTCCCGGCGCTTATCACAGCGGCACAGCAGGCAGATGATAATGCCGGTGCGGTCTGGTTTTTACCGTACCTTTCCGGCGAGCGGACGCCGCATAACAACCCGGAAGCGAAAGGGGTGTTCTTCGGTCTTACCCATCAGCACGGCCCGGCAGAGCTTGCGCGCGCGGTGCTTGAAGGCGTTGGCTATGCTCTGGCGGACGGAATGGATGTCGTGCATGACTGTGGACTGACGCCATCCAGCATTACGTTAATTGGCGGCGGTGCACGAAGCAGCTACTGGCGGCAAATGCTTTCCGATATCAGCGGGTTGCAGCTGGACTATCGTACGGGAGGCGATGTCGGCCCGGCGCTCGGTGCGGCACGGCTGGCGCAAATTGCGCTGAACCCAGATAAACCACTGCACCAGCTTTTGCCCCAGCTGCCGCTTGAACGGCAGCATCGTCCTGATGCGAAAAATCATGCTCGCTATGCTGAAAGACGAGACGTGTTCCGCAAAATCTATCAGCAGCTTTTGCCGCTAATGTCATAAACAGGAGCCGGGTGGCGCTAACGCTTACCCGGCCTACCAGCCTTCAACCGGGTTAGCTTACAAACCTGCGCGCATCGATTCTTTGCAGCAACATTGACAGCAGCAGGCTGACAATCAGCGTAACGGTAAATATCCAGACAATATCCAGCACCGGCCAGCTTTTAAGCTCAACGCCGCGGGTGCGCAGGGCGTGGATCACCAGCGCGTGAAAACCGTAAATGCCCAGCGAGTGGCGAGAGATAAACACCAGCACCGGAAGCGGGCGGGCATTCAGGGTGTTTTTAACCAGCGTCAGCAGAGAGATCGCGCAGATAAAGACCATCGGCCCGCAGTAGAGATACCAGGTATCGGCAAAGTTGCCGCGCCATTGCAGCTCATGCAGCGTCCCGCGAGAGATAATAAACACACCGACGAGAAACGCGGCCGCGCATAGCCAGTTTATTCCTCGCTTTTGCGTCTCCATCATGCCAATGGCGCGCCCCAGCATGCCGTACAGCACGTAATAAAACGTATCCCCGGTGATATAAAGGTTAACGGGCAGCCATTCAAAGCCATCAATTTTCTGTGAAACGGTATTCGGGTTGGCCACGATCCCGATTATTACCATCAAGGCCAGCAGCATTTTACCGCTGACGTTTTTTACCTGAATTAACGGTGACACCAGATAGATAACGATTATCGCGAAGAAAAACCACAGATGATAGAACACCGGTTTTTGCAACAAATTGAGCAGGGAACGTTCAGCGTTAATTGAAGTGAACAGGATGATATAGAGCAGCGAAATGGCGCTGTAAAACAGCAGACAGGAGACAATACGGATGAAATGTCTTGGCTGCGCGCTACGCTCGCCAAAAAAGAGAAAACCGGAAATCATAAAGAACAGCGGGACGCTCACGCGGGAGGCCGAGTTCAGAATATTGGCGACATCCCAGTTAACAGGGCTGATACTGTGCGCGTTCGTGACATACCAGGTCGTTGTGTGGATCATCACCACCATCAGACAGGCTATTCCCCGCAGGTTATCAATCCAGTTAATTTTTGACTGCATCAGTTCCTCTGTATTCCTGATAAAAAAGTGTGACTGCGATTGTGTAAAACTTTTCCCTTGGAAAATTCTGAGTTTAGCCAGGCTAACTTGTAGGGAGCTGGCGAGATTCGCAGAATGACGGACTTTAATCTATAAACGTGTTGCTACTAAAAATAACAGCCACTGACCAGGGCGGTAATAAAAATGATGATGAAGCGTGGGGTGTCACTCTTTCTGCTGCTCTTATTAACAGGATGCAGTGCTTCTGAGGAGATACCTGTCCAAAAAGCGCAGCAGGGGAAAATGAGCCCGGAGCGTTCCCTGAATATGGAACAGCTGTGCAGGGATCAGGCGGCTCACCGCTATAATTCCGAAGCACAGAAAATTCATATAAACGGCTTCGAGCGCTTTCAGGGCAGCTATGAACTGAAAGGCTATACGGCGCGTAAAGAGGGCTTTGTCTGCTCTTTTGATGCAGACGGCCAGTTTTTACATCTCTCAATGCGTTAAATTGCTCGTATAAGCAGCAACCAGAGCCTTCGCAGGTTCTGGCTGTAGGGCTTATTCCCCAATTTTCCCTAAACAACCCCGTTTCGTACTGTATATCTTGCAGCCAGCGGGTATACTGATCCCTTCCATTTAAAACCACACGTATCCAGCACGAAATACTATGCAAAAGTTTGATACCAAGACCTTCCAGGGCCTGATCCTGACCTTACAGGATTACTGGGCTCGTCAGGGCTGCACCATTGTTCAACCTTTGGACATGGAAGTTGGCGCAGGCACCTCACACCCGATGACCAGCCTGCGCGCGTTAGGGCCAGAGCCAATGGCGACCGCCTATGTGCAGCCATCCCGTCGTCCGACCGATGGCCGTTACGGCGAAAACCCGAACCGTTTGCAGCACTACTATCAGTTCCAGGTGGTGATTAAGCCATCACCCGACAACATTCAGGAACTGTACCTCGGGTCACTGAAAGAGCTGGGTATGGATCCAACCATTCACGACATTCGTTTCGTGGAAGATAACTGGGAAAACCCAACGCTGGGTGCCTGGGGTCTGGGTTGGGAAGTGTGGCTGAACGGCATGGAAGTGACCCAGTTCACTTACTTCCAGCAGGTTGGCGGTCTGGAATGTAAACCGATTACCGGCGAAATCACCTATGGTCTGGAACGTCTGGCCATGTACATTCAGGGCGTAGACAGCGTTTACGACCTGGTCTGGAGCGACGGCCCGCTGGGTAAAACCACCTACGGCGACGTGTTCCATCAGAACGAAGTGGAGCAATCCACCTATAACTTCGAATACGCGGACGTGGACTTCCTGTTCACCTGCTTCGAGCAGTACGAGAAAGAAGCCCAGCAGCTGCTGGCGCTGGAGACTCCGCTGCCGCTGCCTGCCTACGAGCGTATTCTGAAGGCTGCCCACAGCTTCAACCTGCTGGATGCCCGCAAAGCGATCTCCGTGACTGAACGTCAGCGCTACATTCTGCGTATTCGTACCCTGACCAAAGCCGTTGCAGAAGCTTACTACGCGTCCCGTGAAGCCCTTGGCTTCCCGATGTGCAACCGAAACAAATAAGAGGCGGCCATGTCTGAGAAAACTTTCCTGGTGGAAATCGGCACTGAAGAGCTGCCACCAAAAGCCCTGCGCAGCCTGGCTGAATCTTTCGCTGCGAACGTCACTGCTGAGCTGGATAACGCTGGCCTGGCGCACGGTAAAATTGAGTGGTTTGCTGCGCCGCGTCGTCTGGCGCTGAAAGTGGCAAACCTGGCGGCGTCCCAGCCGGATCGCGAAGTTGAAAAACGTGGCCCGGCCATTGCTCAGGCGTTCGACGCGGAAGGCAAGCCGAGCAAAGCGGCAGAAGGCTGGGCGCGCGGCTGCGGCATCACCGTTGATCAGGCTGAGCGTCTGACCACCGACAAAGGTGAATGGCTGCTGTATCGTGCCCATGTGAAAGGCGAAAGCGCCGAAGCGCTGCTGCCTGACATGATCGCGACCTCGCTGGCAAAATTGCCGATTCCTAAGCTGATGCGCTGGGGCGCGTCCGACGTACACTTTGTGCGTCCGGTTCACACCGTGACCCTGCTGCTGGGCGATACCGTTATCCCGGCGACCATTCTGGGCGTGGCGTCCGATCGCGTGATCCGCGGCCATCGCTTTATGGGCGAGCCGGAGTTCACCATCGACAATGCTGACCAGTACCCGCAGATCCTGCTGGAGCGCGGCAAGGTCATTGCTGACTACGAACAGCGTAAAGCCAAAATCAAAGCGGACGCAGAAGACGCGGCGCGCAAAATTGGCGGTAATGCCGATCTGAGCGACAGCCTGCTGGAAGAGGTGACCTCGCTGGTCGAATGGCCAGTTGTACTGACCGCGAAATTCGAAGAGAAATTCCTGGCCGTTCCGGCAGAAGCACTGGTTTACACCATGAAGGGTGACCAGAAGTACTTCCCGGTTTACGCCAACGACGGCAAGCTGCTGCCAAACTTCATCTTCGTGGCGAACATCGAATCGAAAGATCCGAGCCAGATTATCTCCGGTAACGAGAAAGTGGTGCGTCCGCGTCTGGCGGATGCCGAGTTCTTCTTCAACACCGACCGTAAAAAACGTCTGGAAGATAACCTGCCGCGTCTGCAAACCGTACTGTTCCAGCAGCAGCTGGGTACGCTACGCGACAAGACAGACCGTATCGCGGAGCTGTCCGGCTGGATTGCCCGTGAAATTGGCGCCGACGTTAACCACGCTACCCGTGCGGGCCTGCTCTCCAAGTGCGACCTGATGACCAACATGGTGTTCGAATTTACCGACACTCAGGGCGTGATGGGTATGCACTACGCGCGTCACGATGGCGAAGCGGAAGACGTGGCGGTAGCCCTGAACGAGCAGTATCAGCCGCGCTTTGCCGGTGACGATCTGCCGTCTAACCCGGTTGCCTGCGCCGTGGCGATTGCCGATAAGATGGACACCCTGGCGGGTATCTTCGGTATCGGTCAGCATCCGAAAGGCGATAAAGACCCGTTCGCGCTGCGTCGTGCTGCGCTGGGCGTGCTGCGAATCATCGTAGAGAAGAACCTTAACCTCGATCTGCAAACGCTGACCGAAGAAGCTGTACGTCTGTATGGCGATAAGCTGACCAACGCGAAGGTTGTGGATGATGTTATCGACTTTATGCTCGGTCGTTTCCGCGCGTGGTATCAGGACGAAGGTTACTCCGTTGATACCATTCAGGCGGTGCTGGCGCGTCGTCCGACCCGTCCGGCAGATTTCGATGCGCGTATGAAAGCGGTATCCCACTTCCGTACGCTGGAAGCGGCGTCTGCGCTGGCCGCGGCCAACAAGCGTGTATCCAACATCCTCGCGAAATCCGACGAGACGCTGAACGAGCGCGTCAACGCTGCAACCCTGAAAGAGCCGGAAGAGATTTCTCTGGCGATGCAGGTTGTGGTGCTGCGCGACAAGCTGGAGCCGTATTTCGCGGAAGGTCGCTACCAGGAAGCGCTGGTGGAGCTGGCAGAGCTGCGTGACGTCATCGACGCCTTCTTCGAGAAGGTGATGGTGAACGTGGAAGATAAAGAGCTGCGGATTAACCGTCTCTCGATGCTTGAGAAACTGCGTGAGCTGTTCCTGCGCGTGGCGGATATTTCGCTGCTGCAATAACGTAAAAAACCCGCCCCTGACAGGCGGGAAGAACGGCAACTAAACTGTCTCTCTTCGCCAATGGCGCCATAACTGCGTTGGCTGCGCTCGTTCACCCGAATCACTTACTAATGTAAGCTCATCGGGATTCGCTCGCTTGCCGCCTTGTTCTGACGTCATTGGCTTTGAGATACTTTTCCTTATTTACACCCTCTCAAACACCGTCGCGATACCCTGACCCAACCCGATACACATCGTTGCCAGTCCGAACTGGGCATCTTTGCGTTCCATCAGGTTAATCAGCGTGGTACTGATACGCGCCCCGGAGCAGCCCAGCGGGTGACCGAGGGCGATCGCGCCGCCATTGAGGTTAATCTTCTCGTCGATCTGATCCATCAGCCCCAGATCTTTAATGCACGGCAGGATCTGCGCGGCGAACGCTTCGTTCATCTCAAAGAGGTCGATATCACTTGCGCTCAGCCCCGCTTTTTTCAGCGCCAGTTTTGATGCCGGAACCGGGCCGTAGCCCATGATGGAAGGATCGCAGCCCACGACCGCCATCGAACGCACGCGGGCGCGTGGCGTCAGGCCTAATTCGCGGGCGCGGCTTTCGCTCATTACCAGCATCGCGGCGGCACCGTCGGACAGGGCAGACGAGGTGCCCGCCGTTACCGTACCGGTGACCGGATCAAACGCCGGACGCAGGGTAGAAAGCGCTTCGACCGTGGTTTCCGGGCGGATAACTTCGTCGTAGCTGAACTGCTTCAGTACGCCGTCTGCGTCGTGACCGCCGGTTGGGATGATCTCATTCTTAAAGGCACCAGACTGCGTGGCGGCCCAGGCGCGGGCATGCGAGCGTGCGGCAAACGCATCCTGCATCTCACGGCTGATGCCGTGCAGACGGGAGAGCATCTCGGCGGTCAGGCCCATCATACCGGCGGCTTTCGCCACGTTGCGGCTCATGCCAGGATGGAAATCGACCCCGTGGCTCATTGGCACGTGGCCCATGTGCTCCACGCCGCCCACCAGACAGGCCTGCGCATCGCCGGTCATGATCATCCGCGCCGCGTCGTGCAGCGCCTGCATCGACGAACCGCAAAGACGGTTGACGGTGACGGCCGGAACCGAATGCGGGATCTCCGCCAGCAGGGACGCGTTACGGGCAATGTTGAAGCCCTGCTCCAGCGTCTGCTGGACGCAGCCCCAGTAGATATCGTCCAGCGCTGCTGGGTCCAGCGCCGGGTTACGCGCCAGCAGGCTACGCATCAGGTGCGCGGAGAGGTCTTCCGCGCGCACGTTACGGAACGCACCGCCTTTTGAACGGCCCATCGGGGTGCGAATCGCATCAACAATGACAACCTTTTCCATTGTGACTCCTTAAGCCGTTTTCAGTTCGCCAACCGGACGGGCTGGCTCAACTGCTGGGTAGTAGGGTTCGTTATGGCGCGCTTTGTTACGCAGCCCTTCCGGCACCTCATAAAGCGGGCCGAGGTGCTGGTACTGCTGAGCCATATCGAGATAGCGGGCGCTGCCGAGCGTATCCAGCCAGCGGAACGCGCCTCCGTGGAACGGAGGGAAGCAGAGGCCGTACACCAGCGCCATATCCGCTTCTGCCGGGCTGGCGATAATGCCTTCTTCGAGGCAGCGCACCACTTCGTTGACCATCGGGATCATCATCCGGGCGATGATCTCATCGTCGGTGAAGTCGCGTTTTGGCTGACTGACGTCGGCCAGCAGGCCATCCACCGCCGGATCTTCTTCTTTCTTCGGTTTGCCTTTGCTGTCTTCTTTATAGCGCCAGAAGCCCAGACCGTTTTTCTGCCCGAAGCGGTTGGCGTCGAACAGGGCATCAATGGCGTCGCGATAATCTTTCTGCATGCGCTGCGGGAAGCCCGCCGCCATCACCGCCTGCGCGTGATGGGCAGTGTCGATGCCGACAACGTCCAGCAGATACGCCGGGCCCATCGGCCAGCCGAACTGTTTTTCCATCACTTTGTCGATTTTGCGGAAGTCTGCGCCGTCGCGCAGCAGCTGGCTGAAACCGGCGAAGTACGGGAACAGCACGCGGTTAACGAAGAAGCCCGGGCAGTCGTTAACCACGATCGGCGTTTTGCCCATCTTGCTCGCCCACGCCACCACTTTGGCGATGGTTTCGTCGGAGGTTTTTTCCCCTCGGATCACTTCGACCAGCGGCATGCGGTGCACCGGGTTAAAGAAGTGCATCCCGCAGAAGTTTTCCGGACGCTTCAGCACGCTCGCCAGTTCGCTGATCGGAATGGTGGAGGTGTTAGAGGCCAGCACGGTCTCCGGACGCACCTTGTCTTCGGTTTCGGCCAGCACCGCTTTTTTGACTTTCGGGTTCTCGACGACCGCTTCAACCACCACGTCCACACGGTCGAAACCGCTGTATTCCAGCACTGGCTGGATGGTGGAGATCACGCCTGCAAGCTTCAGACCGTCAATTTTGCCGCGCTCAAGCTGTTTATTCAGCAGCTTGGCCGCTTCGGTCATGCCCAGCGTCAGGGATTTCTCGTTGATGTCCTTCATCACCACCGGCACGCCTTTCCAGGCAGACTGATAGGCGATGCCGCCCCCCATAATGCCCGCGCCGAGTACCGCCGCGTGTTTTGGCGTTTCAACGTTTTTGGTGAGTTGTTTGGCTTTGCCTTTCACGAACTGATCGTTAAGGAAGATACCAACCAGCGCGCGGGCTTCGTTGGTGTGCGCCAGCGGGACAAAGCTCTGGTTTTCAAGCTTCAGAGCGTCATCACGGCCCAGACGGGCTGCCGCTTCAATGGTTTTCACCGCCGTGATCGGCGCCGGGTAGTGTTTACCCGCCGTCTGCATCACCATGCCTTTGGCGATGGTGAAGCTCATGGTGGCTTCAATTTTGCTGAGCTTTAATGGCTCCAGCTTTGGCTGACGTTTGGCTTTCCAGTCGAGATCGCCGTTAATCGCCTGACGCAGAATGGCGATAGCACCCTCAATCAGTTTTTCAGGCTTAACCACGCCGTCCACCAGGCCGATTTTCTGCGCCTGTTCTGCGCCGACATCTTTACCCGCGGCAATGATCTCCAGCGCGCTGTCGGCACCCAGCATGCGCGGCATACGCACGGAACCGCCAAAGCCCGGCATGATGCCCAGCTTGGTTTCCGGCAGGCCGATGCGCAGGTCCGGCGTCGCCAGACGGTAGTCGGTCGCCAGCACGCACTCGCAGCCACCGCCCAGCGCGTAGCCGTTAACGGCGGAAAGGGTCGGGACA
>OAWZ01000720.1_pt1 | contig 14057 bp, 9 predicted proteins | sample 1477091 | NCBI WGS metagenome assembly OAWZ01 (sample SAMEA2580282, study PRJEB22360) | human gut metagenome | biome: human gut; feature: human-associated habitat; material: faeces | place: Denmark | collected 2008/2010
GGGAACAGCGCCTCGGTGGGCACCAGCGCTTCGGTCACCAGCGTCAGATGGGTTTCCCAGCCGCGGGCCAGCGCTTCGGCATCCGTCGTCAGCTTATCCGCCGCTTCCAGCAATACGCGGCCGCGCTCCAGCAGCATCCGCCCAACGTTGGTGAATTTTGTTCGATGACCGGAACGGTCAAAGAGCACAACATCCAGCTCCTCTTCCAGCTTTTGCATGGTATAGCTCAGGGCAGACGGAACGCGCCCCAGTTCATCTGCCGCCGCGGCAAAACTGCCGCGCCTGTCAATCGCGTCCATGACGCGAAGCGCCTCAAGCGTCAATGCTCTCTCTTTAGCCATCTCGTTCTCATTCAGGAAATTTGAACATACCAGGCAGAATATCTGGCTAACAATGCAGCGTCCATACCTTTACCATTGATTTAGTGTAAAGAGAGGTCAAGTTTATGATTACGACAAGAACAGCGAAACAGTGCGGACAAGCCGATTTCGGTTGGTTGCAGGCCCGCTACACCTTTTCCTTTGGACACTACTTTGACCCTAAACTCCTCGGTTACGCTTCACTGCGCGTATTGAATCAGGAAGTGCTCGCCCCGGGCGCGTCCTTCCAGCCGCGCACGTACCCTAAAGTCGATATCCTGAACCTGATCCTGGAAGGCGAGGCAGAATACCGCGATAGCGAGGGCAATCATGTCCAGGCGAAGGCTGGCGAGGCGCTGTTAATTTCCACGCAGCCTGGTATTAGCTACAGCGAGCATAACCTCAGCAAAGACAAAACGCTGACCCGCATGCAGCTGTGGCTGGATGCCTGTCCGGAGCGGGAAAATCCGCTGGTGCAAAAGATCGATCTGAAGGGCGATCAACAGCAGCTGATTGCCTCGCCAGACGGCAGCAAAGGCAGCTTGCAGTTACGCCAGCAGGTGTGGCTGCACCATATCGAACTGAAAAAAGGTGAACAGGCGAGCTTCCAGCTTCATGGCCCACGTGCCTATTTGCAGTCCATTCACGGAACGGTGCATGCGGTCACGCATACGGAAGAGAAAGAAGCGCTCACCTGCGGTGACGGGGCGTTTATTCGTGACGAAGCGAATATCACTCTGGTTGCCGATACGCCGCTGCGCGCGCTGCTGATTGATTTGCCGGTTTAAGATCAACACGCCCCCTCGCTCGATCGGTTCCCTCTCCCTATGGGAGAGGGTTAGGGTCAGGGGTAACGGGTTGGATTAAATCACAACACCTTACTCGCCATAATTTCAATGATCTGCCGGTCCGTCGCCTGCATTGAGCGGCACGCCAGGGCGCACAGGTTAGAGATAGACTGTTCCACGTCGTGCGCCACAATCCCCTCGTTACCCGTCACCGCAGTATCATCCAGCGCCATCATCACGGCTTTCCAGGCGCTGGTGACGCTGGTCGAGACCTTCATTGCGCAGCTGTTAGAGGCGCCATCGCAGATCATCCCACTCACGTCGCCGATCATACTGCCGATCGCCATGGCAATGGTCTGGTAAGATCCGCCCATCAGCCACGCCATCCCCGCCGCTGCCCCCATTCCGGCCGTTGTCGCCGCGCACAACGCGGACAAGCGCGGAAGCTGGTAATGGATATAGATAGCCGACAGATGCGAGAGCATCAGCGCCCGCGCCAGCCGTTCGTCATCGGCCTGAACGTGCTCAGCCACCACCACTACCGGCATGGTGACGGTGATGCCCTGATTCCCGGAACCCGAGTTGCTCATCGCCGGCAGCGTCGCGCCTCCCATGCGGGCATCCGAGGCTGCGCTGGTGCGGATAATAATGTCTGAACCCAGATCCTGCGCCATCCAGCCGCGTGCGCGCTGTTTATTGAGCGTCGCGCCAATATGCAGCCCCCAGTTGCCACGCAAACCTTCGCGGGAGAGCGCATCGTTCAGCCGCCCCGCATCGAGGATAAAGCGGATCGCGTCAAACGGCACCTGCTCTACAAACTCAAGGATCTGCGACAGCGTGGTGGTCGAGAGTACCGCCAGCGGATCGTCGTTGTTCTGGCTCTGACGATCGTCAAGCCTGAAGCGCGTTTCGCCCTGACAAACTACCTCCACCACGCGAGTGTGCCCGCCAGCGATGGTCACCATCGCCGAGGATTCACCGACGTAAACGCAGGCGCGTGAATAGAGGATCTCCTCGCACGGCTCCTGCAATTTCACCTGCACCAGACCTGCGTTCAGCAGTGCTTTGGCGCGCGTTAGCGCCTCGGCCGACGCGTCTTTCAACACCTCCAGCCCGGCGTGTGCATTACCGCCTGTCGCCCCCAGCGCGGCCGCGATGGGTAAACCGACCATACCGGTGCCGGGCACCGTTACGCCAAGCCCGTTTTTCATCAGGTTCGGCGATACCCACGCCTCGATACGCGTCACCTCACCGTCAAGCTGTCCGGCAGCCATCGCGCACGCCAGCGCCAGCGAGACGGGTTCGGTACAGCCCAGCGCAGGCTTTACCTCTTCCTGCACGGCGCGAATAAAATGGTTCCATAAAGGATTAATTTGCTCAGACATCGTTACGACCTTATTTAACCTCATGAGAAGGCGAGGAAAGGAGAAACACAAAGCAGCAGCCCGGTAATCACAATAATCACCAGCGATACGCCTTTATATTTATGAAGTGCGGGCACTTTGTAGACCAGCCACGCCGGAATTAAGCAACCCACCATCCCGAAAATAGGGCTACAGATGGAGGTAAAGCTCAGCACCGGCGCGTTTAACACAATCGCGCTCCAGGCCAGCAGGATAGCGAACAGCATAATCCCGCGCTGGACGGTGCTTTCATTGATTTTCTCCGCCGGCATTTTGCGGCGCAGGATGTTCATCACGATGCCCTGCGTCGCCTCACGAAAGCCGAGATAGACGCCAAAGAACGCGGTCATCACGGCAAAAATATTGAGGATCACGCTGACGATTTTGACCCAGCCCGCACCGTCACCGCTGATGAACTGTGCTGCGATTGCCAGGGCGGAAATATTCTGCTCGTAGGCTTTTACCGCCTCGTCGTGCCCCATCGCCAGCGTAAAGGAGACCGCGTAGAAAAAGACCGTCACAAACAGCACGCCAAAGGCGATATTCATTGCCCGCAGCGCCTTATGACGCGCCACCTCAACGGATTTTTCCCGTGAACGATAGGAAATCACCATCGGGCTTAATGTCTGAATAAACAGAATGGAGGTTAAGGTGAAAGGCAGCGTAATAATGGCATTTTTAATCAGCAGGCCCATCGGCGGCAGCATACCGACGTTGGCTAAATGCCAGAGGCCAATCATCGAAAGCCCCAGCGCCGCCACCACAAATAATTTGGTCAGCACCATCAGGCTGGAGACTTTAAACAGCAATTTTTCACCGCGCGACGAAATGGCGACCAGAATGCAGATCAGGAATAAGCCGTAGAACGGATTTTCCGACAGCAAACCGTCGGTTACGCCGAAGGTGTGTAGGTAGGATGCGCTGTCGTTGGTGATAGCCGTGGAATAGACAAACATCCAGATCACCAGCATCACGAAATAAAGCGCACCCAATAAGATGCCCCAGTTTTTACCTAAATAACCGCTAATGACGCTCGGGTAATCTTTGCATTCCGGTGATTCCGCCAGCGTATTAATAAACAGGCGCTGGAACAGGTACATAGCCGGATAACCAATTATCGACGAGAGTAAAAACACCCACAGCCCCATTAACCCGACCTGCACAGGAAGAAAAACGATGCCCGCGCCGATAGCCATCCCGATACTCATGATGACCCAGCCCGTATCGGTGCTGTCGAATTTGATCGCCTCTCGCCATTCGCTTTCGCTCATTCCCGCCCGCCTTGCCGCAGGGGAATCACTCACAATCACACTGCTGTTTGTTGCCATATTCATTGGGCACTCGCTTATTTTGTAGGGTAACTGGTTGTTTTTATAAGGTTCCGATCGCCAGCGATTGCGAGTCAGAGGGTGCAGGTGTGAGTTATTGATATGGGAAGATCATATCCGGAGCGCGGGAGAAAAAAGTCACAACTTTTATAGGGATTTTCTAAAGCGAGAGAATAATATTACTTCGGGATAGCAGAAAGGAGAGTAAGTTTTCTAAAATTGACGGCGTTCACAAAATTAAAAGCCTCCCCATTTGAGGAGGCTGAAGATGAAGCCTGTATTACATCGCCTGCGTAAACGTCCTCGAAATCACGTCCTGCTGCTGCTCGCGCGTCAGGGCGTTAAACCGCACCGCATAACCTGAAACGCGGATCGTCAGGTTCGGATAGTTCTCCGGATGGGCGACAGCATCCAGCAGCATCTCCCGGTTCATCACGTTGACGTTCAGGTGTTGCCCGCCCTCAATGGTCGCTTCGTGGTGGAAGTATCCGTCCAGCAGCCCGACAAGGTTGGTTTTGCGCACCGGCTCGTCCTTGCCCAGTGCCTGCGGCACGATGGAGAAGGTGTAGGAGATCCCGTCTTTGGCGTAGGTGAACGGCAGCTTGGCGACCGAGGTTAACGACGCCACCGCCCCTTTTCTGTCGCGCCCGTGCATCGGGTTGGCGCCAGGCGCAAACGGCGTGCCGCCGCGACGTCCGTCCGGCGTGTTGCCGGTCTTCTGCCCGTAAACCACGTTGGAGGTGATGGTCAGGATCGACTGCGTCGGTACCGCGTTGCGGTACGTCGGCAGCGCCTGGATTTTCTTCATAAAGCAGATCGCAGGCGATACTGTCCACGCGATCGTCGTTGTTGCCGTACTGCGGATAGTCGCCTTCGATGACGAAATCCACCGCCAGACCAGTGTGGTCGCGCACCGGTTTTACCGTGGCGTATTTGATGGCCGACAGGGAATCCGCCGCCACCGACAGCCCGGCAATGCCGCAGGCCATGGTGCGGTAGACGTCCCGGTCGTGCAGCGCCATCAGCGAGGCTTCGTAGCTGTATTTATCATGCATATAGTGAATGAGATTCAGCGCGCTGATGTACTGTACCGCCAGCCAGTCCATGAAGTGATCGAGGCTCGCCATTACGGTGTCGTAATCCAGTACCTCATCCAGCAGCGGCTCGGTTTTCGGCCCCACCTGGATCTTCAGCTTTTCATCCCCCCCGCCGTTGATTGCGTACAGCAGCGTTTTCGCCAGGTTGGCGCGTGCGCCGAAGAACTGCATCTGCTTGCCGATCACCATCGGGCTGACGCAGCAGGCAATGGCGTAGTCGTCGCTGTTGAAGTCGGCGCGCATCAGATCGTCGTTCTCGTATTGCAGCGAGGAGGTGACGATCGACACCTGCGCGGCGTATTTCTTGAACGCGATCGGCAGTTGTTGGGACCAGAGGATCGTCAGGTTTGGCTCCGGCGCAGGCCCCATGGTGTGCAGGGTATGCAGGTAGCGGAAGCTGTTTTTGGTCACCAGCGTGCGGCCATCCAGCCCCATGCCGCCAATCACTTCCGTGGCCCAGATCGGATCGCCGGAGAAGAGCGTGTCGAACTCCGGCGTGCGCAGGAAGCGGACCCAGCCGGAGGCGGAGCATGCGGATCTTCATGATGAAGTGGTCGATCAGCTCCTGGGCCTGCACCTCATTCAGCCTTCCTGCCTGCATGTCGCGTTCAATGTAGATATCGAGGAACGAGGCCGTGCGCCCCAGCGACATCGCCCCGCCGTTCTGGGATTTCACTGCGGCAAGGTAGGCAAAGTAGACCCACTGCACCGCTTCCTGCGCATTCATCGCCGGACGTGAAATATCAAAGCCATAGTTCGCCGCCATCTGCTGGATCTGGAGCAACGCACGTTTATGCTCCGCCAGCTCCTCGCGCAGGCGGATCGTGGCCTCCAGATCTTCTCCGCGCTCCAGTTTCCCCTGGAGATCGGCGAACTGAAGTTCACGCTCGCGCACCAGATAGCTGATGCCGTACAGCGCCACGCGACGGTAGTCGCCGATGATGCGTCCGCGCCCGTAGCCGTCCGGCAGACCGGTCAGCACCCCCGATTTGCGGCAGCGCATCATCTCCGGGGAGTAAACGTCAAACACGCCCTGGTTGTGGGTTTTGCGCAGGTCTGTGAAGAGATATTCAAACTGCGGATCCATCTCGCGACCGTAGGCTTCGAACGAGCTGCGGATCATGTTGATCCCGCCGTACGGATGCAGGGCGCGCTTGAGCGGCTTGTCGGTTTGCAGGCCAACGATCGTCTCCAGCTCCTGATCAATATAGCCCGGCCCGTGCGCGGTAATGGTAGTGGCGATGTTGGTGTCAAAATCCACCGGAGCGTGAGTAGCATTCTCCTGACGAATGCCGACCATCACCTTCTGCCACAGCGCCGTCGTTGCTGGCGTCGCCTGCGCGAGGAAAGCTTCATCGCCTTCATAAGGGGTGTAGTTATGCTGAATAAAATCGCGCACGTTAATGGCGTTTTTCCATTCTTCACCGCGAAACCCGGCCCATGCCCGTATCGATTGTTACTTTCATCAGATTCTCGCTTTATCAGGCGTAAGCCGCAGCCGGAGTAACCTTCCCAAGACGGAGGGCGTCCAGTGCGATCATTTTTTCTTCATTGGTAGGGATCACCGCGCAGGCCGCGCGGGACGACTCGGTGGAGATCACGCGCTCGCCCGCGCTGCCCGGCAGGGCATTTTTGGACTCGTCGAGGATGATGCCAAACACCTTAAGATGCTCCACCACCAGCGCGCGGATAAGCACGGAGTTCTCACCGATCCCGCCGGTAAACACCACGCCATCCAGACGGTGCAGGGACGCGGCATGACCGGCGATATGTCGCGCAATCCGGTGGACAAAGGTCTTTATTGCCAGCCGTGCCCGCTCGTTGCCGTCATGCCAGGCTTTCTCCAGCGCGCGCAAATCGGAGGAGATGCCAGAGATCCCCAGCAGCCCGGACTCTTTGTTGACCACGCGCTCCAGATCCTCGAACGACTGGCCGGTCTGCCGGGCAATCCACGCCATCGCGCCAAAATCCACGTCGCCACAGCGCGTGCCCATCACCAGTCCTTCAAGCGGCGTCATCCCCATGGACGTGTCCACGCTTACGCCGTTACGCACCGCGCAGATGGACGCCCCGTTGCCGAGATGGGCAATCACCAGGCCGCTGTCATCGGGAGAGAGCCCGAGCAGCGCGTGCGCCTGCGCCGACACGTAGCGGTGAGAGGTGCCGTGGAAACCGTAGCGGCGCACGCCCAACTCTTCAAAATAGCGGTACGGCAAGCCGTACAAATACGCCTGCGGCGCCATGGTCTGGTGGAAGCTGGTATCAAATACCGCCACCTGCTGCACGCCGGGGAACAGGCGCCCGGCGGCTTCCACGCCGCTCAGGTTGGCGTAGTTATGCAGCGGCGCCAGCGGAGAGACCTGGCGGATCTGCGCCATCACCTCTTCCGTGATCAGGGTCGACTCACTGAAGAGGTCGCCGCCGTGGGCAATGCGATGGCCAATCAAGGCCACGCTGCCCATCAGGTTGCGTTTCTCCAGCTCCAGGGCGATGGCGGCCAGCGCCCCTTCGTAGTCCTGGTGAGCCAGTCTGACCGGCTCACCCCCATTCACGGAAATAAAGGCTTTTTCTGTGTTGATGCCGTCCGCAATGCCCGTCATCAGGGCATCGCAGCCTGCGGCGTCCAGCACCGAGAACTTAACAGAGGACGATCCGCAGTTAATGACCAGTACTACCGGAAACTCAATCATGGTATGGCTCCGCTCTTCCTGAGCTTTGGTTTAAAACAGTTTGTACACGATGTTCAGAATGGTCAGCAGGCCGACCACAGTTACGAAGATGTTCTCGGTCCGGCCTTTGTATTTCGCCAGCGCAGGCGCCTTGCGGATGGCGTACATCGGCAGCAGGCACAGCAGAGAGGCGATAATTGGCGCACCCATGGCTTCAATAAGGTCCAGGATGTTCGGGTTGGCGTAGGCCACAATCCAGGTGGAGCCCATGATGAAGACCATGCTGATGGTGTTCAGCTTGCCCACGGAGACTTTCTTCTTGTCGCCCTTGTAACCGAACTTGAGGATCAGACCGTTCAGCCCCTCCAGCGTGCCCAGATAGTGGCCGAAGAAGGATTTAAAGATAGCGACCAGCGCGATGATGGAGGCGCCGTATTCCAGCACCGTGGCGAACGTGGATTTACTGCCTGACATCGACGCGAAGTGGTTCGCCAGGTAAGAGAGCACCGGAATGTTCTGCGCTTTGGCGTCCGCCATGTTCTGCGGAGAGAGCGTAAACAGGCAGCTAAAGGCGAAGAACATCACCACCGCCACCATCAGCAGGCTGGCGCGACCGATGATTTTGGAACATTTCTGCTCGGTAAACTCTTTCCCGAACTCCGGTTCGTACTCTTCGCGCTTGGAGACCACGAACGACGAGACGATAGGCGAGAAGTTGAAGGAGAAGACCATGATGGATATCCCCAGCCACACCGTGACCAGAATGCCGTCATGACCGGTGAAGGCGATATCGCTCAGGTTGACCTGGTCGATTACCGCTGAGTTCCAGTACGGGATCAGCGACAGGGAAATCAGTACCAGACTGGCGATGAACGGGAACACCAGGTAGCTCATCACCTTCACCATCAGGTCTTTACCGAACCAGATCACAAAGGCCATCAGCAGCAGCAGGAACAGCGCCACCACGCCGCGGTTCAGCGCGGGCATCTGGAGCTGGTTTTCCCAGAAGGTCATAAAGGTGTTAGTAATGGTGACGCCGTAAATCCACAGCAGCGGGCAAATGGCGAAGAAGTAGAGGAAGGTGATCACCACCCCGCCGGTCTTACCAAAGTGCTCTTCCACCGTTTCGGTGATGTTACCGGAGACGTTACTGCCAGACAGGCACAGGCGCGCCAGCGCGCGGTGGCAGTAAAACGCAATCGGAAAGGCGAGTACCAACATCAGCAGGATGGGGATCAGTCCGCCAAAGCCTGCGCGAATGGGGAAAAACAGCACGCCTGCGCCAATGGCGGTACCAAAGAGGCCGAGCGTCCAGGTGGTATCCGATTTACGCCAGGTGGACGTTTTTGTCTGGCCAACGATAATGCTTTCTGTGTTGCTCATAAGTCATCCTTTATGCGTCAACGAAGCCGGTAATTTGGGAAACACGGGAGAGATCGATATTGCCGCCGGAAATAATGCAGACGGTTTTCCGGCCCTGAATATAGTGGTCCAGTTTGCCGCTTAATAACGCCGCGCAGGCCAGCGCGCCCGCGCCTTCCGTCACCACTTTATTTCGCTGAATAAGCGCGATCATGCTGTTGCGAATTTCGTCTTCGCTGACCAGCACTATGTCATCGACTAATTCACGAACGATTTCGAAGGTTAATTTACCCGGGCGAGACACGTCGCAGCCGTCGGCTAATGTACCGGTAACGCGATGGTTGATTATTTCTCCGGCCTGATACGATGCCGCCATTCCGTGCACGTTTTCAGACTGTACGCCGATAATATTAATGGTCGGGTTGATGGATTTAATTGCTGTCGCAATACCGGCAATTAAACCGCCGCCGCCGATGGGGACAATCACGTTATCCACGTCATATAAATCTTCGAGGATTTCCAGGCCAATGGTGCCCTGACCCGCGATCACTTTCGGATCGTCGTAAGGCGGGATAAATATGCGCCCTTCCATCTCGACGATTTCGCTCACTTTGGCGATGGTGTCGTTGAAGTTCTCGCCGTGCAGCACCACTTCGGCGGAGTAGTCGCGCGTGGCGGCAACCTTGGATTTCGGCGCGCCCATCGGCATCACTACTTTGCCGTCAATGCCGAGCATCGCACAGGAGAGCGAGACCCCCTGCGCATGGTTTCCCGCAGAGCAGGCCACCACGCCCTTGCGTTTTTCCGCATCGGTCAGCGAGCTTAATTTATTGAACGCCCCACGTATTTTAAACGAACCGGTACGCTGCATATTTTCAAATTTCAGGAATATCTCACCCTTACACCGTTCGCTCAGATAATTCGAGCGCGGCATACCGGTTTTATAGATCTTTCCCGCCAGTCTTTTTCTGGCGTCCTGAATATCTTCAATGGTCACCGGGAGATCGTAAGTAATGTGCATAATATCCTCGTTATAATAATTCATTGTTTTCAGGCAAAGTCAGGGTATCAGAGCGTTAAAAAGCGTCGCTCCGGGTGTTTTAAATCATCATTATTTCTATCGTCGTTTTTCGATATTCATCGAAGAATATTGTTTTGCCAGTTCAACTAATACTGACGCCGATTTTTTAATACTGTAATTTTTTGACCACACGGCGGCATAACGCGCCACGGGTAATTCATCTTCCACCGGCAGAACAATAAACTGGTCCGAGCCGAATGGCGCAATCATGTCACGGGGGATCACCGTCAGGTAATCGGCATTGAGGACAAGGTTATAGATGGTGACGACGGAATCGGTCTGGACGATGTTTTCAATGCTGATGTGGTTGTCTTGCAGGGTGGTCAGGAGTTCGTTGTAGTAGCCCATATCGGTTTGCGGCATCACCCACTGCTCGTGCGTGAGCGATGCCCGTCTGGTCGGGCCGGTGCACGTTCGTGATTTACTCGCCACCAGCACAAACTCGGATTCAAACAGTGGCTCAACGTGAAGATCCTGAAGCTGCATCCCGTCGCTCAGCGTGCCGATGGCGAAATCCAGCCGGCCATCGCGAATGGCGGGCAGGAATGAAGAGAGCTGCGCTTCATACATTGAGACACGCGCTTTCGGGAACACTTCCTTGAATTTTTTGATCATCCCGGACAGGAAGGTGAAGCCAATCAGCGACGGATAGCCAAAAGAGACGTCCATGACGGTACTGAAACTGAGGCTGTTGATCTCGCTCACCATGTTTTTCATTTCGCGGGTGATCGACTCAGCGTAGGACAGCAGCACCTGACCGGCGGCAGTGAGTTTTACGCCGGTGTTCTTACGCACCATCACTTCCACCCCAAAGTAGGATTCGATGTCGCTGATGATTTTGCTGACGGCAGGTTGCGTCAGCCCCAGTTGTCTTGCAGCAGAACCTATGGAGCCACTTTTGATGACTTCCTGAAATACCACGAGGTGCTGTGTTTTCGGTAGAATAATAGTATTCATAATATTCTGCGCTTATTTCCCTATGACGCAGCGGATTCTACCCAATATTGTTTCAGGGGGTATGTGCTGTTACTCACAATTTGCCAGGACGCTCTGTTTTCAATCGCACCCGAAATCTATTTATGTCTTTATAAATCAAATGCTTATTACAATAAAAATACGCATTTACGCTGATATTGATCAATAAAAAACGCGGTAATAAATTTATTTTATGGCAATAACCAGCGTGAATTTTTTTGCCTTAAAAATATTAATAAAGGCTATCTTTCAGGCAATTAAAGGTTAATAAAACACCATTATTCCTTTAAAACATTTTTGTGGTTTATCAACTTTACCAGGAATATTTATTCACTTTCCGGTTAAAGAGTGGGATATATCACACATTCACCAGAAGAATGTTTTTAGATTCAATATTAAATTATCAAATGAATAACATTCGGCATCACTGACTAAACATTTACAACATCTTCTCAACACTAAAATTTTCTAATTTTATAGCGTTAAATTTTGTGATTACGATCATGCGCAGCAGATGAGAGGAACACACAGTCAGGCATATAGTGAAATGTGCTTAGCGTCGCAAAATTGAGAATTGATGTCGTTTGGCGCTTCGCTTACCCGGCCTGCAACCTTCAGAAAGCAAAAACCCCGCCGAAGCGGGGTTTCGTAAGAAGTTGAAGCTGACCGATAAGCCGGGTTCTGTCGTGGACAGTCATTCATCTAGGCCAGCAATCGCTCACTGGCTCAAGCAGCCTACCCGGGTTCAGTACGGGCCGTACCATGTGAACCCCTATTTGGCCTTGCTCCGGGTGGAGTTTACCGTGCCACGGACTGTTACCAGCCGCGCGGTGCGCTCTTACCGCACCCTTTCACCCTTACCTGATCCCGCTTGCGCGGGCCATCGGCGGTTTGCTCTCTGTTGCACTGGTCGTGGGTTTCCCCCCCAGGCGTTACCTGGCACCCTGCCCTGTGGAGCCCGGACTTTCCTCCCCTCCGCCCGTCTCCCCCGAAAGGGACGACGACGAAGCGGCGACTGTCTGGTCAGCTTCGGCGCGCAGTATAGAGGGTTTGCGCGCCGCTGTCACCCCTGGCTACGCATGCCTACCTGCAATGTGGCCGCGATATTCCGCGAGGCGCGGTAAATGTTGTCATATGCTCCCTGGAACGCCTCTTCCAGTGAACCGATACTGGTCAGTACGCTGAACACCGCGTCGATGCCGTACTGATGCACCACACCCACATCCTGCGTCAGACTTCCGGCAATCCCGATCACCGGCTTATGGTATTTTTTGGCGACGCTCGCCACGCCGACGGGCACTTTGCCATTAATGCTCTGGCTGTCGATGCGCCCTTCCCCGGTCAGCACCCACGTGCAATCGTGAATATGTTCTTCAAGATTGAGCGCCTGAGTGACAATCTCGATGCCGCTTTTCAGCTCAGCGCCCAGGAAGGCCATCAGCGCTGCGCCCATGCCGCCCGCGGCGCCAGCCCCCGGAACCCGGTTGACGTCAATGCGCAGCGATTTTTTGATCACCCCGGCGTAGTGGTTAAGATTGGCGTCGAGTTCGAGGATCATCTCCTCCGTGGCGCCTTTTTGCGGGCCAAAGATACGCGACGCGCCGCTTTCACCGACCAGCGGATTCGTCACGTCACAGGCGACGCGGATTGCGCATCCCTGAAGACGCGGGTCGAGATCGGAAATATCAATCCGGTTAAGCGCCATCAGGCTGCCGCCGCCGTAGCCGATCTCCGTCCCGTTCGCATCCGTAAACTTCGCGCCCAGCGCCTGCATCATACCCGCGCCCCCATCGTTGGTTGCGCTCCCGCCGATACCGATAATGATGTTGCGCGCGCCTTTATCCAGCGCGCTGAGGATCAGCTCCCCCGTCCCGCGCGACGTCGTGACCAGCGGGTTACGCTGCGCGGGAGGAACAAGCACCAGGCCGCTGGCGGCGGCCATCTCGATAAACGCGGTGGTACCGTCGCCCGAGATCCCCCAACTGGCCTTCACCTTTTCCCCTAACGGGCCGGTGACGACAGCCTGCTGCCAGGTGCCCTGCGTCGCAGCGATCATCGCTTCAACCGTACCTTCTCCGCCGTCAGCAACGGGAACAGACACGTAATGAGCATCGGGGAAAATTTCCCGAAATCCTTTTTCTATCGCCTGCGCCACCTCGGTGGCAGACAGGCTTTCTTTATAAGAGTCTGGCGCGATTACGATTTTCATAGTTGTATGCCTGAGCCGTAGGCCCGGTAAGCGTAACGCCACCGGGCAGGACGTCATTAGCGAGCAATTTCAACCTTCGCCAGTTTTTCGTAATAGCACGCTAACGCGCTGTGATCGGCGGTGCCCAGACCGTCCGCACGCAGCGCCTGCATCATCTCCATGACGGCGGCAGTCAGCGGCAGCTGCGCGCCCACGCCGTGGGAGGTATCCAGCGCATTCGCCAGATCCTTAATGTGCAGATCGATGCGGAAACCCGGCCTGAAGTTACGATCCATCACCATCGGCGCCTTGGCATCCAGCACGGTGCTGCCCGCCAGACCACCGCGAATGGCCTGATAGACCAGATCCGGATTAACGCCCGCTTTGGTGGCCAGCGTCAGCGCTTCGGACATGGCCGCGATGTTCAACGCCACAATCACCTGGTTTGCCAGCTTGGTGACGTTGCCTGCACCAATTTCACCGGTGTGCACCACGGAGCCAGCCATGGCTTTCATCAGGTCGTAGTATTTGTCGAACACAGCTTTATCGCCCCCCACCATCACCGACAGGGTGCCGTCGATGGCTTTCGGTTCGCCGCCGCTGACCGGCGCATCCAGCATTTCCACGCCTTTCACTTTCAGCGCCTCGCTGATTTCGCGGCTTGCCAGCGGTGCGATAGAACTCATGTCGATCACCACCAGACCCGGCTTCGCGCCGTCGATAATGCCGTTCTCACCCAGCGCCACCTCTTTCACGTGCGGGGAGTTTGGCAGCATGGTGATAATCACGTCGCACTGCTCAGCAATC
>OAWZ01000767.1_pt1 | contig 13392 bp, 8 predicted proteins | sample 1477091 | NCBI WGS metagenome assembly OAWZ01 (sample SAMEA2580282, study PRJEB22360) | human gut metagenome | biome: human gut; feature: human-associated habitat; material: faeces | place: Denmark | collected 2008/2010
GTTTTCCAAAAAGAAAATCATATAGTGTAATAAGATACCTTTGCACGCATAATCAATCACAAATTAATCGACATCATGATACAGACAGTTGTTAAACGGGACGGGCGTATCGTTGGCTTCAACGAGGAGAAGATAGTAACCGCTATCCGTAAAGCCATGTTGCATACAGACAAGGGAGAAGATATGCAACTGATTCGCCAGATCACAGATCATATCTCATTCAAGGGAGAACCTCAAATGACCGTAGAGGCGATTCAAGATGCCGTGGAACTGGAATTGATGGCCAGTAGCCGGAAGGACGTAGCGCAGAAATATATCGCTTACCGAAATCAGCGAAGCGTAGCCCGCAAGGCGAAAACACGGGATATGTTCTTGGAGATTATCAATATCAAATCCAACGACATCACCCGTGAGAACGCGAATATGAACGCCGATACACCCGCCGGCATGATGATGAAATTCTCCAGCGAGACCACCAAGCCGTTTGTCGATGACTATTTATTGAGCGAAGAGGTCAAGGAAGCCGTATCTAACAACTATCTCCATATTCATGATAAAGATTATTATCCGACTAAAAGCTTGACCTGCGTACAACACCCGTTGGATCGCATCCTAAAATACGGGTTCTCCGCCGGTCATGGCGAATCACGTCCGGCTAAACGAATCGAAACCGCTAGTATCCTTGGCTGTATCTCTCTAGAGACCGCCCAAAACGAGATGCATGGCGGACAGGCGATACCGGCGTTCGACTTCTACCTAGCTCCTTACGTACGTAATAGCTTTATCGAGGAAGTAAAGACCTTAGAGGATTTATACGGACAGGATTTCTCCCACTTATATAATAAGCCTATCGACGATTACCAGACACAGACCTTGGATGGATTAAGCGGTGATAGACGCGTCATACAACATGCCATCAACCGCACGGTAAGCCGTGTACACCAATCGATGGAGGCTTTTATCCATAATATGAACACGATCCATTCCCGTGGAGGCAACCAAGTGGTATTCAGCTCCATCAATTATGGAACCGACACCTCGGCGGAAGGTCGTTGCATCATCCGGGAGTTATTAAAAAGCACTTACAGAGGCGTAGGTAACGGCGAGACCGCTATCTTCCCGATCCAGATATGGAAAAAGAAACGAGGCGTAAGCTATCTGCCGGAAGACCGTAACTACGATCTTTACCAATTGGCCTGCAAGGTCACCGCCCGTCGCTTCTTCCCGAACTTCTTGAATCTCGACGCGACCTTCAACCAAAGCGAGGATTGGAATGCGGACGACCCTCAGCGCTATATCCACGAGGTAGCGACCATGGGATGCCGTACCCGTGTATTCGAGAACCGTTTCGGACCAAAGACTTCTATCGGACGAGGTAATATCTCCTTCTCGACGATCAATATCGTACGATTGGCTATCGAGTGCATGCAAGTGGAGAACAAGGAAGAGCGTATCGCCCTATTTTTCGCTAAACTGGATCATATGCTGGAACTTACGGCTCGTCAGTTGCATGAGCGTATGGAGTTCCAGAAAACCGCTTACGCGAAGCAATTCCCGTTGTTGATGTCTTCCTTATGGTTAGGCTCGGAAAAATTGAAGCCTAACGATTCGATTGCCTCCGTTATCAACCAAGGTACCTTGGGCATCGGCTTTATCGGACTGGCCGAATGTTTGGTGGCCCTTACCGGTAAGCATCATGGCGAAGATAAGGATTCGCAAGCCTTAGGCGTAAGGATCGTTACGTATATCCGGGATCGTGCCAACCAATTCTCGGAGCAATACCAACACAATTATAGCGTACTGGCAACTCCGGCTGAAGGCTTGTCCGGCAAGTTCACGGGAAAAGATCGTAAGAAGTTCGGATCGCTTCCGGGCATCACGGATCGGGATTATTATACGAACTCTAATCACGTTCCGGTATATTATAAGTGCAGTGCCCGTCATAAAGCAGAAGTAGAAGCTCCTTATCATGATTTGACTCGTGGCGGCCATATCTTCTACGTAGAGATGGATGGCGACGCTACCCATAACCCCGAAGCGATCATGCGTGTCGTGGACATGATGGATAAATACAATATCGGATACGGTTCCGTAAACCATAACCGTAACCGTTGTCTGGATTGTGGCTACGAGAACTCCACCCCTAATCTGGAAGCCTGCCCGAAATGCGGCAGCAAACACTTGGACAAACTTCAACGCATCACCGGCTATCTGGTAGGAACCACCGACCGTTGGAACAACGCCAAGCTATCCGAGCTAAACGACCGTGTCACCCACAACTAATTTTCAATTTTCAATTACCATGTTGTCTATCATAGATATCATCGAAGATACCACCGTAGACGGTCCGGGATTCCGGACCGCCATCTATGCGGCGGGTTGCCCGAACAAATGCCCGGGTTGCCACAACCCCGAATCATGGGATATCAATAAAGGGAAGAAAGTAAAAGCGGAAGAGATCGTGGAAAAAGTATTGGCCGACGAATTCGCCAACGTCACCTTCAGCGGCGGAGACCCTATGTTCCAGCCGGAAGGTTTCACCGAGGTAGCCAAAGCGATCAAGGAAAAAAGCCAAAAGACGATCTGGTGCTACACAGGATATAAATTCGAGGACCTGATAAAGAATCCGGCACAAGCCGCCTTGTTGTCCTATATCGACGTATTGGTAGATGGCCGCTACAAACAAACCCTTCGGGATGAGAGCCTTTTATTCCGGGGAAGCAGCAACCAACGGCTGATCGACGTACAAGCGTCTTTAAATAAAAAGGAAGTCGTGAAATACAAGTACAACCCTTTCATTTAAGGAAATTCTCCAATTATAGCCCGGATATTAACAAGATTTCATACCTTTGTCCCGAATTGGTTCCGTTTCGCCCAACCGGGGTTACGGATTAAAAGGGAATCAGGTGTAATTCCTGAACAGTCCCGTTGCTGTGAAGCTCTATTTCAAACATTCCGGAAACACTTTCGCCACTGGTATATAAGAATATAGCCGGGAAGGCTTTCGGGATGGGAGTCAGTCAGAAGACCTGCCAGTTAGGGAGAAGTCGCTCGCGAGGACAGAGCGGCTTGGTACGAATCATTTTCTAAACAGGTTTTAAATAATGGTGTTATCCTTTGCTAGAAAGGGATACCTTGCTTGCGTATTATCGATGCTGGCGATAGGTATGTCCCATGGACAAAGCAAACTCGACTCTATCCAGCACTTGGACGAAGTTACGGTCACGGCCCGGAGTTTCAGCTTTAAAGAGGTAATTCCTTCCCAAAAACTATCGGGGAAAGAATTACAAAATTTGAACAGTCACACGGTAGCAGATGCTTTACGCTACTTCTCGGGTGTCCAATTGAAAGACTATGGGGGCGTAGGAGGTATCAAGACCGTAAATATCCGAAGTATGGGAACGAACCACATGGGTGTTTTCTACGACGGCATCGAATTAAGCAACGCACAAAACGGACAAGTAGACCTCGGGATGTATTCTTTGGACAATATCGAGGAGATTTCTTTATACAATGGCCAGAAGAGCGATATCTTCCAATCCGCGAAAGATTTCGGCGCGGCCGGTACGCTTTATCTGCGTTCTCGTCGTCCTCGTTTCGAAGATGGAAAAACAACGAATATCCGTGCCACGATGAAAGTCGGTTCTTTCGACGTTATCAACCCCTCGGCGCTGTTCGAATATAAGATATCTGAAAACGTAGCCACCTCTTTCAGCGCCGAATGGTTAAGCGGAAGCGGTAAATACAAATTCCGTTACCGCCGTATCAACCCTGCCGGAGAGATCGCTTACGATACGACCGCCGTCCGGGAAAACGGGGATATCAACGCCACCCGCCTAGAGGCCGGACTTTATGGCAAGATGAGCGACGGTACTTGGAATCTTAAGTTCTACAACTACAATTCCGAACGAGGAATCCCGGGAGCCATCGTAAACAACGTATGGAGACGTGGTGAACGGGTATGGGATACGAACTCTTTCATGCAAGGCTCCTATATCAAAGAAATCAATAGCAAATTCAAGACACAGGTGAACGCGAAATATGCATTCTACCGTACGCATTATGTGAATAACGACGACAAGCTGATTCATGTAGATAACCTGTATAAGCAACGAGAGATTTACCTATCCTCCGCGAATGTCTATTCCATCCTCTCAAACTGGGATGTATCCGCCTCTTACGACTTGCAATGGAACAAGATGAACGCCGATATGTACGGATTCGTTTACCCGGAACGCTTCACCAACCTCCTTTCGGTCGCCACGGCGCTCCGGTTAGGGAAAGTAAAATTACAGGCCAGCGGACTGGCGACCTTTATCAACGACCGTGTAAAAGAAGGCCCCACACCGGAAGCCCGGCAAATCCTTACACCCGCCGTATTCGCCTCCTACAAGCCGTTCGAGAAACAAGACTTTAATGTACGCGCTTTCTATAAACGAATCTTCCGTATGCCTACCTTCAACGATTTATATTACGCCGATATGGGAAACTCCAAATTAAACCCAGAATATGTAACCCAATATGATGCCGGCTTCGCTTACACGAAAACATGGGAGAACCATCTTTTCTATCGCTTCAAGATACAGGCGGATGGTTATTTCAACAAGGTGAAAGACAAGATCATCGCTTATCCCAAAGGCCAGCAATTCCGTTGGACTATGTTGAATTTAGGTAAGGTAGAAATCAAAGGCATAGATGTCAGCACGGAAACGACCGTCAATCCGGTAAAAGATTTATTCGTCACGCTACGAATACAATACACCTATCAAAAGGCCCAAGACTTCACGGATCCCTCGGATACCTATTACGGAGATCAAATCCCTTATATCCCTTGGCACAGCGGTTCCGCCATCGCGCAAGCGTCCTTCAAGGGATGGAACCTCAACTACAGTTTCATCTATGTGGGAGAGCGGTATAACCAGCAGGAAAATATCAAATACAATTATACGCAACCTTGGTATACCAGCGATATCTCCTTGTCGAAAGATTTGAAATTCAATTTCGGGCTTATCAAGGCCGCCGTGGAGGTAAACAACCTGTTAAGCCAAGATTACGACGTGATCCTGAATTATCCGATGCCGAAGCGAAATTACAAAGTGTCTTTAACCATCGAGATATGAAAAGATATACATTATATATAATAGGTATCCTGATCGGTTGCGCTTTTTCATCCTGCCGCAAGATCGAGATCGTAGTTCCCTCGGAATACGAGCTGGTCTCCGACGGTATCCATCCCGAGGCGAATCCTCAAGGGATGTATTTGGTGAACGAAGGGAATATGGGAAGCAATAAATGTACGCTGGATTATCTGGATTACGTGAACGGTTATTATATCCGTAACCTCTACTCGGAACGGAACCCGAACGTAGTCAAGGAGCTGGGCGATGTCGGCAACGATATCCAGATTTACGGAAGCAAGCTTTATGTCGTAGTCAATTGTTCCCATAAAGTAGAAATACTGGATGCCCGGACTTGCGAGCGGATCACGCAGACATTCCCAACTGCCGGTACATCCGTTTTTACCGGGGAAACGCCTATGTAACCTCTTATGTCGGTCCGGTGCAAATCGACCCGAACGCCCCGCAAGGAGCCGTATACAGGGTAGACACGACCAGCCTGAAAGTAGACGCCAAAGTCATAGTCGGTTTCCAACCGGATGAGTTGGAGATTTTGGGTGAATATATCTACGTAGCGAATTCTGGAGGATATCGTGCCCCGGAGTACGACAATACGGTTTCCGTAATCGAGCTAAACCGTTTCAAGCAAGTTCAAAAGATTCCGGTAGGGATCAATCTGCATCGTATCCGTGCGGACAAATACGGTAAATTATGGGTAACTTCCCGGGGAGATTACGATACGGTACATTCCAACCTGTATGTACTGGAAAAACGAAAAGGATATAACGAGATGGTGGTTACCGATACCCTGAATATCCCTTGCTCTAACCTTTGCATCAGCGGAGATTCCCTTTTCTATTACAGTACGGAATGGAACGTGAACACGCAGAGTAACAGCATCTCGTACGGAATCATAGATGTCCGTACCAAAGAGGTGATTAGCACGAACTTTATCACCGACGGTAGCGAGAAAGACATTCGTATCCCATACGGGATCATGGTCCATCCCTATACGAAAGACATCTTCGTCACCGATGCCAAGAACTACGTATCCAGCGGGACCCTCTATTGCTACGATAAGAACGGAATACGAAAATGGGGCGTACGTACCGGGGATATCCCCGCCCATATGGTTTTCCTTTATAAATAGAACAGCGTTATGAGACAAGTTTTATATCTATTCATTTCAGGTTTCCTAGCATTTCTATCCTGTACCCAAGACAAGATACAGATGGTTAGCTTGGGTATCGATGATGTCTATTATCTGCCCCGCATGAAAACCTATCTACTCAGCCCAGCCTTTACCGGCGACGAGTATCGGTGGACACTGCACCGGAACGGGACGGACTCTCTCGTATCTACCGAACGTTCTTATATCTTCCTCGCGAAAGATACGGGCACCTATCAGATGACCTTCGAGATCATCGATAAGGAGACCCCCTATAAGCACGATTTTCGTTTCGAGGTGATGCAGGAGGAAATAGAATATAGCCCTTATTTATCCAAAGTGTACGACTTTTGTCCCGCACCGGGTCAGTTCGTCAATACGATGCCCGAATATGAGGAAGGCGATACGAAAGAAACCATACTGAAAAAGGTAGAGGAGAATATCTCCGGTACGAACGACGTGATGATTTCCCTCGGAGGATACGGAGGATACGTTATCTTCGGCTTCGACCATACGGTCATCAACGTCAAAGGGAAGAAGGACTTTATGATCCTTGGGAACTCTTTCTATTCCGACCTGCCGGAATATCAAGAAAAAAAGGGAGGCAGCTGCGAGCCCGGTATTGTCATGGTCTCTTTCGACACGAACCAGAACGGCTTACCGGACGATGAATGGTACGAACTGGCCGGTAGTGAATACTATAAACCGGAAACCATCAAGAATTATCGCATTACTTATGATCGTCCGGATCCCAACAAGATCCCCGAGCCAGACATGGGCCAGCAATGGAGTGACGCTACTTATGTACCATGGAAAGATAATCAAGGCAATACCGGTTATATAGCGAAAAATATATATCATACGCAAAGTTATTATCCGATGTGGATTGAAGAGAATTCCTTGACTTTCTCCGGTACCCGGTTAAAGGATAACGCTACAGACGAGAGTGATACGGGTAAATACTACGTACTCTATTCGTATCCATGGGGATACGTGGATAACCATCCGAACGATTACAAGGATCTGAACAGCTTCGATATCGAATGGGCCGTGGATGCGGAAGGTAATAAGGTGGAATTACACGGCGTGGACTTTATCAAGGTATACACGGCGGTAAACCAATATTGCGGTTGGATCGGAGAGACCTCGACGGAGATTATCCGTGCGCAGGATTTACACATCGCCCCCCCTTCCATCATCGTACCCGATCCGGTAAGCGAACAAATGAAATTACAATATGATCAAGCAATCTTAAAAATAAAAGGCTTATGAAAAAGACGATTACCTTACTTCTCTGTACGTTCGCCACGAGCGGCCTAATGGCCCAAGGCAATACCTCATGGATCGCCGCCGGCATCGATCAGGCCCAAATGAGGGATGTACCGTCACAATCTTCCATCCTGCGTTCCACGGATATGGATTACAGTCAAGGTACATTTATCGTAAACGAGGATTGGTACGGCCATCAGAACAGTACCGTCAATTTCCTTACTCAAGATGGAGAATGGCACTATCGTGTCTTCCAGACCGAGAATCCGGGGCATGAGTTAGGATGTACCACGCAATTCGGTACGATCTATGGCGATAAGTTCTACCTAGTCTCTAAGCAAGAACGAGATCCCGGGGCAAAAATCACCGGAAGCCGGTTTGCCGTATGCGATGCCAAGACCATGAAGGTGATCAAAGAATTCAAGTATATCGCCCAAAACGCCGAGGGCAAATCCATAGCCGACGGCCGTTCCTATCTTCCGGTAGACGAGCACAAAGGCTATATAGGAACCAGCAACGGTATCTGGATCTACGATAGCGATAAGATGACGATCGGCAAACAAATAGAAGGTTCCGGAAATCCGAACGCCGATGGATACGGTGAGTTGTATTATGCCCAGATCGGTACCATGGTACGTGCCAACGACCTTGTCTTTGCCGTCCATCAACAATATGGTTTATTGATAATAGACCCGAAAACCGATAAAATTATCCGTACCATCGCCGCCCCGATCGAGAAAGAGACCGTAAAAGGGCAAGAGAAGGAGATTCAACGAGGTTTCGGCTCTATCGTTCAATCCAAGGATGGTACGCTCTGGATCAGCATGACCCAGAATACGGCCGGGGATGGTTCCGCCTTGGAATATATGCTAAACTTGAACCCCTATACCTTTAAGGTGGACACGGTAAAGATCCCGTTAAGCGAGACCATCGGTGTCGTTCCGAACTCTTGGTACGCATGGACCGCCGACGGTTTCTGCGCCAGTGCCAAGGAAAATAAAATCTATTGGAACGGACAGCCCAAAGAAGGAAGCTGGTTCACCGGCTACCAAATCTGCGGATATGATATCGACAAGAAGCAATTCTTCCAATTGATCGACCTTAGGAAACTGGACTGGGATTGGCGCTTGTACGGAACCGGATTTCGCCTTAACCCAAAAACCGACGAGCTATACACCTTCTTGTATCATGAATTCCAAGATCCTACGCACATGTTAGCTCGTATAAATAACAAAGGCGAAGTGGTACAAGAATATTCGATGATCGTAAACTATTGGTTCCCCGCTATCCCGGTTTTCCCGGATAACGCCGCACCGGTAATATCTTCCGATTTCCCTTCCTCTATCGTATTAACCGAGGAAAAGCCGGTCTATAAACTCGCTTTAGGCAATATGGTGACCGATGAGGACAATATGGATGCCGCCATCGTAAAATCAGTCTCATCCGTTACTCCCTCCAGCCCGATTAACGCGATCGTTCGTAATGACTCCTTAATTATCAGTACAACCTCAGATATCAAGGAATATCAGGAGGCTACAATAACCGTCCGCTTCAACTCGAACGGAAAGATCGTCACCAAGAACATGGTCGTAACAACCGAAGAAGCACCGACAAGCATAGAAGAGCTATCGCAGCCGACCTTGAAAATCTATCCGAACCCGGCGGTTAACTCGATACAAATCAATATCGATACCCCGGCGGAGATAGAGATCTATACATCTCGCGGAACAATGGTCCGGAAATCCACGATCAATCCCGGAGAATCCATCAACGTAAGCGATCTATCCCAAGGCCTCTATTTCATCCGTATCATAACCGGAGGGAAGACAGAGACCGTAAGGATGATTAAGAAATAAAAAAAATTCCTTACCTTTGTGCCCGAATTGGTTTCGTAATGCCTATTCGGGCATACGGATTAAAAGGGAATCCGGTGAGAATCCGGAACAGTCCCGCTGCTGTGAAACTCCTTTAACATTCTAATACTACTTTCGCCACTGGCTCAAGGTAGTCGGGAAGGCATTAGGATGGGAGCTAGTCAGAAGACCTGCCATTCATTTAAGATTCATATCCTCGTGGACTAGGATATAGAGTACAACATAAGAATTAAAAGAAATGATGACAGACAAGGAAGTATTGTTGTTACGGCGCAAATTGGATCTTTTGCTCCGTACGGGAAAATTGTTGATGGAAAGTGCCGCCGACACGAATCGTATCGAGCGAAACATGAAACGAGTTGCCGCCTTTATGGGTATCCCCGAGGAGAAACTGCATATCGATATCCGATGGACCATGATCATGGTGAACGTAAGCGATGAGCGAAATTCCTTCTCCAAATTCCAGAAATGCGAGAAGCACGGAATCAATATGACGGCAATCTCACAGGTAAGCAAGCTTTCATGGCGGGCGATCGAGCAAGATTATTCCTTGGATAAATATGAGGAAGAACTGGAGAAGATCGTTCACCAACCCCGGAATTATACCCCTTATATCGTAGCCTTCGGAGCGGGATTCGCATGCGGAGGATTCTGTAAGCTATTTGGATGCGACTGGATGGCATTCCTATTCGCTTCCATTTGCGCTTTCGTCGGGTTTAGGGTACGGGCCCGCTGTGTCGAAGCTGGACTTAACGTATATATGAGTATCGCCGCGGCCGCTTTCGTATCCACCTGCTTGGCATATGCGTCCTCCTTCTCCGGGCTATCCGACACACCTTATCATCCATTATTAGCCTGCGCCTTGTTTATCGTGCCGGGCGTACCCTTGATCAACTTCGTGGATGATATGCTAGACAATCATTTGCTGGTCGGCATCACCCGAGCCTCCAATACGGTCATGATGGTAGCCGCCATGACCTTCGGCATCGCGTTCGCCATGCGGGTACTTGTCATGAATGATGTCGAGATAGATCATAAGTTCAGTGAATTGAGTATGGTTCCACATGATCCGTACTACATATACGCAATAGCGGCAGCAATTTCGGCCATGGGTTTCTCCATGATATTCAACATCCAGCGTCGGCTATTATGGGTAGTGGCCGTAGGAGGTATCATCGCCGTATGTACCCGTAACTTCGTAAACTTCGAGTTGGGATATGGTCCCGTAATCGGCTCGTTCATGGGAAGTTTCGTAGTCAGCGTGCTTGCCGTCAAAGCCGTCCATTGGTGCCACGTTCCCAATCATGTGCTGACCATCCCATCGGTTATCCCCATGATCCCGGGAGTCTTGATGTATCGTTCTTTATTAGCGTTCATTAATCTGCATGGAGTAATCGGTGAGGTCACAAACGCATTCTTCAACGGGATCAATTCCGCACTCATCATTCTTTGTATCTCACTCGGTGTAGCTGTCCCGAACATCTTCGCCCGTCGTTACATCGCCAAAGATCGCCAACGACATTTACAAGAGGAACTGGAAAAGCGCCGGGAAAGAGGGAAGTTCATTGAATGGTGAAAAAACTTTTCCATAAAGATTAGTCCGGGAAAAACTATCGCATAAGGATATGCCAAATTGTTTAACACGTTCAATATATTTAACATATTTCATTAAAAAAAGCCCTATCAATACTATACTTTTGTGACGTTTTGGTGATAGATGTTGCATCCCGCAAGTCTATAAAAGGGAATTTCGGTTAGATTCCGGAACAGAGCCCGCTACTGTAAAACCCATAAGGAGGAAAGTTTCTTCATGCCACTGTCTTTTTTAAAGATGGGAAGGTCGCTTTCCGGGTTAGTCAGGAAACCTGCCAGACAAAAATAAGGAATAGATTCTTCCGGGATTTTGGGGAATCATTGGATCGATTGCACTGGAGATGTAAACTGCGTAATTAATTTTTATACATTATGAGACATTTTTATTTGTTCCTGCTAATTGTTAGCGGGATTGTTTTGTCTGGCACCCGAATGATCGCTCAAAGCAGGCCATCGGTGGGAAGTATCAGAGTCGTATCCGGTACGATCGTAGATGAGGATAACAAGGCGATGGCGAACATTGTCATTTACATCAAGGGTACGGATATACGAGTTATTTCAGATACGGACGGGTATTTCTCCTTACCACTCAAGGACACGAAGGAGCACGTACTAATCACCAACAGTTACAACACCGTCTCGGCAATCCGAGATATTCCCGCGGGAGAAGGGAATTACGAGATGGATATCCAGTTATCTTACAAGCTACTAGGACTACCCGAGGTAGATATCGTCGGGGCGAAACCACAGAGTTATAACTCCGACATCGCTAATTCGGCTACCCGTATGGATATCCCCGTGATGGAAATACCCGGAACCGTAGGCGTAGCGACCCGGAAATTATTGGAAGACCAACAGGCTACCACCATGACCGAGGCCGTAAGGAACCTGGGCGGCGTGAAAGGCGGACCTTCCGGTGAGGCTTCCAACATCAACGAGGTCTTCTCTTCCCGTGGTTTCTCCATGACGAACTCCCGTAACTATTTCAGGAACGGGGTACGATACCTAAAGTTCTCGAACGACGCTCTATCCAGTATCGAGCGCATAGAGATCCTCAAAGGCCCGGCATCTGTCCTTTATGGAGCGGTAGAGCCCGGAGGTATCATCAACTTTATCACCAAGCCGACCTTATATACGCCCCGGTATGGCGCTACGATCAGATACGGCAGTTACGACTATAAGCAAGCCTCTATCGACATTTCCGGCCCGCTGAATGCCAAAAAGACCATTCGTTACCGCTTGAACGGAATGTATGAGGATGCCGATAAATTCAGGAAACCGCAAAACAGCAAACGATACGACATCACCCCAGTCATCGACATTGACTTAGGACGCAAGACCACCCTTAATATCGATGCCGATATCTTCCGGGATAAAAGGACTCAAGATCCGGGCGTTTTGCATATCGACAATGAGGTGATAAATAACGGATTCAAGACATTCCTCGGCGAACCGTGGGCCTATGGCAAGTTTACCAATAATAGCGTTGGTTTCCAGTTGACCCACCGTTTCAACCAGAACCCCCGCCAATATTTCACGCATGAGGATCGTCTGTATTTCCAGATGAAAACCCCTCAGAAGGACAGCACAATTACCCGCCGTTTGGCACATTGGGACGCAAAAATCAATTATACCAACGTATTGGAGGAATTGAATGGTAGTTTCAAGACAGGTTTTATCCATCATAAAGTAATAGCGGGCCTAGAATATGGATGGCTTACCAACCGAAGGAAAGTAAAAGGGAATATGTACACCCCGATTAGTTATGTTCATCCGGAATATTCCGAAGAACCAGTTGATTTCGAGATGGAACAGAGTACAGACTTACGTATCACCCAACGTACCTACGCGATCTATCTACAAGACCAAGTAAGCTTTTCCGCTCAATGGAAGTTATTGCTTGGCGCCCGTGCGGACTGGGTGAACGATAAACAAGATAATTATATTAAGGATAAAAAAACGGATGAAAACAATTTTGCCATCTCGCCTCGTGTGGGTCTTGTTTATCTGCCCATGCCCGACTTGAGCCTATATGCTACCTACAGTCAGTCTTTTGTCCCTCAATCCGGGCAAACGAAGGATGGCGAGGCATTCGACCCGATTACCTCTAAACAATGGGAAGCGGGAGTCAAGAAATCATTCTTCAACGATCGCTTGAGCACCAGTCTGGCCTTCTATACCTTGTCGAAGACCAACTTGCCGACGATAGACCCGGAAGACGAGGAATATAAGATACTGATCGGCAAGCAGACCAGCAAAGGTATAGAGCTTTCGGTAAACGGAGAGATCACCCCCAGTTGGAGCGTAGCCTTCAATTACGCATATACGCATGCCGAGGTAACGAAAACGAACGACGAGACCTATCCCGTAG
>OAWZ01000775.1_pt1 | contig 13226 bp, 3 predicted proteins | sample 1477091 | NCBI WGS metagenome assembly OAWZ01 (sample SAMEA2580282, study PRJEB22360) | human gut metagenome | biome: human gut; feature: human-associated habitat; material: faeces | place: Denmark | collected 2008/2010
CTATTTTCACTAAAATGATATCCGTCATATTGTTGTTTCAGATGAGTACAAGCTTCTTCATATGTTTCGTTATTGGCTTGAGCCATCTGTTCGATATCGATTTGCAGTGTGTGTACCTCTTGTTCGGTAATGCCGCATATAGCGCTATATTCATCCCACATACTGATATTTTGCAAGTTGTTCAGTTCGCTAAAGATACTCATTTGACTGAATTTGCTGATACCTGTGATAAAAAGGAAACGGATATATTGGCCTTGCGCTTTCAAAGGGCTGAAGAAATCGCGCATAATATCACGAATTTCTATTTGCAATTCCGTATTGTTATTACTGTCCAGCATGGGAGCATCATATTCATCTACAAGTATCACAACTGGTTTGCCGGTCTGTGTATATGCGCGTTGTATGATTCCCTTTAAACGAAGGCTGAAAGTCGTTTCTCCTTCTTCGCGTCCATATAATTTTTCCCATTGCAGTAACTGGTAATTAATGACGGCTGATAACGCTTCGGCAGTCATATATTTACTCACACTGAAATCAATATGTAGCACCGGATAAACAGCCCATTCTTTTTCCAGAGTTTCCATTGCCAATCCGTTGAACAAGTCTTTCTTTCCGGAAAAATAAGCTTCGAGTGTAGATACTAGCAGACTTTTCCCGAATCGTCGGGGACGGCTTAAAAAATAAACCTTATTTGTGTTTGTCAAACGGTAAATTAACTCCGTTTTATCAACGTACACATAACCATTATTTCGCAAATCTTCGAAATTCTGTATTCCTATCGGGTATCGTCTGAATCTCTCGTCCATCTAAATTACATTTTTATATGAAACATAGACAAAGATAGAACTAAATAGGGGAAAATCAAAGATCAAAAAGTATATTGTTGTTTTCTTCCATTTTTATTTTCGTATTTCTTTTCACATAATATACTCTTGTTTTCTTCCCATATTACGATACATTCTTTTAGCTCCTCACCTGTTTTATTTCTATTTGTGTATATATCGGTCTCATGGTGAAAAAATGACCTTCTTAAAAAGGGAATATTTAAACAGTCAGGAAGGCGCTAATGCCAACATCATATAAATATAGAATGAAAAAGCTTCGGCATTTGTAACTATGATATTTACTCTTTTTATGAATTGGATGGTTTTGTGATTAAATTGAAGCTGTCTTGATCTTAAACTGGTTATTTGGTAACTTTATTGAAATTTGATGATTCATTATGCTATTGTTATCATGTTTGTTATTGTCGATAAACTAGAGAAAAATAGCCTCCCTATGCCTCTTTTATTACTTTTTTGCCAGTGATAAATAAGTTCCTCGGTGAGGAAAGAGTCGTTGGTTTAAAAGGAACATCCCGTTGGTTTTAAACCAATGAAGGTTTTGTTGGTAAGAAAAGATGCATATTTCACGTACTTTTATGTAATATTAGTCTATGTTTCTGCATATTATTACACTTATTTATGCGAATTATTTGCTGGTTCACTATTTTTTGATTAACTAAATTTCTAATATAATCTTAAAAATCGAACATTGCTGTCTCTTTTTCAAATTTGGTATCAGATGAAATAAGACAATTATTGAAAATTAATTGAAAAAGAATAAATCTTTAAACTTTTATTCCTTACTTTGTTATTTATACAGATATATATCAAACTTAAACTGGAAAGATTATGAAAATAAGGCAGATTTGTATGCTGGTGCTGTTATGTCTGGGAGTGATTCCGGCAGTGCAGGCACAAACTTACGACAAATTATGGAAACAAGTGGAGCAGGCAGAAAAGAAGAGCCTGCCTGAGACTGTGATAAAACTGACTGGCGAGATTTATCAGAAAGGGGAGAAAGAAAAGAACTCTCCACAAATGCTGAAAGCGTATATGTGGCGGATGAGATACCGGGATATGCTGACCCCAGATAGCCTGTATACGAACCTGAATGGTTTGGAACTGTGGGCAAAGCAAACTGACCAACCCATGGACCGAGCTGTATTACATTCGCTGATAGCCGAGATTTATTCAATGTATGCTTTTAACAATCAATGGCAACTCCGGCAACGGACAGAGATTGTAGGTGAAGCTCCTTCGGCAGATATGAGGGAGTGGACAGCAAACATGTTTGTAGAGAAAGTGAGAACAAACGTAAGGGAAGCAATGGCGGATTCCGTACTATTGCTTAACACATCTTCACGTACTTATATTCCTTTTGTTGAGTTGGGCGAAACAAGTGAATACTATCATCATGATATGTATCATCTGCTGGCTACCCGCGGTATTGTAGCTTTACAGCAGGTAGCGGGATTGGATCGTGCCACTCCGGTGGAAGATATTTCGGAAGATTCGTCTGCTGAAAAAGAATCTTCGGTGAAACAGGATATTATAGCAATTTATGGAAATATGATTGCTGCTTATAAAGCATCCGGTTTGAAAGAAGGCTATGTGTTGACAGCGCTCAGCTATTTAGAGTGGAGACGTGATTCAGATAGAAACATCCGGCCTTTCGGACTGAAGAAAGGATTGTCGGGATTAACAGAAGATACCTACGTTACTGCACTGAATGAACTGAAAAGCAGATTTAAATCAGAGAGTATTTGTGCTGAAGTTTATTTGGCCCAGGCTCGCTATGCGATTGAAAAAGAACAGCAAACGTCAGCTTTGCAGCTTTGTGATGAGGCCATCCGTTTATACCCCGGTTATCGTAGAATTAACGCTCTGAAGAATTTGCGCGAAGATATCCTGTCACCGTTTCTGAATGTAACTGCGGCTGCAACAGCTTTCCCTGGTGAGGAAATCGAAATAAGAGCTTCGCACAAGAATCTGGATGGATTTACACTTCGTCTTTATCAGGCAAAGAAGTTGATAAAGGAACAGCACTTTGCAGTTCTTCGTCCCGAAGACTACCGGACGCAGGATACGGTATTTACCTTTAAAGCGCCGGAAGTCGGACAATATGTAATGCGTATCGTTCCGGATATTCGTGCCAAGAGAGACAGTGAAAGCAAATTCAATGTGACACGTTTCAAAGTATTGACCTGCCGTTTACCGGGAAATCAATATGAGGTAGTGACGCTGGATGGACAAACGGGACACCCTATACCGAATGCGAAAATAACTCTTTATACGAATGACGAAAAAGTATTGCAGGAATATACAACCGGGGCAGATGGCAAAGTTGTCTTCCCCTGGAAATCCGAATACAGATATTTGAAAGCTGCTAAAGGTATCGATACCGGTATGCCGTTTCAAAGCATTTACGGTGGAAGTTATGGATATTACGGAGATGAAAACAAGGTCTCCGAAGGAATGACTTTGTTGACGGACCGTTCTTTGTACCGTCCCGGTCAGACCGTATATGTGAAAGGAATTGCCTATGTACAGAAATCTGATACGGCAAATGTACTTCCGAACAAGGACTATACTGTTGTTTTGATGGATGCAAATAATCAGGAAGTTGGACAGAAAGCGGTTCGTACCAATGAATTCGGCTCGTTTACTGTCGATTTTGCATTGCCATCCGCTTGTCTGAATGGGATGTTTTCGTTGAAAGCTGGCGAGGGAAGAACGAATATTCGCGTGGAGGACTATAAACGTCCGACGTTTGATATTACTTTCGACAAGCAGCAGGGCAGTTATCAATTGGGCGATAAGGTAGAGGTGAAAGGTAAGATACAGTCTTATAGCGGTGTGTTGCTGCAAGACCTTCCGGTAAAATATACAGTGAAGCGTTCTGTTGTCGATCTTTGGAGACTGGCGGAAAGTACGCAGATTGCTTCCGGTGAGGTAATTGCCAATGAGGACGGGGAATTTACGATTCCGGTTTTTTTGGAAGAAAATAACGCCTATAAGAATAATACCAGAATCTATTACCGCTACTCGATAGAGGCTACTGCAACCAATGTAGCAGGTGAAACACAGTCGTCTGCAGATGTGATAGCAGCAGGTAACCGTTCACTGATTCTACAAACAGAATTAAAAGAGAAGACCTGTAAGAATCAACCGTTTAACACTGTATTTAAGGTACAGAATCTGAATGGGCAGCCTGTTGAAGTAAAAGGTACATTCTCCCTCTATCAGGCGAAAGATGCGGACTTCAAGCAACTGGACGAGAATCCGGCTGCAACAGGTACATTTACTTCCAACGAAGAAATGACGATTGAGTGGGGAAACCTTCCTTCCGGACCGTATGTGTTGAAAGCAGTCGTAAAAGATGGACAGGGCAAAGAAGTGACGGCTGAGGCCAACACCATTCTTTTCTCCCGCGAAGATAACCGTCCGCCGGTAGAAACGACCGTTTGGTTCTATGAGGCAAATACGGAATTTGATGCAACGCATCCGGCCGTGTTCTGCTTCGGAACTTCGAAAAAAGATGCTTATGTGATGATGAATGTATTCTCCGGTAATAAGTTGCTGGAAAGCAAGACTATGAATCTGTCCGACACAATTGTACATTTTAAATATCCATATCAGGAAAGCTATGGTGACGGAGTACTGGTAAGTTTCTGTATGGTAAGAGACGGACAAGTCTATCAGGAACAGGCAAGGCTGAAAAAGCGTCTGCCGGACAAGACATTGACCATGAAATGGGAAGTATTCCGTGATAAACTGCGTCCCGGACAGAAAGAAGAATGGAAACTGACTATTAAGACACCGCAGGGACAGGCTGCCGAGGCAGAAATGCTAGCAACTATGTACGATGCTTCGCTGGATAAGATATGGAATAGAAAACAGAATTTCAGTGTATTCTATAATCAGATCATCCCTTATTCTAGTTGGATGGGCGGATATTTCGGTAATAATTCGTTCAATTACTGGTGGAATAATAAATACTTCAAAGTACCGGCAATGGAATATGACTATTTTGTGACGCAGGGAACGATGTCGATGGACCAGGCGTTGAATGGAATGGTGCCGGGAGTGATGGTCAGAGGATATGGCGTGCAAAAGCAGGCCTCAATGACGGGCAGTATGATGATACGGGGCGTTTCGAGAAGTAAGGCGGAAGCAAAATATGTACCTGCTTTGGTTGGAAGTGTTGCTGAGGATGCGGTATTTGAATCAGAGTTAGTGTCAGTAGAGGCAGGCAAGTCATATTCCGCACCGAAAGAAAACCCTCTTCCCGAAGCTCCCGCCGATTTGCGTACGAATCTTGCGGAAACAGCCTTCTTCTACCCGCAACTTCGTACCAATGAACAAGGCGAAGTTTCCTTCTCCTTCACTATGCCCGAAAGCCTGACCCGCTGGAACTTCCGCGGTTACTCTCATACCAAAGGTATGCTGATGGGCACACTGGACGGTGAAGCCACTACAAGCAAAGAATTTATGCTGACTCCTAATCTGCCTCGTTTCGTACGTGTCGGAGATAAGACATCTGTTGCCGCCTCCATTTCCAACATGATCGGAAAGCCGCAGGCCGGTACGGTGAGCATGATTCTCTTTGATCCGATGACGGAAAAGGTAATCAGCACACAAAAACAGAAGTTTACCGTAGAGGCCGGAAAGACAATCGGTGTCAGTTTCATGTTTACCGTGAGTGATAAATACGAGATACTGGGATGCCGGATGATAGCCGACAGCGGTACCTTCAGTGATGGTGAACAGCAGCTACTTCCCGTGCTTAGTAATAAAGAGCATCTGGTAGAAACGCTTCCGATGCCTGTCCGTGGAGAAGAAACACGTACTTTCTCTCTTGACAGCCTGTTCAATCATCATAGTAAGACGGCAACCGACCGTAAACTAACCGTTGAATTTACCGGAAATCCTGCCTGGTATGCTATTCAGGCATTGCCTTCATTGAGCCTTCCGGAAAATAATAATGCCATTTCGTGGGCTACCGCTTACTACGCAAATACACTGGCTTCCTACATCATGAACAGCCAGCCACGTATTAAAGCTGTATTCGATAGCTGGAAGCTACAGGGTGGAACCAAAGAAACCTTCCTGAGCAACCTGCAAAAGAACCAGGAAGTGAAGAATATCCTGTTATCCGAATCTCCGTGGGTACTCGAAGCGCAAACGGAAGAACAGCAGAAAGAACGTATCGCCACTCTGTTCGATCTGAACAATATCCGTAGCAACAACATTGCCGCATTGACAAGATTACAGGAGTTGCAGAATTCAAGCGGAGCATGGTCGTGGTATAAAGGTATGACCGGTAGCCGTTACGTCACTACCTACATTGCCGAATTGAATGCCCGCCTGGCTATGATGACAGGTGAGCAACCAAGCGGCACGGCGCTTGCCTTGCAGAAGAATGCCTTTACCTATCTCCATCAGGAAGCTCTGAAGGAATATAGAGAAATTCTCAAAGCACAGAAAGACGGGGTGAAGTTTACAGGGATTTCCGGAAGTATCTTGCAATATCTATATCTGATCGCTCTGTCCGGCGAACAAGTTCCGGCTTCCAATAAAGCCACCTATACTTATTATCTGTCCAAGATAGGCGAAATGCTTCCGACCGCTTCGATGGATACGAAAGCGATTGCCGCTATCATTCTGGATAAGGCCGGACGGAAGAAAGAAGCTCAGGAATTCATCGCTTCACTGAAAGAACATCTGACGAAGACGGACGAACAGGGAATGTTCTTTGCCTTCAATGAAAATCCCTATTCCTGGGGCGGAATGAAAATGCAGGCTCATGTAGACGTAATGGAAGCACTGGAACTGACAGGCGGAAATAACGATACCGTAGAAGAAATGAAACTCTGGCTGCTCAAACAGAAACAGACCCAACAGTGGAATTCTCCGGTAGCTACTGCCGATGCTGTCTATGCCTTACTGATGAAAGGCGTAAACCTGCTCGACAATCAAGGAGACGTGCGTATTGTCATTGCCAATGAAGTGCTGGAGACTGTCTCTCCAAGCAAGACTACCGTACCGGGACTGGGCTATATCAAACGCTCGTTTACACAGAAGAATGTAGTGGACGCCCGTAAGATAGAAGTCGAAAAGAGAAATCCGGGCATTGCGTGGGGAGCCGTTTATGCGGAATATGAATCACCCATCAAGGATGTGAGACAACAGGGAGGAGAACTGAATGTGCAAAAGCAACTGTATGTGGAACGTATGGTGAACAATGCTCCTCAACTACAGCCTATTACAGAAAAGACCGTTCTTCAGGTAGGCGATAAAGTAGTTTCCCGTTTGAGCATTCGTGCAGACCGTGCGATGGACTTCGTACAGTTGAAAGACCAGCGGGGCGCCTGCTTCGAACCGATCGGCAGCGTATCCGGTTACAACTGGAGTAATGGAATCGGCTATTATGTAGACATCAAGGATGCTTCCACCAATTTCTTCTTTGATCATTTAGGAAAAGGAGTGTATGTGTTGGAGCATAGCTATCGTATCAGCAGAGTAGGAACCTATGAGACAGGTTTGGCAACCATGCAATGCGCCTATGCGCCGGAATACGCTTCGCACTCGGCTTCGATGACAATTATTATTAAATAACGCACAGAGAAGATTTCTTCTCCACCGGTGAGCAGGGCACTCGCCACCGATGAGGAAGGTGTTCCCCACCGATGAAGGCTGCCTTCATCGGTGGGGAACTTTTTGTTGATGAATACTGCGCTGCAGGAGTTGTCACTGGGTAAAGTATTTTCTCAAACGGTGTTAATCTATGTAATCTGTGATGAAAAACTCATCTAAAACTCCTACATTTGTGGACCAAAATAAAATATATCACATGAAACGTACTTTACTATTGATATTTACTCTGCTTACTGTCACTTTGGCGGCTGTTGCCCAACCCCGTATTTCCTCTAACAAGGAGACGCACAACTTTGGACAAATAGAATGGAAAAAGCCGGTAACAGTAGAATATACCATCACCAATACCGGAAACGAGCCGTTGGTGCTGACCAATGTCACGACTTCCTGTGCCTGTGCCGTAGCCGACTGGACAAAGGAACCCATTGCTCCGGGTGCCAAAGGAACTGTGAAAGCCTCTTTTGACGCGAAAGCGCTGGGACGTTTTGACAAGTCGATAGGCATATACAGCAATGCCACTCCGAATCTGGTTTATCTGAAATTCACCGGTGAGGTAGTGCAGGAAATCAAAGATTATTCAAAACTTCTTCCGTATGCCATCGGCAATATCCGCATTGACCGTGACGAGTTCTCCTTCCCCGATGTCTATCGCGGACAGCAACCGTCTATGACGTTCAGCATTGCCAATCTTTCCGACCGTCCGTACGAACCGGTGTTGATGCACCTGCCTCCTTATCTGAAGATGGAAGCGGAACCTAAAGTACTGCTGAAAGGTAAAAAAGGAACGATCAAGCTGACACTGGATGCCAGCCAGCTGCAGGACTTCGGACTGACACAGACCTCTGTCTACCTGTCCCGTTTCTCCGGTGATAAAGTGAGTGAAGACAATGAGATACCCGTTTCGGCCATTCTTCTTCCCGATTTCTCGCGTATGACGGAGAAAGATTCTTTGAATGCTCCTTCCATCCACATCTCGGAGACGAATATTGACCTGAGTATTCCGTTGATCAAGAAGAATAAAGTCAGCCATGATATATTGATCGCTAATGCGGGCAAGACCCCGTTAGTTATCAGCAAGCTACAGGTATTCAACTCTTCTGTAGGAGTAAGACTGAAAAAGACGGTCATTCCGCCGGACGGAATGACCAAGTTGAAAGTGACGATCCACAAGCGGGATGTAGGTAATAAGAAACATCATTTACGTATCTTGATGATTACAAACGACCCGTTGCGCCCGAAAGTTGAAATAAATATCAAACGCTAACTCTTATTGCTATGGAACATCCTGAAAATAACGAAGAATATAAAGGACTCGTTGTCAATAAAGGCATCGAACAGCCCTCATCCGTGAATCCTTATTTGAAACGTAAGCCCAAAAAGCGTCAGCTTTCGGTAGCGGAATTTGTAGAAGGTATTGTGAAAGGCGATGTCACTATTCTCAGTCAGGCTGTGACACTGGTAGAGAGCGTGAAGCCCGAACATCAGGCTGTCGCCCAGGAAGTGATCGAGAAATGTCTGCCTTATTCCGGCAATTCCATCCGTGTAGGTATCAGTGGAGTGCCCGGTGCGGGAAAGAGTACCTCGATTGACGTATTCGGCCTGCATGTGCTCGAAAAAGGCGGTAAGTTGGCGGTGCTGGCTATCGACCCTAGCAGTGAGCGCAGTAAAGGCAGTATCCTGGGAGACAAGACACGTATGGAACAACTTTCTGTACATCCCAAATCGTTTATCCGCCCCAGCCCTTCAGCAGGTTCGTTGGGAGGAGTTGCCCGGAAGACCCGTGAAACGATTGTGCTTTGTGAGGCTGCCGGATTTGATAAAATCTTTGTAGAAACCGTTGGAGTGGGACAGAGCGAAACGGCTGTTCATTCTATGGTAGATTTCTTCCTGCTGATTCAGTTGGCAGGTACGGGAGATGAATTGCAAGGCATCAAACGAGGAATCATGGAGATGGCGGACGGTATTGTCATCAACAAAGCCGACGGAGATAATCTGGAACCTGCCAAGTTGGCTGCCAGTCAGTTCCGTAATGCGCTGCATCTGTTTCCGGCTCCCGAATCGGGATGGATTCCGAAGGTGCTGACTTACTCCGGTTTTTATAATGTCGGCGTGAAGGAAATCTGGGACATGGTGTATGAATATATCGATTTCGTGAAGAAGAACGGTTATTTTGACTATCGCCGTAATGAACAGAGTAAGTACTGGATGTACGAAACGATCAATGAACAGCTCCGTGATAGCTTCTATCACAATCCTCGGATTGAAGCGATGCTTCAGGAGAAGGAACAACAAGTGCTGCAGGGAAATCTTACTTCGTTTATCGCTGCTAAGAGCCTGCTGGATACCTATTTTGACGAATTAAAACGATGATAAAGCAGAAACAGTGATGGATTAGAAAAACGACCGAACATTTACCCCCGATAACTATACCCTAATTAATAACCAATTGTTAACTTTAACACCTGATGAACAAAACCTTATTAACCGGGCTTTTGTGTTGTAGTTTGTCAATACAGAGCTTTGCAGACCAACCGTTAGAAGGATTCACCTATGGTTCGGTGAATGCTCCTACAGGAAAAGAGTGGGAATCTCCCGAAAACCTGGCGCTCAACAAAGAGCAGCCGCATGCTTATTTCTTTCCGTTCCAGCATTTGGATAATGCCCGCAAGGTATTGCCGGAAAACAGTAAGTATTGGCAGTCACTTGACGGTGACTGGAAGTTTCACTGGGCACCCGACCCCGACTCCCGCCCCAAAGATTTCTATCAGACTGAGTATGATGTCAGCTCATGGGATGCGATTCCCGTGCCTTCAAGCTGGAATATTTATGGCATTCAAAAGGACGGAAGCCAGAAGTACGGAACGCCTATCTACGTCAACCAACCGGTAATCTTCCAACACAGCGTGAAGGTGGATGACTGGCGCGGAGGCGTGATGCGTACTCCTCCTGCCAACTGGACTACTTACAAGGATCGGAACGAAGTAGGTTCCTTCCGCCGTGATTTCGAAATCCCGCAGGACTGGGACGGACGCGAAGTCTTTATCAGCTTCGATGGTGTCGATTCATTCTTCTATCTGTGGATCAACGGTCAGTACGTAGGTTTTTCCAAGAATTCGCGTAATACCGCTAATTTCAATATCACTCCCTATTTACAGAAAGGCAAGAACACCGTAGCCGCCGAAGTGTATCGTAGTTCGGACGGTTCCTTCCTCGAAGCGCAGGATATGTTCCGTCTGCCGGGCATCTTCCGTACGGTTGCCTTGTACTCGGTTCCCAAAGTTCATTTCCGTGACTTGGTTGCCACACCCGATTTGGATGTGACTTATACGGACGGTTCGCTGACTGTCAATGCCGAAATCCGTAACCTGGATAAGAAAGCCATCAAAGACTACAAGGTATATTACTCTTTATATGCCAATAAATTGTACTCTGATGAGAATACCTTGGTAGACGGATTTTTATCTCCTGTGATCGACAAAATCGCTCCGAATGAAACCGGTAGTGTTCAGACTGTTCTTAAGGTAAAGGCTCCTAATAAGTGGTCGGCTGAATTTCCTTATCGCTATACGTTGGTAGCCGAACTGAAGGACAAGAAGAACAGAACCGTTGAAATGGTTTCCACCATTGTCGGTTTCCGCAAAGTGGAGATTAAGGATACTCCTGCCTCCGAAGATGAATTCGGACTTGCCGGACGTTATTATTATGTGAACGGAAAGACGGTCAAACTGAAAGGAGTGAACCGCCACGAATCCAATCCGGGAGTAGGGCACGCCATTACCCGTGAGATGATGGAAAAAGAGATTATGCTGATGAAGTGTGCCAACATCAATCATGTACGTAATTCACATTATCCGGATGATCCGTATTGGTATTTCCTGTGCAACAAATACGGTATTTATCTCGAAGATGAGGCGAATATAGAATCGCACGAATATTATTATGGTGCTGCCTCCCTCTCTCATCCGGTGGAATGGAAAAATGCGCACGTGGCACGTGTGATGGAAATGGTGCGTGCCAATGTCAACAATCCTTCTATCGTTATCTGGTCGTTGGGCAATGAAGCCGGACCGGGCAAGAACTTTGTGGCGGCTTATGATGCTTTGAAGAAGTTTGATACTTCCCGTCCTGTGCAATATGAGCGTAATAATGACATTGTAGATATGGGTTCCAACCAATATCCGTCTATCGGCTGGGTACGTGGGGCCGTGCAGGGGAAATATGATATCAAGTATCCGTTCCATATATCCGAATATGCCCATTCAATGGGGAATGCCTGCGGTAATCTGATAGATTACTGGGAAGCTATGGAGTCGACCAATTTCTTCTGTGGAGGTGCCATTTGGGATTGGGTAGACCAGTCTATGTACAATTATGACCCGAAGACAGGTGTCCGTTATCTGGCTTACGGTGGAGACTTTGGCGATACTCCCAATGATGGTCAGTTTGTAATGAACGGCATCGTGTTTGGTGACCTTGAACCGAAGCCTCAGTACTATGAAGTGAAAAAGGTATATCAGCACATCGGCGTAAAGGCAATAGATACAGAAAAGGGTGTATTTGAGATCTTCAATAAGTACTACTTTAAGAACTTGGCGGAAGATTACCAGTTGGTATATTCGCTTTATGAAGACGGTAAACCGATAATGACCGGTAAACCGATGGATATCAATATAGCTCCACGCCAACGTGCACAGATCACTCTGCCGTATGATCATGCCTCTCTTAAGAAAGATGCTGAGTACTTTATGAAACTACAGTTTATACTGAAAGACCTTGGGCTGCCAAAGGCTTTCCGATGGCAGAGGAACAGATTTTGATAAAGGAGGCTACGGACCGCCCGTCCATCAGTGAAGTAACTGCCGGTGCAGCAAAACAGGATGGATTCGTACTGGACAAGGATACGAAGCGCATCCTTATAAAGGGAGCTGACTTTGAAGCCATATTTGACCCGCAAACCGGAAGTATCTACAGTCTGAAGTATGGCAACGAGACTGTTATCGCCGATGGCAACGGTCCGAAGCTCGATGCTCTCCGTGCTTTTACAAACAATGATAACTGGTTCTATGCCCCCTGGTTCGAACATGGTTTGCACAATCTGATTCATAAAGCAACTGAATATAAAGTACTGAATAAAGGCAATGGCACTTTGGTATTGAGTTTTACGGTAGAATCTCAGGCACCGAATGCCGCACGCATTAAGGGTGGTACAAGCTCCGGTAAGAATAGCATCGAAGAACTGACCGACAGAAAATTCGGTAGCAATGACTTTAAATTTGTCACTAACCAGATATGGACAGTGTATCCGGACGGTTCTATCGAATTGCAGTCCAGCATTACTTCCAATCGTTCGAGTTTGGTTCTGCCACGTTTGGGTTATGTGATGAAAGTTCCCCAACAATACAGTAACTTCACTTACTATGGACGCGGACCGATAGATAACTATGCCGACCGTAAGAGCGGACAGTTTATCGAACAGTATACGAATAGCGTAGCAGGTGAGTTCGTAAACTTCCCAAAACCTCAGGATATGGGCAATCACGAAGATGTTCGCTGGTGTGCATTGACCAATCAGGCAGGGAATGGAGCTGTCTTCGTAGCTACCGACCGTCTTTCGGCTTCGGCACTTCAGTACTCGGCTCTCGACTTGATTTTGGCTTCCCATCCTTATCAGTTGCCGAAGGCAGGCGATACCTATCTGCATTTGGATTGTGCAGTGACCGGTCTGGGTGGTAACAGTTGTGGCCA
>OAWZ01000778.1_pt1 | contig 13139 bp, 15 predicted proteins | sample 1477091 | NCBI WGS metagenome assembly OAWZ01 (sample SAMEA2580282, study PRJEB22360) | human gut metagenome | biome: human gut; feature: human-associated habitat; material: faeces | place: Denmark | collected 2008/2010
AAACATCAGCAACATAAAAAACATGAACGAACAATATAAAAAGCAAGGTCTCAGTCAAGAAACTGAGACTTTTATCATTTATAAATACTATTTCTTTATGTTTTATGTAAAAACATTTGTAAAAGCAAAGATTATCTATCATTATGATAAAAATTAGTTTATAATTAAAAAGAAAATAAAATTAAACGATTAAAAGTTATATTCATTAAATGATTATTCAATAGAAGATATCATGTCTTAGGTATAATCGGGTAATTTGTTATTCCATAGCGGGACGAATATTACTATTATGGAATGTAGAAAGGAGCGTGCTATGAACGTTTGCTATAACAGATTGTTTAAACTATTAATCGATAAGGGATTAAAGAAAACGGAATTTGCTAAAAAAGTAGGTATTGGTCAAAATACTTTAGCTAAACTTTCAAAGAATGAATATGTATCTATGGAAGTGCTTGTAAAGATATGTAAAGGATTGAATTGCAATATCGAAGATATAGTAGAAATTGTGAAGGAGGATTAGATATGGCGAAAGAAACAAATGCAAATATTGGATTTGAAAAAGAACTGTGGGATGCGGCATGTGTGCTATGGGGACATATACCAGCTGCTGATTACAGAAAAGTAATTATAGGATTGATATTTTTACGCTATGTATCAAGTGCTTTTGATAAGCGCTATAAAGAATTAGTTGAAGAAGGTTATGGTTTTGAAGAAGATAAAGATGCATATACAGAAGAAAATATTTTCTTCATTCCAGAAGTTGCAAGATGGGATTATATAGCAGTCCAGTCCCATGAACCGGAGATTGGTAAATATATTGATGAGGCAATGGAAGCAATCGAAAAGGAAAATACGACATTAAAAGGTGTATTGCCTAAAAATTATGGAACACCTGATTTAGATAAAACAGTTTTAGGAGATGTTGTAGATTTATTTACTAATAAAATTCATATGGATGGTACTGATCAAGATATGGATTTACTTGGTAGAACATATGAATATTGTATAGCTGAATTTGCGGCAAAAGAAGGAAAAGATGGAGGAGAATTCTATACACCATCTAGCATTGTAAAATTATTAGTAGAAATATTAAAACCATATGATAACTGTCGTGTGTATGACCCCTGTTGTGGTTCAGGTGGGATGTTTGTACAGTCGGCAAAATTCATTCAAGCTCATAGCGGAAATAGAGATAGTATTTCTGTTTACGGTCAAGAAGCAAACCCAGATACATGGAAAATGGCGAAGATTAACATGGCTATTAGAGGAATAGATGCTGATTTTGGTCAATATAATGCAGATACATTTACCAATGATTTACATAAGACATTAAAAGCAGATTTTATAATGGCTAATGAGCGTGAATTATTAGGACTAATCGCATAAATGCCAATTTTAAGCGGTTTTCCGGGCTTTAGAGGATTTATGAACATAAAATATATAGAGAAAATAATGGAATAACAGCTTCTCACTTGAAATAGAGATGAGGGGTTATTTTTTTACCTCGAATTAAATATAACGAATACATAGGGCGTTTGCTCATACCTGAATTGGTTGAGTGAGCGTCCTATTTTTATTTCCACAAAACGATGAAAAACAAAGATTGGAGGTTGAAAAATGTATGGCACTAAATTTTCGGAGGATAAGCCGAAAGATTGTCGTTACTGCTATTTCTGGAGAGGAAAGAAAAAGCGTTGTTCGTTAGGTAGAGAAAACTGCTACTACAAAGTGTCAGAGAAAACGGTAAAGAAAAGTGAATGCAATAATTGTCCATATGGAAAATATTCACCTTGCATTGGCTGGTGTATGAAGAAGGTATTAAGTAAGGGCGGTGATGTCTGCAATGGGGTTTGATTATTTTTATGGACATCAGGCAGACCAATTTGCTTTTTATCGAGTGCCAAAGGTTCTCTTTTCTAATGAACAGTTTTGGAATGTTTCTACGGACGCAAAGCTTTTATATGGAATATTGCTGGATCGAATGAACCTATCAGCGAAAAATCAATGGGTTGATGAAGAAATGCGGGTGTTCATCATTTTTACGATTGATGAAATCAAAACCGCCATAGGCTGTGCGGAGAAAAAGGCTGTGAAGCTGCTCGACGAGCTTGAAAATAAATGTGGACTTATCGAGAGAAAGCGGCAGGGACTTGGAAAACCGAACATCATTTATGTAAAAAATTTCTTGGAAAGCGGTGCGTATAACCCTGTGGAAAGACAATTCTTGAATTGTCAAAAGCACAATTCTGGAGTTGTCAAAAACACAATTCAAGAACGGTCAAAAGCACAATGTAATAATACTGAGCTAAATAATACTGATATGAGTAATACTGACTTTCTTTTCCTTCCGGAAAATTCAGAAAGGAAAATCGAAAAGATGGGAAGCGAAAATCCTTATGAAACATATCTTAAGGAAAAATTGGAGTATGATTCTTTGGTTACTCAGTATAAGCACCATGTTCAGATGTTAAATGAAATCTTTGATATTATGGCAGACACTCTAAGCAGTAATAAAAAGACAATCCGTATTGGTGGTGATGATAAACCGGCGGAAATCGTAAAAAGTAAATTGATAAAATTGGAGTATAACCATATTCAGTTTGTCATGGACGGAATTTTGGCAAACACAACAAAGATCAGGAATATCCGACAGTATCTCCTTACGACACTTTACAATGCAACGCAGACAATCGACAGCTACTACACAACGCTTGTGCAGCACGATATGAACAATTTTTAGAGGGAGGAGTGAGAAAACAAATGACAAGCAAACCGACAGTGATTGCAGTAGTCAATCAAAAAGGGGGTACGGGTAAGACCACAACTTGTGAGAATTTAGGGGTTGGACTTGCCCAGACCGGCAAGAAAGTTTTGCTTGTGGATACAGACCCGCAGGCAAGCTTAACTATCAGTCTTGGGTTTCCAAAGCCTGATGACCTTTATCCGACAATTTCCACTTTGATGATGAAAGTCATGGAGGAGGAGAACTTAAAGCTGATGGAGGGAGTATTGCACCATAAAGAGGGCGTGGACTTGATTCCGTCCAATATTGAATTATCGGGACTTGAAGTATCCCTTGTAAATGCCATGAGCAGGGAAACGATACTCAAGCAGTATCTGAATACCGTAAAGAAAGAATATGACTATGTGCTTTTGGACTGTATGCCGAGCTTGGGTATGCTGACAATCAATGCCCTTGCAGCAGCCGACAATGTGCTGATACCCGTACAGGCACAGTATCTTCCGGCAAAAGGACTGGAACAGCTCTTACAGACAATCAATAAAGTCCGTAAACAAATCAATCCGAAGTTAAAGATTGAGGGTATTTTATTGACGATGGTGGACAGCAGAACCAACTACGCAAAAGACATCAGTGCTTTGATACGGGAAACTTACGGTGGAAAGCTCAAAGTATTTAAGGCAGATATTCCCCGTTCGGTTCGTGCAGAGGAAATCAGTGCAGAGGGCAAGAGCATTTTTGCACATGATCCAAAAGGAAAAGTGGCAGAAGCATACCGTTTACTGACAAAGGAGGTGTTAGACAATGGCGAAAAAAGGCGTAAACATCAGCTTGAGCAGTTACGATGATATTTTTACGACGGAAGAAAACCGTACTGACAAAAAGCTGGAAAAGGTGCAGAACATTCCGCTTAGCGAATTGCACCCATTTAAAAACCACCCGTTCAAAGTAATTGATGATGAATCCATGCTTCGGACAGTAGAGAGTGTTGCCCAATATGGCGTACTTGCCCCGGCAATCGCAAGACCAAGGGCAGAGGGCGGATATGAATTAGTATCCGGGCATAGAAGACATCATGCTTCAGAGCTTGCAGGACTTGAAACCATGCCGGTTATCATAAGAAATCTTGACGACGATGCCGCAGTAATTTTGATGGTGGATTCCAATCTCCAAAGAGAAACGATTTTACCAAGTGAAAGAGCATTTGCCTATAAGATGAAATATGACGCAGTAAAAAGACAAGGACAGCGTACCGATTTAACTTTGGGACAAGTTGTCCCAAAGTTCGCTCGCTCAATGGAAGAAGTAGCAGAGGGAACAGGAGAGAGCTACAAACAGGTGCAGCGATATATCCGCTTAACGGAGCTGATTCCTGAAATTCTGTCTATGGTCGATGAAAGGAAAATTTCTTTCAATCCGGCAGTAGAGCTTTCCTATCTAAAACCGGAAGAACAGAAATATTTTCTTGAAGCTATGGATATGGAGCAGAATGTCCCTTCTCTTTCACAGGCACAGCGTATCAAGAAATTAAGTCAGGACGGAAACTGTACGGTTGATACAATTCAGGAGATTATGGCGGAAGTGAAGAAATCAGAGCTTGATAAGGTCACGCTCAAGAATGATGTGCTGAAAAAGTATTTTCCAAAATCCTATACTCCAAAACAAATGCAGGACACCATTATTAAACTCTTAGAGGGGTGGCATAAGAAAAGACAACAGCAGATGGAGAGGTAAAAGCGAATGTATAACGAAGCTAAAATGACGGAAGCGATAAGATGGATTTTAAATCTTTATGAGCCTGATGATTATGAAGCCTATGATGAAGATGAAATCAGCGAAGATGGCGGTTTGTGTCTGCATGAAGTTGTCATGGCTTTAAGGGACAAGGCACAGACGGTGTACCATTATCAAATAGATTCTGATTTTGATACGAGTTTCAAATACAGAAGTGCTGAATTGTTTGACCAAAGAGCAATCCGTATTTTTGAAGAAAATGAAAGCACCACTTTTGATAATGAAACCACTGCCAGCTACAACACAGAACTTTGGCTCTTAGAGGATATGAGTTTTGTGATTGTAAGGTGTGTCAGTTTGAGACATGATGACGGTGTGATTTATGAGAGTGAGTACCGAACGGTATTAAAACAGTTAAAGAAAAGAGAGGATTTATTCTTCACACCGGAAGATTTTATTGGTGTACTGGAAGAAGCGTGTATCCCGATATGGGAAAGTGAAGCGACTATTTATGAGCTGTAATATTCATAAGTGGTCGCTTTTGTCATTTCAAAGAAACGGAGGAGAAGATATTGAAAGAATATGATGTGAAGATTACTGAAACATTGGAAAAGACGGTAACAGTGCAGGCTTCTTCAAAGGAAGAAGCGGAAGAAAAGGTAAATGCCGCTTGGAGCAATTCTGAATATGTCTTGGACAGTGAAGATTTTGTCGGAGTCAGCTTTGCTACGGAAAAGGAGCGTGCCTTAAGTCGGGATAAGATTGATGTCCTGCTTGTTGAACCGGGGCAGTATCCCAAAGCAATTCAGATTGGAACGGAGCTTGAAGATTTCCAAGAAGCTGTCAATGGGAGCATTGAAGTCACTTATCCTTTTGAGGAAGAAGTCGGCATTGTTTTAAATGAGGAAGGAAAAATTTCGGGTTTGCCACTTAACCGGGCAATGCGTACCGAAGATGGTGAAGTGTATGACATTTATGCAGGAACATTTTTAGTGGTGGGTCTGACGGAAGATGATTTTGGCTCTTTGACACCGGAACAGATGAAGAAATATCAGGAAATGTTTCATCAGCCGGAAATGTTTGTGAAGATGGGGAAAGGACTGATGGTGCTTCCAATCCCGAAGGAATCTGTCAAACAAAAAGGAACGGAAAAAGCGATAGAGCCGAAAATCAAGACATCGCCGGAACTTGGCGAGATGTGAGGAGGAGAAAAATATGGTCAGACCGTTGGCATTTATCACCACAGCAAAGAGTAATGCTTTTTCTGTTTGAAAGGGGTGATGAACCATGCAGGAAGAAGTGGAGAACAGATCAGTCAATTTAGCAGTCAGCACTTCCAAACTGACCGCAAGAGTATTGGCGAGGGCACTAAACAGCTATTTGCGACATCGAAAGGAGGCAAAACTTCATAAGGGCGAAAAAGTGAAAACAGAGAAAAAAACTGTGGCGAGCCTGATGAAAGAAAGCAACCAGCTGACGAACATTGAAATATCGGATACGGATATTGCGGGATTTGAAAAATTTGCAAAGAAACACCGCATTGATTATCAGATTAAGATGGACGATTCGGTAACACCGCCCAAGTATTTGGTTTTCTTCAAAGCGGAAAACGGTAAGGACATGACAAAGGCATTCCGGGAATACCTTGCTTCCGTCATGCAGAAAGAGCAGAAGCCGAGTGTTTTAAAACAACTGAAGCAGATGAAAGAAAAGGTGTGTTCCCTTCCGAAAAAGGTCAGGAACAAAGATAAGGAGCAGAGCCTATGAGGATGACAGGAAAAGATATAAAGCGGCTGCTCATTTTGAATCTGCCTTATGTGCTTATTGGCTTATTTGCTACTAATCTTGGCGAAGCTTGGAGAATTGCGGAAGGGTTGAATGCGTCTGAAAAGCTGCTGTCTTTTATGACAACGGTAGGCACAGCGTTTGAAAATCCGCTGCCGAATTTTTATCCCTCTGATTTGATGGTGGGTATGATTAGCGGTGCTTTTGTCCGTCTTGCAGTTTATCTGAAAGGTAAAAATGCCAAGAAATACCGCCATAAAGTGGAATACGGTTCGGCAAGATGGGGCAATGCAAAAGATATTGAACCATTTGTTGCTCCCAAATTTGAAGATAACATCATACTCACAAAGACAGAGCGTTTGATGATGAGCAACCGACCCAAAGACCCAAAAAACGCAAGAAATAAGAATGTATTGATTGTCGGGGGAAGCGGTTCAGGAAAAACCAGATTTTGGATTAAGCCAAACCTGCTCCAATGCACTTCAAAAATTTATCCGACCAGTTTCGTAGTAACCGATCCGAAAGGCAGTATCGTGGTCGAATGTGGGAATGCTCTTTTGAAGAATCAGTATCGTATCAAAATCTTCAATACCATCAATTTCAAGAAGTCCATGCACTACAACCCATTTGCTTATATCCATTCGGAAAAAGATATTTTAAAGCTAGTAACTACGCTGATTACCAACACGAAGGGCGATGGAAAAGCAGGAGATGAATTTTGGACGAAAGCAGAAACACTGCTGTATTGTGCCTTGATTGGCTATATCCATTATGAAGCACCTGTTGAGGAGCAGAACTTCTCAACGCTGATTGAATTTATCAATGCAATGGAAGTAAGGGAAGATGACGAGGATTTTCAGAATCCGGTGGACTTGATGTTTGAAGCATTGGAAAAATCCAAGCCGAACCACTTTGCAGTACGCCAATATAAGAAATTCAAGTTGGCGGCGGGCAAAACTTCAAAGTCGATTTTGATTTCATGCGGTGCAAGATTAGCTCCATTCGATATTGAAGAACTGAGAGAGATTACCGCATACGATGAATTGGAGCTGGACACACTGGGGGATAGAAGAACAGCCTTGTTCTTAATCATGTCGGATACGGACGGAACATTTAATTTCCTGATTTCCATGATCTACACGCAGTTATTCAATCTGCTGTGTGAAAAGGCAGATGATGTGTACGGAGGCAGGCTTCCGGTTCATGTCCGCTGTCTGATTGATGAAGCTGCAAATATCGGTCAGATTCCAAACCTTGAAAAACTGGTTGCCACAATCCGAAGCAGGGAGATTTCCGCTTGTCTTGTGTTACAGGCACAAAGCCAGTTAAAGGCAATTTATAAAGAAAACGCAGATACGATTATTGGAAACATGGATTCCAGAGTGTTTCTTGGCGGTGCAGAACCGACAACGCTAAAGGAACTCAATCAGGCTCTCGGAAAAGAAACGATTGATATGTACAACACATCAGACACAAGGGGCAACAGTCCTTCCTACGGTACAAATTATCAAAAATTGGGAAAGGACTTGATGACGGTCGATGAAATTGCGGTGCTTGATGGGGCAAAATGTATTTTACAGCTAAGAGGTGTGCGTCCATTTTTATCAGATAAATACGATTTGACGCAGCACCCGAACTATAAACTCACATCTGATTATGACAAGAAGAACACATTTCAGATCGAGGAGTTTTTAAACCGGAAATTAAAACTGAATAAAGATGATGTCTATGAAGTCATAGACGCAGACAAAGAACTGTAAGCCTATCGCCTGAAAAATCAGGAGAAACGATAGGTTTATTTTTATGCCCGAAAATAAATGGCACAGACAAGCTGATATGGCAAATAAGAGAAAAATGAGAGGTCAAAGTGCCATAACGACAAGGGCAGAAAACAAAATTCAAAAAGATGGAGGAAAAAGTTATGGAATTTTTTACGAGTGCAGTTGGCGTATTACAGACATTGGTAATCGCACTTGGAGCAGGACTTGGAATTTGGGGAGCAATCAATTTGCTTGAAGGATACGGAAATGACAATCCGGGTGCGAAGTCACAGGGCATGAAACAGTTAATGGCAGGTGGTGGAGTTGCTCTTATCGGCACAACATTAGTACCGCTTCTTGCGAATTTATTTTAAGAAAATTGAAGGAGGAAATGATTTATGGCGTTTTTTAACAGTGCAGTAACAGTATTACAGACATTAGTGGTCGCACTTGGTGCAGGACTTGGAATCTGGGGAGCAATCAATTTGCTTGAAGGATACGGAAATGACAATCCGGGTGCGAAGTCGCAGGGCATGAAACAGTTAATGGCAGGCGGTGGGGTTGCCCTCATCGGAACAGCATTAGTACCGCTTCTTTCAGGTCTTTTTGGATAAGAAAAGGAGGGATAACATTTGGAAGGCATACTCGAACAGATAACAAATTGGCTCAAGGAAATGCTCGTGGGCGGTATTATGGATAATCTGTCGGGGATGTTTGATTCAGTCAACCAGCAGGTTGGCGATATTGCGGTACAAGTGGGAATGACTCCGGAAAGTTTTTCACCCGGAGTCTTTTCCATGATTAGAAATGTATCGGAATCAGTCATTATCCCGATTGCGGGGTTGATCCTCACATTTATTGCCTGTTATGAGCTGATACAGATGATTATCGACCACAATAACCTTGCCAATTTTGAAACTTGGATATTTTTTAAGTGGATATTTAAAACATTTGTGGCGGTTATGCTGATAACCAACACATTCAACATCACAATGGCAATCTTTGATATAGCACAGCACGTCATCAATGCCAGCGGAAATATTATTTCGGGAGATACAGCAATCAACGCAGACACATTGGAAGCACTGGAAGAAACCCTGATGGAAATGGATTTGGGACCGCTTCTTGGACTGTATTTACAGTCTTTTATCGTACAGATAACCATGTCCATTCTATCCATTATCATCTTCGTCATTGTCTATGGAAGAATGATTGAAATCTATTTGATGACAAGCCTTGCACCGATTCCTTTATCGACATTTGGAAACAGGGAACAAAGTCAGACAGGACAGAATTATTTAAAGTCGCTGTTCGCTTTAGGATTTCAGGGATTCCTGATTATGATATGCGTCGGTATTTATGCGGTTCTTATCAATGAAATGGCAACTTCTGATGATGTGATTATGGCGATATGGGGTATTATGGGTTATACCGTACTGCTTTGTTTCACATTGTTCAAGACAGGAACGCTTGCGAAAAGTATTTTTCATGCCCATTAAGGAGGAGAAAATGAATAAATATAAAGTTATTTACGCTGATCCCCCTTGGGCATACCACGCATGGAGTAAAAAAGGGAATGGCAGGTCGGCAGAAAACCATTATCCAACAATGGATATACAGGCAATCAAAGATTTGCCGGTTGGAAGTTTAGCGGATTCTGATTGTGCGTTGTTTTTATGGATTACCTTTCCATTATTAAATGAGCTTACAGAAGTTTTGAAATCATGGGGATTCACTTACAAAACAGTTGCTTTTGTATGGGTTAAGCAAAATAAAAAATCAGACTCACTCTTTTGGGGCATGGGATATTGGACAAGGGCAAATGCGGAATTATGTATTCTTGCTACGAAAGGAAGTCCTAAACGCTCTTCTAAAGGAGTTCATCAAATTATTCTTTCGCATATCGAAAGGCATAGCAAGAAGCCTGATGAAGCGAGAAAAAGGATTGAACGATTGATGGGTGATGTTCCACGAATAGAACTGTTTGCCAGAGAAAAAACCGATGGTTGGGATGTGTGGGGGAATGAAGCACCCGATGGAATCAAGATACCGGAAATGGAGGTGAAATAATTGGCGGCATATATTCCGGTTCCTCGTGATTTGACACGAGTGAAATCAAAAATCTTTTTTAACTTAACGAAAAGACAGTTGCTTTGCTTTGGTGTGGCGGCTCTGATTGGGATCCCCCGATTCTTTTTATTAAAGGCAGGAGGGAATGTCAGCTTGGCGGTGCTTGGCATGATGATTGTCATGCTCCCGCTGTTTTTTCTTGCCATGTATGAAAAGGACGGTCTGCCCCTTGAAGTGATTGCAAAGCATTTTATGGAAAGCAAGTTTATCCGTCCGAAAGTCCGACCATACCAGACGGATAACTATTACCAAGTGCTGATGAGACAGCAACAGCTTGAAAAGGAGGTCAACGAAATTGTTTTCAATTCTGAAAAAGAAAAAGTCAGAGGAAATCGCATTACCAAGCACTCTGAGCAAAAAAGAACAAAAACAGGTAAAAGAGCTGATTAAGAAAGCGAAGAAAGACGATGGCGTTCCAAGAACTGCACAGCAGTCTATCCCCTTTCAGCGAATGTTTCCTGATGGGATTTGCAGGGCAAAGGATAACTATTATACGAAAACCATACAGTTTCAGGACATCAATTATCAGCTTGCCCAAAAAGAGGACAAGACCGCCATCTTTGAAGAATGGTGCAGTTTCCTGAACTTTTTTGACAGCTCGGTTCATTTTGAAATATCCTTTATGAATATGAGTACGGACGCAGAGGATTTTGAGAAAAATGTCCGTATCCCTTATCAGAAAGATGAGTTTAACCCAATCAGAAATGAGTACAGTCAAATGCTGAAATCACAGCTTGCTCAGGGAAATAATGGACTGACAAAGACAAAATACCTTACCTTCGGCATTGAAGCCGAATCCATGAAGCAGGCAAAGCCAAGACTGGAGCATATCCAGATTGATTTGCTCAATAATTTCAGAAGGCTTGGTGTATCTACAAAACTGCTGAATGGAAAAGAGCGATTGCAGCTTATGCACGCAATCTTCCACATGGGAGATTTAGAGAAGTTTCAGTTTGATTGGGACTGGCTTGTGCCATCGGGCTTGTCCACAAAGGATTTTATTGCCCCTGCTTCGTTTTCATTTCATGGAAACCGCACATTTCAGATTGGGGAGCTTTACGGTGCAATGTCCTATCTTTTCATTACTGCACCGGAACTCAGCGACCAGCTTTTAAAAGACTTTCTTGATATGGAGTCTACACAGATTGTTACCATGCACATTCAATCGGTGGATCAGACTTCGGCAATCAAGAAAGTAAAGCGTACCATCACAGAGCTTGACCGTTCCAAGATTGAGGAACAGAAAAAGGCAGTCCGAAGCGGTTATGACATGGACATCATTCCGTCTGACCTTGCCACTTACGGTAAGGACGCTAAGAAACTTTTGACGGAGCTGCAAAGCCAGAATGAGCGTATGTTTTTAGTGACATTTCTTGTGATGAACACAGGAAAAACAAAACAGGAGCTTGAAAACAATGTTTTTCAGGCAAGCTCGATTGCACAGAAGCATAGCTGTAATCTGCGGAGACTGGACTATCAACAGGAAAATGCTTTGATGAGCAGTCTGCCCCTTGCCAATAACCTGATTGAGATTCAAAGGGCATTGACTACTTCAAGCACAGCGATATTTGTTCCTTTTACAACGCAGGAGCTGTTCCAAAATGGGAAAGAAGCTCTGTATTATGGCTTAAATGCTCTTTCCAACAACCTGATTATGGTGGACAGGAAGAAGCTGAAAAATCCGAATGGATTGATTTTAGGCACGCCGGGTTCAGGTAAATCTTTTAGTGCAAAGAGGGAAATCGCCAATGCGTTCTTGGTAACGGACGATGATATTATCGTCTGCGATCCCGAATCAGAGTACAGTGCGTTGGTGCATAAATTCAAAGGGCAGGTGGTTAAAATCAGTCCTTCCAGCTCGCATTTCATCAACCCGATGGACATCAACGCCAACTATTCAGAGGAAGATAACCCGATTGCTTTAAAAGCAGATTTTATCCTTTCCCTCTGTGAATTGATTGTCGGTGGCAAAGAGGGGTTACAGCCGATAGAAAAAACGGTAATCGACCGCTGTGTCCATCACATCTATCAGAAGTATTTTGAAAATCCGACTCCTGAGAATATGCCTTTGCTGGAGGATCTGTACAATGCCTTGCTTGAACAGGAAGAAAAGGAAGCACACCATGTTGCGACTGCCCTTGAAATCTATGTCAAAGGTTCCTTAAATCTGTTCAATCACAGAACCAATATCGACATCAACAATCGTCTTGTCTGCTATGACATCAAGGAACTTGGAAAACAGCTTAAGAAAATCGGAATGCTCGTGGTTCAGGATCAGGTGTGGGGGCGTGTGACTGCCAACCGTAATGCCGGAAAAGCAACACGTTATTATATGGACGAGTTCCATTTGCTTTTAAAAGAAGAACAGACTGCAGCTTATTCCGTAGAAATTTGGAAAAGATTCCGTAAATGGGGCGGTATTCCGACAGGTATCACGCAGAACGTAAAGGATCTACTTTCAAGCCGAGAGGTTGAGAATATCTTTGAAAACTCTGATTTCATCTATATGCTCAATCAGGCTTCGGGCGATAGACAGATTCTTGCAAACCAGCTCAACATTTCCCCGCATCAGCTGTCCTATGTTACGCATTCCGGTGAGGGAGAAGGACTTTTGTTTTATGGAAATGTTATCTTACCATTTGTTGATAGGTTCCCAACAGACCTTGAATTATATCGTATCATGACAACGAAATTATCTGAGGTGTCGGAGAAAGCGGAGGTGTCATCTGATGAAGAAAAAGACCACAAGGCTTAGATTCAGCGAGGAAGAATTATCTGATGATAAAGTCCGCAAAGCTCATAACAGGGCAGAGAAATATGCGGGCAAATCAGATAAAGCCAAACAGAAACTGATGAGTGAGGAAGACAAGGTGACAGTTCGTACCGAAAAGCTTCGTTTTGGGAAAGCGGAAGTGGCAACAGAGGAGCTGAAAAACCCTTCAAAGCTCAAGCGGACAGTTGCCGGCGGTGCTGTAAATACGGTTACTGCC
>OAWZ01000785.1_pt1 | contig 13058 bp, 19 predicted proteins | sample 1477091 | NCBI WGS metagenome assembly OAWZ01 (sample SAMEA2580282, study PRJEB22360) | human gut metagenome | biome: human gut; feature: human-associated habitat; material: faeces | place: Denmark | collected 2008/2010
CTCTTTAAGCCATCTTAAATGACTCTGAGGTGTCTGTTAAACCCGTGGCGATTCAGTTAAGAACTGCTGCCAGCGCATGAGCCTGCTGGTCTTCTTTAAAGAACAGCAGGTACGGCCTGGGAAGAACAATGACGTTCTTCTGGCCTGACATTGACTGGACGATGTCAAAGATTCTGCTCATGGTCGTCCTTTAACTCTGTAAATTTACGCTGGAATTGCTCAAGAGGGCTGAAGCACTCATGATCGTACCCTTCGCGAAGGTATATAACGCGTCGGGTCTCGGGCTCCCACCTGATGACGTGGACGGTGATGCCTCTGTGGTCTCTGAATCGCCGGTCAACTTCAGCCATTCCTCACGCCCCTTCTCGTTCATCAGTGCAAATGCCTCTACCATCGCGTTCTCAGGCTGGTAGTTGTTCTGATCCGCCTGGTTGTTTAATCTCTCCACATAGCCGAACGGGGAATCTTTTCCCACCAGTGGAAGGCATCTGAATTGCTTCGCTGGTCTCAATCGGTTTAAACTGTTCATGCGTTAGTTTCTCCACTGAATACGACACGCCACGACGCCCGGAGCTGCACACTCGCGGGCGTCACTTTTTTTGGCTTTTCTTACGGCTAAACAGCGCGACAATCGCGCGGATCTCTTCTTCACGCGCTGCCAGATGACGGCGGTGATATTCGTTGATTTCTTCAGCTTCATGACGTTCGATTACTCCATCTTCGAGAGCTTTCTGGATCACGGTATCAACACGTCCACGCGCTGCTGACGTTCTCATGGCACGATCAAACAGGTCGACACGATCAAGGTCTTCAAGTTGAGGAACGTCCACCAGCAGCGCACCACGACGACGGGCAAAGTAATCTGCCAGGAGGGACGTATTTGAGATGTCTTCCATGGCCTCCAGCTCGTTCACTTCAAAGAAGCGGCAGCCATTCTTCTCGTAAAGGTTGTTGTTGAACTGCGTTACTGACATGCCAAGAGCACCGGCCATAGCTTCACGGCCTCCTGGGTACGCTTTGCACATCGCTTTAACTACTTCTTTCAGGCTTTGCTCTACCATGTTGTTTTTCCTTTGGTAGTATCAGTTATGCTGCTTTCGCTTTAGCATTACGCTCTTGTAAATCATTTAGAGATTGCAAAATCTCTTCGGCAGTTACCTGCCCATCCATTGCTGTAACAAGAGCTGATATATAACGGGAGCTAATTTCAGCACCGTTAAGCCATTTACTGATTGTCGATTGCCCTACGCCGATCGCCTTCGCCAAGTTGGCCTGAGAACCGGCTAAACTAATGGCTTTTTGAATTACATGGTTCATGCATTTATTCTCCCGTTCATAATCACGCTCAATTATGCGTTAGGGAATAGATTAAAGCAAGTCTCTGGGGACTTTGACAGGATATGCGTGCGGGAATAAATTTGAGGGATGAAAACTCTATCTGAACGATTGGCTAAGGCCATGACGGAAACTGGCTTTCAAAGTCAGACTAAGCTAGCCAAAGCAGCTGGCGTGGAGCAATCCGTCATATCAAAAATACTGGCTGGGACAAGCAAAACATCTAAGCATAGTGGAAACCTTGCAGCGGCTATGGGGATAAGTGCTGACTGGTTGATAAATGGCGCAGGTTCTATGCATGGAGGTGCTGAAAGCACATTACAAAGAGTAGATGTTTCCAGGCTTGTAAGGCTCTATGACGAACACGGTGATACAGGAGAATTCATAACCTGGATGTCAGAAGTTCCTGATAACTATCGTGCTTATATTATGAATAGAAACACTGGGATAGCACAGGCACCAAAGGGTGCCGTAGTCATAGTTAACCCAGATAACAAGCCGTCTACCAATGATCTTGTTGTAACGCTTATTTCAGGAGTTGTGTCAGCATTTCGCTATCATGTGTCTGGCGATGGCGCTGGTTTTCTTTCCGTAGATGATCCTCGCATCCCACTTGCTTCTGTGCGCTCTGATGAGGACGTAGTTGGTCCAATAATGCAGATATTCATCCCTGAATTAAGTAAATGAACGACATTGCTATCAGAGGCGGGAAACGATTTAAAAGCCCCTGCCTCTGTTCTTACTAGCCACATCCCCATAACTCTCCCCTTTCTTCTTGACATGCTAAACACGATAGGTGTCAAATTCACTGTATGAATACACAGTATATAAGCACGTAACAGCACTTTACGCAAAAATAAATTCCTTTCCATCTATCTTCCCCCAACCAACAAAGCATAAATTTAATTATTCTTTGTTGACTATATTTATTCTCTATCGCATACTCACTTCATCAGCAACGAACATTGTGGTGGTGAACATAAATGAGCGTTAACAGTATCTACAAGTGCTCTTTCTGCGGTGTTACAGAACAGCAGGCAAAACGGATTATTGCTAAAGGTGGAAAAGACGAGGCGGCCATTTGCGCTGACTGCATTGTTCAGTGCGTTAGTGTGTTTGCTAATCTGGCTTCGATTTCGACACTTGAAGAGCGCGAGACGATTGAAGCCGCCCCTATTCAGGGCGGCGAGATAACAGCTAACACTATTCAAAAAGCTGTTATTTCTTCAGTGATTCAAACACATCAGGAGGAACAGCCTGAACTCGATCAATCAGTGCAGCAAGCTCGTTAAATGCTGCTTTAACAGACTCTGGGTTATCAGGCCTGTCGGCATTTTGCTTTAGTGCATCTAATACATCTGTTTTAACCGCAGGCATCTGAACAGAAATTGAAGCAATAGCGAATGTAAGAGCTGCCTCCAGTGCCTCGATTTTACGGAACATGTATTCAGCGCTTAATGGTGATTGACTCATATATATCCCTTCTTGGTTGTGTGAGAACTCCAAGAATACCACCGAGCCTGATGTGGTGAAAAGACAGGCAAAAGTTTCATTGCTGTGTGTAGTCTTGGCGGTCGGCAGTTTTGAATGTCCTTGATGTCGACCGCCCCTTTTACACAACTGAAAGCGCGTTCAGCGTTCAACTTGAGAGGCCGTAGTCGTTAAATCAACTCAGGAGAACGCGCTCCCAATTGTGGAGAAGTAACGTGTCGACATTGCAGTGTCGATTGTGGCTGCCAGCCTCAAGCATCCTCAGGGTGCTTGGTGATGGTAATAACGCCATCTCAACCAACAGGAGACGATGAGCCTGTTCTGGTTGGATTGGAAAAATGTTATTTGCCCGCTCAGCGGCGGGCGCTTTTTCTGGAGGTAGCATGTCTGCAAATGATTTGGCTGTTAAATATGGTACTTATCAGCCCGAAAATTTACTGGTCATCCTTCCACTTGAAGAAGCGTCAGACATTATTCGTGAAAGTCTTCGCGCTGAGGTTCGCAACGAGCTGGAATATGAATACGATGACCGTATTTCTTCTGCTGAAGAAGAGGCATCTGATTGGGAATCACGGGCAGACAGTTACGAATGCGATGCGATTAGTTTTGCCAGAGCGATAGAGAAAGCCTTGCTTGCACCAACCTTGGATGAAGCAAAAATTATTCTCGAACGCGTTCGTTCTGATAATCGCCAATATTTTTAATACCTAATGAATAATTACGAATTTGGCAGCATTCAAGTGCCGGGATTCGTGCAACCAAAATTCAGCGCTGTGCAGAGCGCGTATAACACGGAGAAACTATCCATGGCGAACACACAGAACGTCACCGAGTTACAACCACGCATGACCCGGGAGCAGCTGATCGACGCTGCGCGTAAGGCCGCCCCTCTCCTTCCGCCAGCTTATCGCGGAATTATGACCGAACTGGCTAACCGCCTGGACTATACTAGCGTCGCGCTTTGCGAAGCGATGGCGCAGCGTAGAGAACTGGCTGTTCAGAACGCTACTCTGCGTGAAGATGTCGCAAGCTGGGCCAAAGAGTGTGACCGCATTGTTGAACGCTACACGAAGACCAGAACCAATATGCATTTACTGGAAGCCCAGCGAGAATTGCGTGAGCTGTCACCCATCGTCATTTCCCAAAATAACGAGGTGGCTCTCTGATGGCTAACTCATTCAAGCAAATGACCCGTGACGGGACCATCAAGCGCACCGATACCGGGATGTTCATCAGCCTCGACCAAATCCATGTGCGGGAAGGTTTCAACAAACGCGAAGATGATGAACGTACCCGCCAGGCAGATGATGACCTTTTCAACTATCTGATGAATGGTGGCTCTGTTCCCCCGCTGGAGGTTATCGCCCGTGATGAAGGTGGAGTGTGGGTTGTTGAAGGCCATCGCCGTCGTCGCTGCTATGCGCGCTGCGCAGAAGCAGGAAAGCCAGTAGACCGCATCCATATCATGCCGTTCAACGGTAACGATGTTCAGCGCCTGGCCCGCATCATGACCAGTAATAACCAGCTTCCGCTATCCGATATGGAACAGGCAGCTGTTATTCAGGAGCTTCATAACGCCTTCAACCAGACCACCAGCGAGATAGCAAAGCTGGTTAATAAGTCTGTGGCCACCGTCGAGAAGCTGCTGCTCCTCAGCACGGCGAACCATGACGTTCAGCAGGAAGTTAAATCCGGTGCGGTGTCAGTCGATGTCGCGGTTGATCGCGTTATGGAGTATGGCGAACAGGCCGGGAAAGTTCTCCAACATGATAAAGCTGTAGCTGCTGCCCAGGGTAAATCGAAAGTCACCCGTAGCTCTATCGCGCCGGAGCTGAGCGTAAAGGACGCACGCCGTTTCGTTGAGCTGATGGCTCAGGCCACGATCAGTGATGAAGGTGTCTTCACTCTTGAAGGGGCTGCCCTGGCCGAGGCGCTGTCGATTATGGACGAACATAAAGCGATTGCCGAAGCGCGTGAAACTTACCGCCTGTCACAACCAGTCCCTGAAACTGAGATCAAAGGGAAAACTCTTTACGTCAGACTTGAAGGTACAGAGATCGGGACTGCGCAAATCTATCGCGGTAAGAACGTCATCCTTAATGGGATTGTCACCAGCCAGTCAAAGGCAGTGGCCTACTTCGTTAAACAACACAAATTGCAGCAGGAGCAAAATCATGACATCCAATAAACCAATGACCGGCGAACAGCTGGATGAGCTGATGACTGTTGCAGTCAACATGCAACGAGACAGTGAAAAGGTGAGTGACCGCCCTGTTGCTATGTTCGCTTATGCAGTGCAGGTAGCTGTTCTGGAACTGCGTAAGGTTCGTAATGAAGCTGCGGAGCTCGCTGCGGAGAATGCGTATCTGCTTAACGGCGCATCTCGTGAACTAAATACTTCATGGATGTTCCACAAAACGATGTTAGGTGCTCAGGCGGCTTTGGTATGTCTTTCCCATGGATATCAGGCTTCAGCTCGAGAATGGCTAGAAGGTACCACCGATGAAGCAGGGGCTGAAATGCCTGATGATATTTCCGTTGGTGAACTGCATGAATGGTTCGAAAGCAATATGGTCAGCAATAGCGGCAATAGTGGATTTCTTACCAGAAAAGAGGCCGAAGCGGCTATCAGGAAGGAATGTCCAGCTACCGACGCTTTCCTTGCTGAAGTACGGGCGCAGGCCCACAAGGAAGGCGCTCACTTTGTTGCTAACAGGATGCTGGCCGCATGGGAGGCTGGGTTTATCGATGACACGGCGAAGAACGCGGCAGAAATCGTACGGATGATACTCACATCTACAGAGTTTATGGCGGATGCGCCAGAGGGGGATTTCGATCGCTCGTTCGCTGATGGAGTACTCGAAGACATCGCCGTCCAACTTCGCAAGGAGGCCGCCCAATGAGCACCATCCTAAAAGCTTGGCTAAAGCAGACAATAGCGGAGCTTGAAGAAGAGCGAGATGCTGTGCCTGGCATCGTAAACGAAGATGCGGCCATGGCGCTTGCGGCGATGAAACGGGCTCTGGCGTCTCTGATGGCTGAGCCAGATTATTACGTGGTAGTAACGAGTGTTGGCGTTTGGCAGTCATTCTGCAAAACCAAGGCAGAGGCAGAGTTTATCGTCTCGAAACCGTTCAACCCAGGCTATTCGATACTTGAGATATACACCGCCCCGCCAGCGCCGGTATCTGTGCCGTTCGCTATTCACGATGAGGATTTTGAAAAAGCGCTTTTGGTGCTCAACGACACGCTGGACGACTGTGGGGACAGCGAACGAGGTTTGTTGCTTGCGTTGAATAAGGTGGGGATCGAAGTTCGCAGTGACGCCCGCCACGCCGCCATGCTTCAGGGTGCTGAACAAACAAAATACCGCGCTATCGTTGAGCGGATTGCTGAAATAATTCATGGCAAAGTGACTGATATCGATCTGCTTACGGTAACAGTTAAGAGCATGAAGGATAAATTGCAGAAATAAACACCGGGTGCAGCCGGTTTAGTGGAGAGAAACGCATGGGGCAGTTAGTAACACTTCATGAGTGGGCATCTGGTCCTAATGGATTCAAATATCCATTAAGCAACTCAGCATTAAACAAAATAGCAAAGACTAAACAGACTTATCCGCCAGCCTTAAAGCAAGGTCGACGCTGGGTTATAGATGAAGATGCTCGTTTTGTTGGCATGGTTGGCAGTGTTGATATTTCAACTTCATTATCAGACAAGGCCCGCCAGTTAGTGGAGAAAGCAATTAATGGCAGCTCGCCCCAGAAAACATAATGTAAAAATACCCAACCTTTACTGTAAGTTAGATAAGCGTACTTCAAAAATTTATTGGCAATATCGCCACCCTGTAACAGGTTCATTTATTGGATTCGGAACAGATGATGAAGCGGCAAAAGCTGCTGCAATCGAGATGAACCGTATAACCGCAGAACAAGAAACCCAGCAATCTTATGCTCTGATTGATATGGCAATGAAGAGCTCAGGTAAAAAGGATCAAGGTATACGAGTTTCAGATTGGATAAAAAAATACAACGAAATTCAGATGGAAAGGTTGCGTGACGGTGAGATAAAAAAACCTACTGTAAAATCCAGACGATTATGTTCTCAAATTCTCGCAGACAGAGTTCCTAACCTTCGTCTGAAGGACGTTGATACCAGACTCATTGCAAAAATTATTGATGAGTATAAGGCAGAGGGAAAGCACAGAATGGGCCAACTGATAAGAAGCGTGCTAAACGACGTGTTTAAAGAGGCGCAGCATGCTGGCGAGGTTGATCCTGGCTACAACCCAGCTTTAGCTGTAAAAAATCCAATAGCCAAAGTGAAACGAAGCAGACTTAGCATTGAACAATGGAAGTTGATTTTTGAAAGCGCAGGCTCTTTGCCGCCTTGCGCTCAAAATTCTATGCTTTTAGCTTTAGTAACCGGGCAAAGGATAGGTGACATAGTCGAGATGAAGTTTAGTGACATTTGGGATAATCACCTTCATGTTACCCAAAATAAAACCGGAATGAAGTTAGCTATCCCTTTAAATTTAAAGTGCGATGCAATCGGGTTGACTCTGGCTGATGTTATTAGTAAGTGTCGCGATAGAGTAGTGAGCCCTTATCTGATCCACCATGTTAAGCATCACGCTTACGGTAAAGCGGGATCTCACGTTCCCGAAAAAACAATATCAAGATATTTTAAGGAGGCAAGAGATAAAGCAAATATCACCTGGCCTAAGGATTGCACTGCCCTTCCGCCGTTTCATGAACAGCGCTCGCTTTCATCAAGAACATACAAAGCTCAGGGTATAGATGTCAAAACTCTTTTAGGGCATAAAACCGAAGCAATGAGCGTAATGTATGGAGATGATCGTGGTCTAGAATGGAAAAAAGTTGTGATTTAAACAGGGAGTTTTGGGGAATTATTTTGGGGATGTTTTGGGGAAAGAGTTTTACGAATTAAATTCAGTCACTTAGATTTTAGCGAATTGCTCCAGAAACAGTCGTCCACCAGCAACGCATGACCCAACAGCCAGCGCACCCGCTGGCTGTTTTCTTTCAGCCCTCTCCGTCCCGTGCTAATGTAGCAAGCTACGTATTGGCAAATCACAGGTGAAATCGTTATGTCTGATGACGTGATCGGGACGACGCCCCATCAGCGGCTAATCAGCTTATTAACCGAGCAGGAGGCGCGCTTTCGCGTGGTGGCGCATGAGGCCGTTGGGAAATGCGAAGCGGTCAGTGAAATTCGCGGGACCGATCTCCGACAGGGTGCAAAAGCACTGGTCTGCAAGGTAAAAGGCAACGGTGTTAAGAAACATATTCTGGCAATCCTCGCCGCCGATCGGCAGGGCGGGCTGAGGCCGCTGGCCAGTCATTTCGGTGGGCTAAAGGCCTCGCTCGCCAGTCCGGCTGAAGTTGATGCGCTTACCGGCTGCGTTTTCGGCGCCATTCCCCCCTTCAGCTTTCACCCGGATCTGACGCTGGTCGCCGATCCGCTGCTGTTTGAGCGCTTCGACGAGATCGCCTTTAACGCTGGCCTGCTGGAAAAGTCGGTGATTATGGATACCCAGGACTATCTGCGTATCGCCCGTCCTGAACTGGTGACGTTCCGTAAACAATAAATACTGCGGCTGGCTAACGGTCAGCCGTTTTCCAGCAGCAGCACGGAAGCAATCAAAATAATCGCGATAATAAAAAACGATGAGGAGATAATCAGCGTTTCGACAAACATAGGATCGTTCATGATGCCCTCTGCTTTGCCCATTTGCCTCTTTTTTACCCCCGCACAATGACAGTTAAATGACAATGACGCGTCCATGAAATGACTATTTTTTCGCTGAAACGATTCGCTGTTAACTATCCTCCCCCGTATAAAGTCACTGTTTAAATACTTTATTTGTTACCGGTATCACGAAAAGAAATTTACGTAACCCCGATGCCAGATCTCGCAATTGTTAACCTTTTCATCATGGTTAACCCTGTTTACGGAGCACCTCAAAAATAAACCTTACACTGGCAAGGTGAATACAATGACCGAAATAATTACCCGTAAAGAAAAGTTCAGTTATGGGTTAGGCGATATGGCGAGCCATATTGGGCTGGATAACGTCATTATTTTTCTGACGTTTTACTATACGGACGTGGTGGGGCTACCTGCCGCATTCGTGGGCACCATGTTTCTTCTGGCGAGAACCGCCGATGCCATAATAGACCCGGCGATGGGCTATATCGCAGACAGGACGCGCACGCGCTGGGGCAAATTCCGCCCCTGGATGCTGTGGCTGGCGCTGCCCTTTGGGGCAAGTTGTCTGCTCACCTACGCCGTGCCAGCGTCGCTCGATCTGCACGGTAAAATGATTTTCGCCACCGTCAGCTATACCCTGATGATGCTGATGTATACCGCAATCAATATTCCCTATTGCTCCATGGGCGCGGTGATTACGCCCGACAACGATGCGCGAATTTCCCTCCAGTCCTATCGCTTTTTCCTGGCCACGCTGGGTGGCGCGCTGTCGACATTCTTTATGATGCCGCTGGCAGAGTTTTTAGGCGGCGATGATAAATTACTGGGCTACCGCTGGGCGATGGCCATTATGGCGACCATCGCGGTCGTCATGTTCTGGATCTGCTTCGCCAATACGCGTGAACGTATTAAGGCTCCCGCCACCCACAATAATTATCTTGCGGAACTGCGGGATTTATTACGAAACGACCAATGGCGGGTTGTCGCCGTCCTGGTATTAACCAACATTGGTTTTGGCGTTATTCGCCTTGGCGCAATGATGTATTTCGTCACTTATTATCTCGGTAGCGCGAGCTATTTTATGTGGATGCTCGGGGCGCATATTCTCGGGAAAGCCGCAGGCAGCGCGCTGGCCAAACGTCTGACGCAGAACGTCAGCAAAGTGCAGATGTTTGGATACTGTTCCGTACTGGCGGGGGTACTCAGCATCGCCCTGTTCTTTGCGCCTAAGTCAGTGCTTATTCTGGTGCCCATGACGTTTATCGTCTCCACCCTTTACCAGGCCACCACCACGCTGATGTGGGTAATGATGGCGGACGTCGCCGATTACGGCGAATGGAAACAGGGCAAACGGATGGACGGCGTGATCTTCTCCACCTTCCTCGCCGTACTCAAGCTGGGAATGGCGATCAGCGGCGCGATTGTTGGCTGGACGCTGGGCTTAAGCGGCTATGTCGCCAACGCCCCGGAACAGACCACCACGGCCATGTACTGCATCATCGCCCTCTTCACCGTCGTGCCTGGCGTCTTGTCACTCTGCGCGTTTGCCACGCTGCGCTGGTACAAGCTCGACGACAGCACAATGCAATCCATCCATCTTGCCAAACACCCTGTTTAGAAGGACGCGTTATCCATGAGTGAGCTGATCCAACATTCCAACAGTATCGAATGGCGTTTTGAACGCCAGATCCTGCGTATTGAACCGTGGGGTGAAAACAGCCTGCGCGTCAGGGCCACCTGCTCCCCGGCTTTTGATGAGGCCTTACAGGCACTGTTGCCCGCCGCCCCTTGCCAGGCTGAGATTGTCGCCGAAGCGGAAAGCCTGACGCTGCGCAACGGCAATATTACCGCGACGCTGAATCTTAAAGGTCAGCTGGCCTTCTACAATCAGCGCGGCGAACTGCTGCTGGAAGAGATGTGGCGCCAGCGTTCAACGGTGGGTATCGGTGCCAGCGAGAAGAGCCAGGATAAATATGTCAGCGCCCTGAAGCTGGATGGCCGCGAATTTAAGCCGCTAATGGGGGGGAAATATCAGCTCACCGTCCGGTTTGAATCGCGTCCGAATGAACGCATCTATGGCATGGGTCAGTATCAACAGCCGTGGCTGGATCTGAAAGGCTGTACGCTGGAACTGGCACAGCGCAACTCCCAGGCCAGCGTGCCCTTTATGCAGTCCAGCCTTGGCTATGGCCTGCTGTGGAACAACCCGGCGATTGGTGAAGCCAGCTTTGCAAAAAATCAGACGGAATGGCGCGCCCGCGTCACAGGAGAAATGGACTACTGGATCACCGCCGCCGACACGGTGGCGGATATCACCCGCCAGTATGTGAAAGCCACCGGTACTCCGCCCTCCGCCCCGGCGTTTATCAGCGGGCTGTGGCAGTGCAAATTACGCTACCGCACCCAGCAGGAGGTGCTGGAGGTTGCACGGGAGTATCGCCGCCGTAATCTGCCGCTGTCGGTGATGGTCATCGACTTTTTCCACTGGCCGAATCAGGGCACCTGGTGCTTCGACCCCGTAGACTGGCCCGATCCTGAAGGGATGGTCGACGAGCTGCGCGAAATGGGTATTGCGCTGATGGTGTCGGTGTGGCCAACGGTAGAGGCGCGCAGCCCTCTCTACCCGCTGATGAAAGCCAAAGGCTGGCTGGTCAGCAGTGAACGTGGCGTGCAGGTCAACCTCGATTTTATGGGCAATACCACCTTCTTTGATGCGACCCATCCTGAGGCGCGGAAATTCGTCTGGGATACGGTGAAGAAAAATTACTACGACATGGGCATTAAGCTGTTCTGGCTGGACGAAGCCGAACCGGAATACCGCGCCTATGATTTTGACAACTATCGCTACCACGCCGGTCCGGTGCTGGAAGTGGGTAATCGCTACCCGCGTGACTTTGCGCAGGGCTTTTACGATGGGCTCCAGGCAAATGGTGAAACCGACATTGTTAACCTGGTACGCTGCGCCTGGGCAGGCAGCCAGCGCTTCGGCGTGCTGGCGTGGTCGGGTGATGTCCACTCCTCGTTCCATGCTTTTCGCAATCAACTCGCCGCGGGACTGAATATGGGGCTGGCGGGGATCCCATGGTGGACAACCGATATCGGTGGCTTCCAGGGAGGGAACGTTAACGACCCGGCGTTCCACGAATTGCTGATCCGTTGGTTCCAGTGGGCGGTGTTTACACCGGTTCTGCGCATGCACGGCTATCGCGAACCGCAGATCCAGCCCCCGGAGCGCTACCGTGACGGCATTCCTCAGTGTAACAGCGGTTCGCCTAATGAGCTGTGGAGTTACGGAGAAGAGAATTACGCCATCATGCAGCACTGGCTTACCGTGCGCGAAACCCTGCGCCCGTATATTGACGCGTTGTACCAGCAGGCTCATCTGCACGGAGACCCGCTCATGCGTCCGCTGTTCTGGCACTATCCGCAGGATAAGCAGAGCTGGACGTGTGAAGATCAGTATCTGTTTGGCGAAGATCTTCTGGTGGCGCCGGTTATGCAGGCCGGTCAGCGTGAGCGCGATGTCTGGCTGCCGACGGGCAATAGCTGGGTCGCTCTCAACGGTGAGCGCTACGCCGGTGGGGAGCATATCCGGGTGCCTGCGGCGCTGGAAACCATCCCGGTGTTTATCCGCGAAGGGAGTCCGCTTATCCAGCAGCTGGTGGACTGACGTCAGGCAAGTGCCCAAAAATAGACAATTTTTTCAGTAAAGCCTGCCTGCCGTCGCGTTTGCGCGTAAAGTAAGCAGGCTTACTATTTTTGGCAAGGATCCCGTCATGTTCGACCCTACTCTGCTCATACTTCTGACCCTGGCTGCTCTGGGTTTTGTCAGCCACAACACCACCGTCGCGATTTCCATTCTGGTCCTGATCATTGTTCGCGTCACACCGTTGAATACCTTCTTCCCGTGGATAGAAAAACAGGGGCTTACCATCGGGATCATTATTTTGACCATCGGCGTGATGGCCCCGATTGCCAGCGGAACGCTACCGGCCTCAACGCTGCTGCACTCCTTTGTAAACTGGAAATCGCTGGTGGCGATTGCGGTGGGCGTTTTTGTCTCATGGCTTGGCGGGCGCGGCGTGACGCTGATGAGCAGCCAGCCTTCACTGGTGGCCGGGCTGCTGGTGGGCACCGTGTTAGGCGTGGCGCTGTTTCGTGGCGTGCCGGTTGGCCCGCTGATTGCTGCCGGACTGGTTTCGCTGTTTATCGGGAAGTCGTAGTCAGGCTGGCAATATAGCGGGCGGGCGTCTGTCCCAGTCCTTTCTTAAACATGGTGATGAAGGCGGTGGTGGAGTCATACCCCAGCGCCTGCGCCGCCTGCTGAACCGACTTTCCGCCGATCAAAAACTGCAATGCGACAATCAGCTGGAGCTGGTGCCGCCAGCGGCGAAAGCTTAAGCCAGTCTCTTTCACCACCAGCCGCGCCAGATTGCGTTCGCTCATGGCAAAGTGGCTTGCCCACTGCGCCAGCGCCCGGCCACCCGGCTCTGTCTGCT
>OAWZ01000791.1_pt1 | contig 12971 bp, 7 predicted proteins | sample 1477091 | NCBI WGS metagenome assembly OAWZ01 (sample SAMEA2580282, study PRJEB22360) | human gut metagenome | biome: human gut; feature: human-associated habitat; material: faeces | place: Denmark | collected 2008/2010
TCCGGTAGAGAACATAGCGTCTTCATAGGTCGGAAGTATGATAGCCCAGTTTGTTTTATGATAAGCGAAAGCGTAAAGAGTGGAGTATACCCCGTTAATAGCCGCCAAGGCATGATCTTCCGTTTTGAAGAATCCGTCCTCTTTTTCTACACGGTCTACAATATCTACATCCAAACAGCTTGAAAGCAGCGCTGTTCCTATCAGTAAGGATAATATATATTTCTTCATATTTTCAGTATTTTGATGTTAAAAAGCTAGATTTATACCCATAGAATACGTACGGCTAGAAGGATAAGCAGCATAGTCAACATTAGGTGACATAGCGCCCGAAGTAATGTTGACTTCCGGATCGTAACCGCTATAATTAGTGATTGTAAAGACATTGGTAACGGTACCGAATACACGTACACTACGTAACCATCGTAGTTTTTTCAAGCTAAACTGGTAGGCGAGTGTCAGATTCTTCAGACGGAAAAATGAACCATCTTCAAGCAAGAAGGTAGAGAAACGCTTGTTAAAGTAAGAACTGCCTTGCGAACCGTTTACTGCCGGATAAAAGTTACTGGTTCCTTCGCCCTGCCATCTTCCTTCCCAAGCCTCAGCACGAATATTGTCGTTGGTATCTGTAAAAGAATCCAAGAAATAACGGTTCAAATTGGCGATATCACCTCCTACACGGCCCGTGAAAATCATGGATAATGTCAGGCCCTTCCAAGATAGCTCAGAATTAATACCATAATTGAATTTCGGTTCTGCCGTACCGATGATAGTCATATCGTCAGAAGTTATTTTTCCATCCGGCAGCCCGTCGGGTCCACTAATATCTTTGAATCTCAAAGAACCCGGAGTAGCTTGTGGAGTATCAAATGGAGCCAGTTTTGCTTCTGCTTCATTCTGATAAACACCATCCACTACGTAGCCATAGAAGCTGCCTACCGGATAACCGGCTTTAGTGATATGTATGCTTTGGCTGAATACACCGCCACCTGCAAGATAGGAGGTTCCCAGTAACTCATTGCCGCTGATATCGTCTACTTTATTACGGTTCAGGTATATGTTTCCTCCAAGAGTCCATTTTACGCGACCTGTCAGAATATCCGCACTGGCTTCCAGCTCAAATCCTTTATTGGTCATTTTTCCCATATTGTAAGGTATAGAACCGTATCCGGATGATAAAGGCAGTCCAAAATTCATCAGCATATCTTTGGTAGTACGTTGATATACATTCATGGTTACTCTAAAACGGTTGTCTATAAAACCTAAATCCAGTCCGGCATTGTAGGTAGCAGTACTTTCCCAACCTAAATTAGGATTAGCCAGCTTCCCGTTGACCATACCGTGAGTCACTGCACCTCCGGAATAAGAGCGGACATGGTTCATAATGGCGAGCGGAGCAGCATAAGCAATGCTTTGGTTACCTGTAACACCATAGCTCAAACGTAGCTTAATATTAGAGATAGCAGGTATGTCTTTCATGAACTTCTCTTGATTAATGCGCCAGGCTACTGCAAATGATGGAAAGAAACTCCACCTGTTTCCACTTGCCAACAAAGAAGAACCGTCGTAGCGTCCGGTTGCCGTGAAAATATAACGGTCATACAGGGTGTAGTTCATACGTCCTAAGAAAGAGGAAAGTTTAGTTTGAATGACTGAACTGGATTTGTCCATCGTATTCGTTCCTTCTCCGATAGCGTAGTACAACAAGTCATTGCCTGCAAAATCACCTACCTGAATTGCCAGTGTCTTTCTCTGACGGTCTTCATGCGTATATCCCAAGACAGCATTGATGTGATGATGCTTCTTAAATTTACGATCATAATTAACCGTCGTTTCCAATACAATATTCTGGCGATTGTCTTCTCCACGAAATGCCATACCATGGGCACTGTTTCCAGCATTGGTACCTATTGGATAATAAGTAGAACGCGAACCGTCTGTGCGGTTGAAGCTACCGGCACCTTTCCAGGAAAGCCCTTTACCAAAGTTATATGTCAAAGATGCATTCAGTATGAAGAACCGTTGTTGAAGAATGTCTTTTAGTTCGGTCGCCATAATATAAGGATTGTCTGCCGGAACATATTCCACATTTTCATCTTCATAAATTTGATCTCCAGGCATTAATGTCGGTTTGGTAGTCAAAATACGCCGTACCATTTGGTTCATACTTGAAGATTGAGAGTGCGACGTTTGCTTCTGCTCAGTCTGTGAATAACTTGTGTTCAGTTGCAAAACTAAACGCTTGGCAAGCTCAGATTTAAGATTCAGACGGAAAGAATAACGTTCGAGTCCAGTATTCATAATAATACCTTCTTGATCGGTGTAGCCGGCAGTAATATTATATTGAGTCATCTTGTTACCACCATTGACAGCCAACTGGTGGTCCTGAGATACTGCCGTCTGGTACATTAAGTCCTGCCAGTCAGTTGAATAAATCTTATATCTTTCCAAGGCATCATCTGTATGTCTGGGGACTTTTGTACTTGGAATGACGTTTCCTTGCATATCGTAGCCGTTAGAGGTTCGATCCAATTCATTCTCAAAAAGCGCATAGTCATGAGCATTCAGTAAATTATAGCGTTTGGAAATGTTGGAAATATCTACACGGGCATTGTAATTCACATTGACTTTTCCTTCTTTTCCCTGTTTGGTTGTGATCAGAATAACTCCGTTCGTAGCACGTGAACCATAAATAGCCGTTGCGGAAGCATCTTTCAGAACCTGGATAGATTCAATATCATTGGGATTGATGGAAGCTAGCGGATTCATCGCCGGCTGTTGGCTCAACTCACTGGTGCCACCATTTACACTTGCTGTTGCAGCCTCTATCGGGAAACCGTCGACTACATAAAGCGGGTCTGTATTGCCTGACAGTGTAGAGACACCACGTATTTGAATATTCATGCCCGCTCCGGGTGCACCACTGTTAGCTGCGATACTGACGCCCGCTATACGTCCCTGCAAAAACTGGTCGGCACTTGTGATAGGCATAATCTCAGCTTCATTCTTCATACTGACAGCACTTACCGAACCGGAAAGGTCGGATTTACGAACAGTTCCATAGCCGATGACCACCACCTCGTCCAAATTGCGTGATGCTTCCTGCATTGTAATCGTCATCTTCCCTTTTAACTGTACCGGAACAGTTATAGTAGTAAATCCGATATACGATATCTGTAACTGGGCCTTGGGATTTTTTACTTCCAGCGAGAAGTTACCGTCAATGTCTGTAATGGTTCCGTTGTTAGCACCCTTCACTTGGATTGTAGCTCCAATGATAGGAGACTTTCCTTCATCAACTACCACACCGGAAATTTTATGAGACTGTGCTGATACGGTTGATATATATCCTAAAAAGCATATTAGTAGGACTAAGTATCTATCCGTCAACTTAAATCGAATCTTCTGTTTCATAATATTATATTCGTTATTCATTGATTGTTAAACCTTATTTTAATAAGCCCTGTAATGTCGGGTATTCACTTCCCATTTCCCAAACCGTACTGAAATTCCAGTTTGTGAATGAAGATGTGTTCTTCATTTCACTTGCAGACAGGTTCTTATAACTGGAAGAACCACCTGATATGTATGAGTCACTTCCGCTACTCTGTGACTTTCCGTCTTCGTTCAAAGAGAAACAGCTTTTCATTGTTATTTGAGAAATCTTGCCATCAGTACGATGGAACAGTCCGTTTCCGAAAGAAGCCCCGTTCGCAGTTGTCATGTCTCCTACGTTATGACAGTTTTCGATTGTCATGCCACCTCCTGCTGCTATAGTACATGTCGCTACAATTCCTGCGGCATTGCTGTTGCCATTGGTAGCTGTACCTGTGCTCTTTATCGCACCTGTATTGTAGCAATCTCTGACTATAGCATTGGTTCCACCCATACGTGCGATGATACCACTTGCCGAGCCCATCGCAGTGATAGAACCAGTATTGTAAGACTGGGATATTTCGGTATCAATAGTTGCACGACCGACAATTCCTCCTACTTGATTGTTAGCCTGAGTTCCAGAAATTTCTCCTGAATTTGCACAACCAGTCACTTTGATCAGGTCATTTCCTGCTGCTCCCGCTATTGAACCGACCACACCTCCAACCGGTGATTTGCTGCTGCAAACTACATTCGCTTTATTGGTACAATATGCAACGGCAGGAGCATTGTTAGCATCACGCATTATGATTCCTACAACCCCACCGACACAACCGGCTGTCCCTTCAATAGCCGCTGTATTAGAGCAATAGGAAACTTCGCCTTTCTCGGTGAGATAACCGACAATTCCTCCGAGATAGATTTCAGCATCCGTAGTTGCAGCCGTACTGATGCTTCCCTCATTACCTGTTGTGTGGCAAGAGATAATTTTACCAGAACAGTTACCGGCAATCGCACCAACTTTGGCTTTGGCCTTGATAACAACATTCTCGATACATACATTACGTACGATACCTTCTGCACCGATAGAAGCGAACAAACCGCAATTAGTATTGGAACTTTTATTCAGCGTCCAGTTCTTTATCTTATATTGTTCGGAAGAACGTCCTGTACCGGTATCGATAATATCTCCCTTAGTTGCTTCGTATACTCCGGTGAAATTACCGTTATAAGTGTTATTGACCAGTTCTGTACTGATAGGTGCCATATCTATGCCTGTAAGGTCAATATCTACAGTCTGTTTGTAGTTCTTATCAAGATACTTGCTGACGTTCCTCAAATGACGGGGCTTCGTGATAATATATTCAGATCCTTTTTCTCCGTCTCCACTGGTCTCGTCAAACAGATTGTGTGCCTCTATAATTTCACTTCCCATCTGAGCTACAGTTCCTCCGCCAATGTTTGCGTAAGAGAATAACTGAATAGAAACCATTCCTACATATCCTTTCCAGTCAATAACATCCAGATTGTAAGATGCCGTTCCCGAAGGAATATCGATTGTGTTTTCGTTCTGGTCTGCAATGACTTTCAGCTTATAGCCGTCCACACCGGTAATTTCATTCCATGAAAGCAGGAAATCGTTGTGATCATCCAAAGTAATGACAGGAGCTTCCAGTTTGTCGGCCTGAATGACAGGAATACTCAGACTCTTGTCGGCAGCTGTAAAAACCAAACTGGCTTTACGTACCACTTCTGTCGTATTACTCTCGGTAGTGACTTTCAAAGTGGCTGTTCCTTTTCCTGTAACAGGAGTTACTGTACACCATTTAACCGGAGTATGGGTCGGTTCATCCACTACTTCGACATTCCATTCTACCGCATTGGTTTGTAGAGTAATATCCTTTTCACCTCCTCCAATGTTATATTGCAGTTCTTTAGAGTCCGCAGCCAAAGAAGTTTCGCTGGCTTCTTGCTCCACAGTTACTATCTTTATCTCCTGCGATTCATTGATAAGAAAAGTCAGTTCTGCCGTACGAGGTTCATTCCATGGATTCTCAGAATACGAAACAGGCACTTGGGAATATTTGAACCCTTCTGTTTCTGATACGCTGCACCATGCTTGTGAACTACTTAACGTCCATTTATCATCAGATATCACTTTCAATATATAGGTTCCCTCTGGTCCCGGTACTTGTAGAGGGGACTGAGTGAGCTCGTTTAAGGTCAAATAAGTTTCAGCGACCTTTGCATCCGGTTCGGGATATACAATATCTTCTTGTTGACACCCCGCGAAACATACAGCAGTCAGCATGATGACGGCTAGTTTACGATACTTATTTTTCATATGTTATAAATTAAAGATTATAATTCCGATACTTCTTATTTGAGATATTCTTCTACAGGAGTATACCATTTGCCAACCTTGAATTCGATCTCACTTTCTACTCCGATATGATCTGCCATTTTTTGGTAATCATGAATCATTCGGTTCAGTATTTCAGGCTCCCTATCTGCGAGATTCCGCATTTCAGTAGGATCATTCTTCAAGTTGTATAGCCTCCATTTCGGCTCTTTATATTCCTGCACTATTTTCCATTCTCCGTCACGCAGCATTTTGTTGCCTTCGTGTTCCACAATGGTCGGTTTGGTTTGCTTTACCAGTTCTCCCTTTAATAAAGGCAGTAAGGATATACCTTCCATTGGAGGTACTTTATGGCCGCCACGCGAAGAGGGATAAGTAGCGCCTGTAAGTTTCACCAAAGTAGGCATGATATCTACTATATGTCCGTAATTGTCTTTTTGAATAGTGCCGTTCAGACTTTTATCAATTCCATTCGGATAGGAAACAATAAACGGTGTGTTGCAACCTCCTTCATGACCGTGATGTTTGTACAAGAAGAATGGTGCATTAGCAACGTCTGCCCAGGCAGCACCCAGAAAAACTGTACTCCCCGCTGAACCGGGATTCTTTCCAGCAAAGCGTCCTTCTATGCCCGGTTCTCCATTTCCACCATTGTCCGAAAGGAGGATAATCAGGGTATTATCCAGCACACCTTTTTCTTTTAAATGTTCTACCACACGCCCGATACTCCGATCTACTTCCTCAATAACAGCTGCATAAATAGCCATCTGCATGTCATAGCGCTCCTTTTCTTCCTGAGTCAGTGAATCCCATTCCGGAACCTTGGGATTACGAGGTGTTAACTGGTCAGGACGCTCGAATAACCCTAATTCTAATTGCTTTTTGAATCGTGCATTACGCACATCTTCCCATCCCTTCATATATTTTCCCTTATATTTATTGATGGTTTCTACAGGAGCCTGCAAGGGAAAATGTGCAGCATTATGTGCCAGATACCAAAAGAAGGGCTGTTTTTCTTCAATAGCTTCATCAATAAACTTTAATCCAAAATCTGTCCACAAATGAGTAGAATACCAATTTTCAGGTAAACGATCATCATCGAATCCAATTTCTTCATCATTCAAATAAAGATTTCGTTGGTTGGTTCTTTCTTTTTTATTCTTCTTCAATGATTTGTCAGAAGAAAAATAATAGCCGCCAAACGGAGCGTTCAGTGAACGGTCAAATCCTCTGCTTATTGGAGTAACACCTTGAAAATATCCTAAATGCCATTTACCTGTCATGACATTAAAATATCCAGCTGTTTTCAATGCTTCAGGCAAGAAAACATTATTCTCATTTGGATATCCCTGATATGCCGGATAACCCGGAACTTTCCCTAAAGCACCATTCCCAACTTGATGAGGATATAAACCAGTAATCAACGAAGCCCTGGTTGGCGCACTCCGAGCCTGGTTATAAAAATGACGTAGTCTAATACCATTTTCAGCAAGCCGATCTATATTAGGAGTATTTATTTCCGAACCATAACATCCGAAATCGGAATATCCGACATCATCCAATAATATAAGGACAATATTAGGTTTTGATACATTCTGCTGGGCCAATACAGGACAAGCACCTATTGACGCACCAAGGGTCAACATAAAAGTATAATCTATTCTTTTCATGGCTATATATTATTTTTTATTATTAGGAAATGGAATTAAAACTTTTGTCTCAGCTGCCCATACGGCCCATTTGTCCGATAACTGTTTAAGGATATCCGGATGAACGGCTGACAAATCACAAGCCTCCACGCGGTCTTTCCCGATATCATATAATTCCCAAACTTTTCCTTCCTGATCCCATACCGCTTTCCAGTTTTTCCAACGGACAGCTCTATTACCCTGATGTTCCCAATACATATATTCATGAATGGAAGAAACTTTTCCTTTTATAGCCGGCATAAGATCAGTGCCCACTAAAGGATGTATCTTATTACCATTGTGAAAGGTAGAAGGATATGTGGCACCAGTTACATTCAGTATGGTCGGCATGATATCCGGAAGATATCCGGGAACGTGGCACCATGTATTTTCAAAACCTTTCAAACGATTTTTCCATGTAATTATCAACGGAGTAGATATTCCCCCTTCGTATGCACGTTGTTTGTACTTTCTGAATGGAGTATTTGAGGTCTGAGCCCAAGCTTTGCCATACGAAGGATGGCCGCTTACCGCCGGATTATTGATATCTTTTTGCTTGCCACCACCAAGTTCATTATGCGGTTCGGCACATGCCCCGTTATCAGACATGAAAAAGATCAAAGTATTATCCAACTTTCCACTCTTTTTCAGGCTCTCAATCAGTTTTCCTATGTTATAATCCATACAATGCACTTGTGCAGCATAAACAGCCATTCTATAAGCTGTATGATCTTTTTCTGCTTCAGAGAGCTCTTCCCACTGACGATTCTCCCATTCAGCAAAACCGATCTCTGAGTCGATTATTCCTAAATCGGCCATACGTTTATGGCGTTCTTTACGAATCTGGTCCCAGCCTTTCGTACGATACAGTTCATAATATTTCTCTATATCTGCTTCTTTAGCTTGTAAAGGCCAATGCGGAGCATTATATGCTAAATATAAGAAAAAGGGAGTATTATCTTTTTGTTCATTTATAAAATTAACGGCATAGTCTGTAAACGCATCGGTAGTATAATAAGGTGCCTCGGGTGCAGGTAACTTTTCGTTGTCTAGGACCAATCCTCTTTCACCTTCTGGCCTCAGATAACTGCAAGCCCCTGCCAATATACCATAAAAACGTTCAAAACCACGCTGCAAAGGCCATTTTTCCATGCCATGCATCCCTAAATGCCATTTGCCCGTCATATAGGTATGGTAACCTGAACTTTTAAGAACTTCGGCAATAGTCACACAATTACGGTTCAAAGCCCCCCTATATTCAGCAACACCCCAGTCTTTCGGATCTTTATCGACATTTTTAAAAGGATCTTCTGACATCCATCCTATCCCAGCTTGATGTTGATACAAACCAGTCATAAGACTTGCCCGGGTTGGGCAGGAACGAGAAGTATTATAAAATTGAGTCAGCCGGATTCCCTGTAACGCCAAACTATCAATATGCGGGGTTTCTATCTCGCTACCATAACATCCGATATCGGAATAACCCATATCATCTGCCAATATCATAACTATGTTCGGACGCTCTTGTCCCGAGAGATTTCCAAACTGTAAAAAGGATAAAGCAACTATGCCTCCTATTCTTTTTCGAGATATAAAATTACCATCCATCATAATACATATTGTTTTATATACTTCTATTATTTCCACATTGGCTTGATAACATTTTCTTTATCAATCGTTATACTATATACGTCATTTTCCTTTTTTAAGATTAACGGAACAATGCGTGTCTTACGCGGCTGCACAATTGAATCTGAATGATGAACATGATATACATAGTAATATCTTCCGTCCAAACCTTTAAACAAATCCCCATGTCCGGAGCCGTTTTCGTGGACGATGCTTCGGTGAATAATAGGATTGTTTGCATGCTTCTTCCACGGACCGTAAGGAGACGTAGACGTAGCATATCCCACAGCATAATCTATATTCTTGAAATGATTGGCAGAATAGAACAAATAATATAAATCATCGAGTTTGACAACAGTAGGACCTTCCATTACTGGTGCCGATTTATAATTAGGCGTTCTTTCCCATGCCTCCGTATTATCGAAACACTTTTTCAGAGTTTCGGGCTTAATACAGCCTTTCTGCAAGTCAAATTCAGCTACCCACAGATAATTTCCTTTGTTGAAACGTACATGATACAAGTAGTACTTTCCATCTGAATCTTTGAATAAAAATGAATCGATATTTTTGGCCGTCTCGTCAATAGGACGTATGGAGTCTTGTCTGAATGGACCATATACAGAGTTGGAGGATGCCAGTGCAGTATGTTCATTAGCCGTATATGTCAGATAATACCTATTTCCTTCCTTAAATAATTGCGGAGCCCAGAATCCTCTTTCACCATAAGCGGAATCTCCCTTGCGTAGTATCAACTGAAGAGTATCTCCATTAGCAGTCTTCCATTCCTTCAAATCTGTAGATTCGAATATAGCAAATCCATTAGGTTCTCTATTGCGCGTACCTGTGAGATAATACTTGCCATTTTCTACAAATATAGTCGGATCTGCAAAGGTAATTTCATTCAATTTATCGTCTGTTTTTTCTTCTTTTGCAGTCTTGCAACATACACAAGCTAAAATGGTGAATGTCGCCAATAAAAATTGGATGAGTGTTTTCATATGATTCTAAAAAGTTAAACGTTATTTATGTATGATTGTGATGCAGCAAAAGTAAAAGAAAAAAGGTGTAGACGATAGAAAATATGTTTTATTATGAGCACACATGTTCAGAAACTATCCTTCTACACCAATTCCTGCAAAACAATCTAATACCTAATCAATCAAATGCTTTCCAGAAGGGGTTATCGGGCTTATTTTAATGGTTCTTCTTCCACCTCACTACGATAAAATCCATCTGTTTGCACAAAAAATTCCTGCTTTAACCGCTCAAGCAGTTCCGGATGTCTGCCAGCTACATTAGATTTCTGTCCCTTGTCTGATTTTACATCAAACAGACTGAATTCATCCAAGTTCCCCAATTCATTTCCGGTCAGGTTTCTTTGCGAACCTTTATAAGGTGGCATCATAATCCAGTCACCACTGCGGTAACCCAGTCTGCCTTGAGCTTCAATAATCAAATTTTCACGAGCTTTCAGTTCTGTTCCCATGAATGCATTTAAATAGTTGCGACTATCCAGTCCATCCGGCAGAGTGGCTCCCACCATGCTTCCTAAAGACGCCAACAAGTCCATCTGGCAGACTAGTGCATCCGATTTTACAGGCTGAATCTTTCCTTTCCAATAAACGAATAAAGGAATATGTGTACCTCCATCGAACAAACTATATTTACCACCACGTAATCCTCCGGCAGGAGCGTGCTTGCCAGCCAGTTCGGGAGCACCATCTTTATATCCATCATTCAAAACCGGACCATTGTCACTTGAAAAAATAATCAGAGTCTTTTCCAGAAGTCCTTCTTTCTTCAAATAAGTTAGTAATTCACCCACACACCAGTCTGCTTCCACAATTGCATCTCCACGAGGTCCCATAGTCGTTTTCCCAACAAAACGTTGATGAGGCGCGCGTGGCACATGAGGTTCATGCAAACCATAATAAAGAAAGAATGAAGAGTCTCTGTGTTCAGTAATAAAGTTCTTTACCTTGTCTACAAAATAATCAGCCATATCTTCGTCTTTCCAACGGGCTTTCTTCCCACCTTTCATATAACCGATACGGGGTATTCCATTTACAATCGAATTATTATGTCCGTGCGCCCATTGCATTTTCAGCATTTCGGGATTGGATATAGCAGTCGGCTCCCCCTCAAAGTTCTGTTCATAACTCACCTCAATAGGATCTGACGGATCACGACCTACCACATCCCCATTTTCTACATAAACAGTCGGAACGCGGTCATTTGTTGCCGCAATCAGACAAGAGTAATCAAAGCCAATCTCTTTTGCTCCCGGCTTGACTGTCTCATTCCAATTGACATTTCCATTTCCCATGCCCAAATGCCATTTTCCGATAGCTCCGGTCACATAACCACACTCTCGCATCATCTTTGGTAAAGTGTATTGGCTCTCGTTGATAATAAGAGGAGCATCACCCGGAAGGATTTTTGCATCTTTATTCTTCCATGGATACATTCCGGTCATTAGGGCATAACGACTGGGGGTAGAAGTAGCCGAAGTAGCACATATCCATTTGTGAAACAAACTCCCCCACGGGCAAGACTGTCAATATTCGGTGTATGAATAGTAGTTGAACCATAAGCACTGACATCACCGAACCCCAGATCATCAGCAAGAATGACAATCACATTCGGCTTTTCTTCTACCTGCTGTGAAGTGCAACCTGCTAAAGATAACGCAGGAACAAGATAGATTATTTTTTTCATAATATTATATAGTTTATAATGATGCAAATTTAGTCAGTGCTTATTTATTTAAATAGAACATATGTTTAATAATAGGGAGTAATGTCCATCCATATCTATAAATGCACTATCTTAATATACAAACCTAACTTCACATCACCCCAATTTAACTCCCTTACGCTATTTGAAGTACCCCATATATCAAAGACCAAATTAAAAAATTGGAGGGTGACTGTTTTACAACCACCATCCTTTGCTGGTTATTGTTCTAAGTTAGTAATTTTATTCACTTTTACTTTTGCGTTTCAATTGTAAAAGCATCTTTTTTTCATAACTTTGTCCTCTGTATCCTTATTGTCTTTTTCTGTCGGAATATAACTTAATGATCCGGGATACTTCATAACATATGCAGATTCGACTACTACAACTAGCTGTTTTACTCATTTGCCTGTCCGGATGCATCGATAGACATACGAATACTCCCGCATTTTATGTCTGGAAAAGCAAATTGAGTGCAGAAGACGCGGATACTGCTTATCTGAATACACTCGGAGTCCAAAAGATATATGCCCGTATGTTCGATGTAGACAATAAAGGAAATGGGGCATTCCCTACGGCAGACTATTCGCCTTCTTCCGGCAATCCCGACTTTCAGCAAGAGGTAGTCCCCGTTATATTTATCACCAACCAAACCATCCTGCAATGTCCTGCCGCAGATATAGAAAAGCTTGCCCGCAATTGCGCCGACCGGATAGATACCGTTTACCGTTCGCATTTCAACAAGCTCCCAAATGAATATCAGTTCGACTGCGACTGGACGGTAAAGACAAAAGAAAACTACTTCAACTTCCTGAAACACATCCGGAAACTAAGGAAAGGAGCCCTGGTAAGTTGCACCATCCGCCTTCATCAAATCAAGTTCAAGGACAAAACCGGAATACCTCCTGTGGACAAGGGAACGCTGATGTATTACGCTTCATCGGAACCTACGGACTTCGAAAACAAAAACACCATATTAAACAATAAAGACGCTGCTTCATATATCAAAGACGTCGGCTCCTATCCGCTGCATCTGGACATCGCCCTGCCGCTCTACAGTTGGGGAATAGTGAGAAATCCGTTCGGACAGATTAAACTGATTAACGGAATCCGCCAAGCTACTATCGGCGCACATCCCGAATATTATAAACAAACGAAAGAAGGTGTCTACAACATACTCCAAT
>OAWZ01000793.1_pt1 | contig 12957 bp, 20 predicted proteins | sample 1477091 | NCBI WGS metagenome assembly OAWZ01 (sample SAMEA2580282, study PRJEB22360) | human gut metagenome | biome: human gut; feature: human-associated habitat; material: faeces | place: Denmark | collected 2008/2010
TTTCAACAAATTCCCTTAAATATTGTTTGTCCCTAATAGCCGTTGCGGCAGCAGCCGTGGAAATCGGGTTATTAAAGAATATGATTACTTAGGCCGTCTAACAAGTTTTTCAGACGGCCTGGTAAGCCATTGAAAGAAGAAACTGGGGGCGTACCTTGGGGCACGGCACCCTACATGCGGGCTACGGTTTGCTACACTTGCTCTTCTAAAAGTTGACACTACGATTATTTAGTGAAACCAATTTCTTTTATTAACCTATCGACTAAATTATTTAAATTAATTCCTTTTGGTACTTCAATTTTAACATTATCACAAAATTTGAATAATAATTCCAAGAGGTATTCCTTATTATTTATATTAGGGATATATGGCATTATTTGTATACTCTCCTTTACAAAGGTACCAAAAAGAATTTTTTTACTCTTCTTTAATATAATCGGATTTAATAAATCTCCATTTCTATTAAATATTTCATAAGTATTTTGTTTGACATCATCTGGTTCTAAATATAATTCAGCATCTTTGATATCTGCAAATAGACTAACGTCTCCACTATCAATTACAATAATTGGTATAATATTTCTATTATCGTTAATAATATATTCATGAGAATCTATTAATCTATCCATCCAAAAACTTGTCATAGTAACTATCTCTTCAAGATTAATACCATCATCAATATCACTAATTCCAATAGTGTAGATTAAAGCGTAGGGGTCTTTGAGTACGCTTGCTTCAAAATCATCTGGAACAGGTGAAGCTTGAAATGATTTTATAAAGTTCTGAATTTTATCTTGATCTTTCATAATCACTATAGATACTGTTGAAGGGCCGCAGTCATATAAAGTATCTTCAAAAAAAACTTCATCAATTGGTTTTAAAAATTCAACTATTCCTATGCGATCAGGAATAAATCCTAATATTCCTTTTTTTAAATTACCATTCCATACTAAATTAACTTTAGTATTTTCTTTTAGCTTTCTAAAAAAATCTAAATCTTGACCACTTGTACCAAGAAAACAACGATAACAAGAAGAATTATTTACTATGTTCAGAAGAGTTTTCAAATTTTTTTGTGTCTCTTTTTTACTGCTCTCTCTTTTAATCTTTGTATACATAGTTCACCTTAATTTATATATTTACCTTTTAATATTGAAATGTCCAGGGTCTCGTGTCCTCCACCATAATCGACCTGGAGGAAGTCTTTTATTGCGAATATACTGATTAAATTGACGCAATTTAGGATTTCCTATTTGGTTAACATATCTACCATTTCTAGCCGGAGAAGCTCCCCACGAAATAGAGTTATTAGTTCGAAACCCTCCTGATCTACTATAAGATGGTTTTCTCCTATACCATTTTCTAAAAGGGCCAAAAGCGTTTCGGCATTTACCTATGGCCAATTTACCTACCTTGCCTAATACAGGGCCTGCTATCGCACCAATACCGGCACCGAGTGCAACACTTTCATAATCAATGTCGTTCTAATCTTTACCATTAATCACATTAGAAGCGACCTGCATACCCGCATCAGTTGCCGCACCCGTGAGTGCGCCCACGCCCATTGCAATCAGAATTGGTACAAAAGCTATATTTCCACTTGGGTCTATCCAGTCTTGAGCATTCGGTGCAAACTGATAAACGTTAAAGCCTCCTTCCAACCCAATCGGATCCTGATTGATAAATCGTCCGCAGTTCGGGTCGTAGTACATGAAGAAGTTATAATGCAGCCACGTCTCACGGTCGGCATATTGGTTCTGCAATTGGAACGGCTAGTATTTTGTGTTCAAATGTTAAGATATCGTGTTAAGTATTTTTCAATATTTAATTACATATCAATAAATAGTTTTTCTATCTAAATTAGTCTAATTGTTCAACTAAAAAATCAAAAAAATGTTACATAAACCATCTTTAATATCAAGTAATAAATTCAAAAATAGCTCTTGAAAATCATCTATTTCATTATTATTTAAATCAGTTATATCAGGATACAAAAAACAAACCGTTATGCGTTGTATATATTTATCTATACCATTTAGCACATCATATCTAGACCAAACATCTATTGCTATTCATATATTCGTGAGGCATTCAAAAGGCTTTTCAAAAAATACGAAGCATTTTACTTTCAGGATAAGCTTTGAGTTGGAATAGATCATTTGTTCTTATAGATGAGATTTTCAGGTTTTTTGTCGGGAGAAATAAGAAGTTTATCAAGGTATTCGGGATCATGCCAGTCATCCCAAGGTGCTAGACTAAAATAAGCTTCAATAAAATCATCAATAATAGCTGAACCTTCGGTATTAATACCAATAATATTTCCTTGTTCAATTAAATCAATATTAGGAAAATATTGTTTCAGTATATTTTTATTTACTATACCTTGTTGAATAATTAGCCAGAATCCTTTATCTAACGATTCTTCAGTAATAAACATAGCAGCAATAACATCGTTTTTATCTATTTTTATATCTTCATATAAAGGAAGGTTTTTTGAGGAAATTTTCATTTTGGTAATTAAGCAGGCTACACCTATCCAATCATATTTTCCAAGAATCTGTCCAACAGCTAAGAAATCATCTTCTATGGGAATGCCAAAATAATCGCCTACCTGCCATTTCTGTTTTTTCTTGCCATTTTTTAAAGTTCCTTTCTGTAATTCAATAAGGCATGGAAATTTTCCACCTGCTGCAGTATTACTATGGCCTCTAAAGGAAATTACTGCTGTTTCCACCTAAAAGGCGGCCTGAATGCCTTATTCAACATTGTCATAAATTATGTTTTATTTGTAGAAAATATATTGTCTTCTATATGACAGTTTTGAAAAGAGCAGTTAGATATTAAATTATCTTGTATATGCGTTGATCTGAATACACAATTAATAAATGTACAATTAATAAATTTTGTATTACAAACTATTGCCGTAATAAAAGAACAATTAATAAAATTACAATTAGTAAAGGAACTATAGCTTATGAAAGCACCACGAAATGAACAGAAAGAAAATTTGAGACTTTCAATTTTCCTATGGGATATTTCGTATCTGTGAAAATCAATATTATCTATATGGGTTAACTGTCTAGAAATTAAAGCATCTAATTCTTTTGTTTCGATTTTAATTAGAGACTTTGTAATATTTTTAAGTAATTCTTGAATGTCATTTGATATCATTTTTATTACCACCAATCTATAGGGTCTGGTTGTATATCTTTCAAAGGTATTCTTGGACACCCGTTACGTTGGTTTCGCTCTTCAGTTTGCCCCAACCATAATAATCCCCAAACCAGATTGCCGTCCTTATCAGCAATCTCGCGTGGAATGTCGATTTGGTCGCAGTGGAAGTAGTGGGTTTGTTGGTGGCTTTCGCCTTCTTCGGTTGTCCAGTTGCGTACCTGCGCCAAAGGTTCGTAACTGTCGGGATCGGTGTAGAAATAGGTATACCTGCCGTCCCAAACAAATCTGGTTTCTTCTTCGAGGCCGTCTGAAACTTCTTCGTTTTTCAGATGGCCTTTGCCTATCCTTCTGCCCAAGGCATTGTAGCTGTACACCCAAGTTTCTTTCGTACCATCTTTTTTAAAGAATTCCGCTTTAACCAGTTGGTCATGCAGGTCGTAGAAGTAGTTCTGAACTTTTCCGTTGGCTAGTTCCCAGTGGGTCAGGTCATTGAAGTAGCCGTAGTAATAGCTGCTGTCATTGGAAGCTTCTAAGTCGTTTTTCTGATAGCCGGTTATCGTAGGTCAAGTTTTCTTTAGACGTCAGTAGTATCTCAGCATAACGATATTTTGCGCAGAAATGTTATTTTTTAGTGATAACAATACCCTCTAGTCCAACAGATGAATTTATATAATGAAAATTATATATTTCTTTATCCTCTATAAAGGGATTTATACAAGGAAAAAGTTTAATAATTTCATTTGGAATATCTTCTTTTCCCCATTCATATATATCAAAAATAATATTTTGGTCCGAAACGTTGTTAAAATGAAAAAAAATTACTGAATTAAAAAAGATATTATTTTCATCAGATGAAAGTAATACGAGTAATTGATCATTTTTCTTATATAAAAAACCAACAATTTCCTTGTCATGTATATTCATTTCTTTTTTGCCCCAATTGCCCAGTTCTACTACCTTCTTAGCCTTCTGCTAATTGGTTTTCTAGCTAACCCTAATGGATCAACCCCTCCCAGTGCATTCATCGAAAACTGATAAAAGTTTGTCCCACCCATCAACCCAATCGGATCCTGATTCACAAACCGATCCGCATCAGGCTCGTAATAGCGCATCGGGTTGTAATGCAACCCCGTCTCACGGTCTGCATACTGGTTTTGCAATCGGAAGGGCTGATATGCGCTATCCGTTACCTTGGTTTCCTCTTTTAGACGACCCCAGCCGGTGTAGTTGCCGGTAATCGGGTCGTAATCGAGATGGTAGGTTTCTCGCCGTTTTCATTGTTGAGGACGGTCAGACGGCGGGCTTTGTCGTAGACGTAATTGAGTACGCCACCTCTTTGGTCGGCACTTTGAATCAGGTTGCCGGCTTTGTCATAGGCGTAGCGGCGGTTGAATACGGTACAACAAAGGTCGTCTAAAAGTTAGTTTCCAGACGACCTTGATGCTGACTAGTGATGAGGTTGTTAAAGAGCAAACATTTCAGATGCCCTCAAAGAAGGATTACAGTAAGTCTATTATAGGTAATTCAAGAATATCTTTAGTTGTTAACTCTCCAATTTTCTTTTCAGTAAAAGACAACTTCCTATTTTTTACTAATTTGTCATCATGGAACGCATATTCGTAGATTTTTCTATTTGTTTTATTATAGATATATCCATAATAATCATCCTGACCATCCTCATCTTCAACAAAATTCATAAAGAATACTTCATCGTCTTGCTTTAATCTCTCTATTACTGCACTGTATAAGTTTGGCACCTCATTTACTACAAAATCTGTACATTCTAAAACACTTTCCAGCAAAATTTTAGAAGTTAATTCCTCAGACTCCATCAACTCAACTCCTATCTTTCTAAATAGTCTACTCAGGCTTGCATCCATTTATCTATATTTCTTAATATCCTGTAAGGTAATTATACTATTTCTTAAATCATCTAAAAATAACAATTGAATTTCATATTCACGTTTTAAATTTTTGTCCTCTATTTTGCCATCTTCGGAGTATGGGAAATTTGCTAAAGCATCTTTCCAGTTAATTACGTTTTCAGCACATGCAGCAAAGTAATAACTATCAGATGATTTTTGTTGTATACCTAGTAACATATTTCGAATCGAAGCTAATAATTCTATAGTTCCTTGTGTTTCTACCATATCATTTAATGGATCATCATCATTCCAATTTATATCTTCTATAGCTTTTTGAGAGATTCCAATATTTATTTGGGAGAAATCATACCAACCAGCTTTAATGATAGCATCACAGAGTTGGTAGTTCACATTTGAATTAGTTATTTTAGTCATATTTTCATTTATTTTTTTCTCAATGATCAGTGCATTACAGCACCAGGCTGCAAATTTACATTTCTTTTTTAGATCCATTTGATCTAAAAGAGATTGTACTTTTTCAATATGTAATTCTATATTCATAACTCATACTTTCATTAATCATATACACCACCAGCACCGTCAACACTTTGTTTACATCTTGAACAAGGTGCATTTCTTTGCTTGCTGCCCCAAGAAATTCCTTTTCGAGTAACTTTTGCATCATCTGGTATATTGCTTAAGATAATTTGTTCCGCATGATTAATATTCTTCACAACATCTTTTGGTAACGTATATTTTTTAACACTTAAAATATTTTCTTTAGAGACTCCTGATTTCTCTAATAAGGATCAATCCAAGTTTGAACATTTGGTGAAAACTGGTAAAGATTAATACCACCCCACCATCCAATCGGATCCTGATTCACAAACCGATCCGCATCAGGCTCATAATACCTGAAGAAGTTTTAATGCCGCCCCGTCACACGGTCGGCATACTTGATTTTGAAGTCGGAACGGCTGATGTGCATTCCGAATACCATAATTAAAAGTTTCATACAGGCTACCGTTTGCTTTTTTCATTCGAAAGAAAATTTTAACATTTTTGATAAGCGATTTATAAAATATAGAATTGCCAAATGTTCATCTTGGCAACAATATTCTTCGGTTCTCAATCCTCTTTCAGAATAGAATATATGCCATTTTTTATTTTCTTCAACAATACATAATGATTCATCATTTACTTCATTGATTGAGTAACTATCTTCTGGTACTCCTTTACTTTTAAGATATGAATTCAATTCATTAATTTTTAACATTTTCCTATTTTAACCTCTTCCAGATGCTCAGATTCTATATGATTTAACAGATTTTGGTAATTCATACTGTGTCCCTAATCCAATCTCTCCGAACAACGGCATAATTTTACTTTCAGCTACATTATCAATTGATTTCAGTACCCTATATATAGTATAAGGCTTTCGATTAGAACCAGGAGGTAAGGCTCTCATAGGGTATGGTGTTCCTACTGGAGATACAGATTGTCTCCGCCTGAAAGCCCAATCGGGTCCTGATTCACAAACCGACCCGCATTAGGCTTATAATACCTGAAGAAGTTGTAATGCAGCCCCATCTCACGGTCGACATATTGGTTTTGCAGGCAGAAGGGCTAGTATGCGCTATCCGTTACCTTGGTTTCCTCTTTCAGACGACTCCATACGGTGTATTAGCCGTACCATAATAGATTGCCATCCTTATCGGTCATCTCGCGCGAGATACCGATTTGGTCGCAGTGGAAGTAGTGGGTTCGTTGTCGGCTTTCGCCGTCTTCGTTGGTCCAGTTGCGCACCTGCGCCAAGGGGTCGTAGCTGTCGGGATCGATGTAGATATAGGTATGTCTGCCGTCCGGGTGGACTTCTTGCAGTAGATGGCTGCCGTCACAAACGAATCCGGTTTCCTCTTCGAGGTCGTCTAAAAAGTTTTAGTAATTTTTATCAGACGGTCTCACAGTATTGCTTACATATATGCTAGGAGCACCCATTACTCATATAGACTACACTTGTTAAATAAGAAAATAAGTTTCAAAGTTCGTTATATTTTAATGGTAAGCATAAAGATTCCATAAAGCTTTTAGCTTTTTCGGAAACAAAAACTCCTAATTTATTCCCAGCACCGTAATAAAAATCTGATTCATTATTAATAACATAATCCCATTCTTGAGAAGATTTTTTATGAAAACTAATAAAATCGTTAGCTTTTATCCACCACAAATTTGGCATTTTGTCTGCAATTGATTGATTGTGCCTACCTTTATCAATTACATCATCAATGGAGTAATATTTTTCAAAATAATCTTCTGAAAGATTTTTCCAATCACACTTAATAATTTTATTTTTGACTGCAAGAATTGGAGTAAATCCAGTTAGTCCTGAAGTAAATAAAGAATCTTTAATTTTCTGGGAAACTATCAAGCTTCTATTCGATACATAGGCCTCTGGTACATCAGGACCTAGTCGATCAATATATATTTCAGGGCTAGGAACATTTCTAGTTTTTTTAGAGGCATGTCCTTCCCATAAAATATAAGCAAAATCGCCGTAAATACCAGTTTTTTCAGAAAGCGAGGAAAGGTCGCTATAAACTTCAAATAATTTCATAATTATTACCTTTCACAAAAATCTATTATTTTTTTTCAATTATAAAGGCAGTGGGCCCATTTCGTTTATATTTCTAACATAATTTCTAGTTACTCTAGGAATGTTGTGTTGTTTCAACATAACTTGTATTTGATCTATTATGTCAGATAATTTGAAATTAAGATTATTACTAAATCAAGTTTTCCATTGCTGGTTCCAACCTCTCCTATGTATATCATCATTTTTTTTTGCATCAATACGTACTATTTGCTGATCTATAAATTGCCGTCTTGCCCATTAGGAGCGAATCGATAAAGATTGTCCCCGACAGCTAATCCAATCGGGTCCTGATTCACAAACCGACCCGCATCAGGCTTATAATACCTGAAGAAGTTGTAATGCAGCCCCGTCTCACGATCGACATATTGGTTTTGCAGTCTGAACGTCTGGTGCACGTTCTTGTAAACCCACTCATCCTTTTTCAGATGACCCCAGCCGATGTAGTTGCCGAATCATAAGAAGTTGCCGTCTTTATCGGTCATCTCACGTGGGATGCCGATTTTGTCGCAGTGGAAGTAGTAGGTTTGTTGGTGGCTTTCGCCGTCTTCGTTGCTCCAGTTGCATACCTGTGCCAAGGGATCGTAGCTGTCGTATTGTAAGTGTCGATAATGGTTTCGGGCAGCCATCGGGCGTTGTAGCCGTAGCTGGTAGTGTAACCGGCGGGGTCGGTGATATTGATGGCGATTTGGTAGAGGTCGTCTGAAAATATCGAATCTTACTTTTTGGTTTTTTTCTTAGGATTTAATTCGTCTTTACGCTGCTTATAAAACTGCCAATATTTTTTGTCCTCAATACTAAATGGATAATATCCAGCATCATTATAAGCAATATCAAAATATTTATAAGCTTCATCATATTTTTCAAGGTCATAATAAAAAATACCAGCTAACAGATACGTCCCTGCGTTAGTGGTTCCTAGGTCAGCAACACTTAAAGCAATACTCAGCCATTCCTTAGCCTGTTCATATTTTTGATTTTTATAATACAACTCAAACAAAGCAATCGTAACCATTGTCGTTGGATGCGCCCATTGGGTTACTGGCTTGGGTATTAGCTCAAATGCTTCTTTTAATAACTTTTCTTGTTCTAAAAAAGATTTATTATAAGTCTCACAGACTAAATCATTAATCTTTGATTCTAATTCTGGATTAACTGCATCTAAATTCATAGCATACAACTCCTCAATAAAAATGAAACAATGTCAAAAGTTTCCACCTTTTCCCGCACCTTTTTCAGCCTATAGTTATTTGAATCTCTCATCCATGACCTGACTTCAGGCGATTTGGTAGAGGTCGTCTGAAAAAGGTTATCTCTACTCAACAACCCAATCGATTCCTGATTAAACAAACTGCCAAGTTTGAGGTTCGTAGTAACGTATCAAGTTGTAATGTAGATAAGTCTCCTAGTTTCCTTACACTAATATATCCGTAATCGTAGAGAGGAAATCTAAAATAATACCTAAATATAGATTTTAAAATTCAATGTAATCATCATTATCCATGTAATAATTTAGAGCATCAATAAATTGATCTTTTGTAAAATTTGGATACCGTTCATCTAAGTCATCGTAAACATCCATAAATACATCCCCACTACATAAAATATCTAATCCATTTTCGTTTACAAAATCAGGAAAAACTTCTTTTCCATCCATTATTTTTGGGCCGTTATCTAAATAACAAACCGTCTCTAAATCAAGAATACTCTCATCTTTATCAGAAGAAATATATATGTATGGAAATTTGGCAAATTTATCAGTATCATCATCATTGAATAATCTAGCACAATCAATAACTTCTGATATACTAATTTTTCTTCTATAAAATTTATCTAAATTCATTTTTTTGTTCCTTCTATGATTAAATTAACATTTATCTAATGGTTTACCAGTGCGCCCGTTTAATTTTCCTCGTCGACCTGGGCTACCACCTCCCCATATACTTCTTCCGCCTTTTCTTTGTGGGAGATATAGACCATGATTTCTTCTATGGTCATTATAATTTTCCCGCGGGCTTTTTGATTTCAGCACGGACGATCTGGTTTTCTAAATCGTATTGGTAATATTAGTTTTCACCATTAGGCCGCTGGCGATAAATCAGGTTGCTCAGTGCGTCATAGATGTAGCGAAGGTTGAACACAGCACAACAAAGGCTGTTTGAAAGTTGTGTTTCAGACGGCCTTGATGCTGATCAATAATCGGATTATTAAAGAACCAATATTTCAGACAATCTCAAAGAACGGATTGAGACTGTCTGAAAAACAGAAACCGCGTGCATACCGCATACACCCTACGTCAGGATTGAAGATTTTGTGCGGGCTACGGCTTGCTAATAATTAAATATTCCTTTTTTTACTAATAGAAAATCTTCTAAAGAAGATGATATTTTTTCTAAGGAGTCTTCACTCATTACTCCCATGCCGACAGCAAAAATATTTTGATTTTTATTATCCATCAGAATGGCAACCCCTCCACCATTATCTCCAATCATAAGAAAATTCGGTAAATATTCTTTTACTTCATAGTCAATATTCCTTTGTTGGATATCCTCGACTTCCAAAAGGTTTATCTCATCTCCAAATAATCCATTGCTTAGTTCTAAAAATTGAAGATATGAAGGATATAAAATATGCCACTCTGGAGGTAACATTTTTATAGCTTGGCTAGTAGCAGGATTATTTAAAGTATATAAGGATTCTAATTCATGTCTATTCATTTTAAAGTGCTCCTAGTTCTCTGAAATACTAGTAACTTTGACTTAGTGCTCATTTAATTTGCTTGGGGGCTCAATCTGCCATGGGAATCCGTGTCATAGGTTCTATAACCTCCAGGTCTTCTTACTGGAGGATATTTTTTGCAAGATCTAAGAAATCCACCCAAACTTGCACATTCGGCGCAAAAGCATACAGATTATCCCCACCTACCAACCCAATCAGATCCTTATTCACAAACCGCCCGGCCTCAGGTTCGTAATACCGCATCAGGTTGTAATGCAGTCCGGTCTCTTCATCATAATACTGGTTTTGCCGTCTTTGGCGTTGTCAAAGATTTGAGCTAAAGGTTCGTAGCTATCGGAATCGATGTAGATATAGGTATATCTGCCGTACGGGTGGATATCCTGACTAATGCTTCACTATCACTAGCGATATTTTTTTCTTGGGTCTTTAAAAGTTCCTATAAACTTCAAATCATTGTAAAGTTTACCTGGATTTTCCTCATAAAATGTTGCATTAGAATAGTAATATAAAGAATTACCTTCATTTATTCCTTTCTCTTTTGCTACTTTCACAATATCTTTTATAACTTTATTGGAGTGTGCCCCAACTTCTTCTGCTAACACTTCAACTGGCACAATTTCTCCATTATCTGTCTGGAATGCCACAAAATAATCAGAATCAATAAATGAAACTCCAAAATCTGCAAAAGCTGGACAATGAGAATCTGAGTCCTCCATTCCATCTGTATATTCATTAAACTCATCAGGTGTTTTGAAAGATGTCCCTATCCACACAGAAATCATATCTTTAGTTGTTGAATCAATCATATAACATCCTCTTTTTATTCATAAATAATGTTAATTATATTTTAACATAATAGGGTATTAATCTATATTCCTCAACATCCTTCACCATTTCTCAAAGCATTTGGTATTGCATTCTTAGTATTTGGATCTGCCATAACTTTGCGAATATCTGCAACATTTGCACTATCAAACCAAGAATCAAAGCTACCTTTCCCCCATGGAGCTTTGGAAAGTCCCAGTGCATCGACCCATATCTGGCTATTGAAAGCAAATAAGTATAGGTTATCTCCACCATCCAACCCAATCAGATTCTGATTAACAAACCGACCTGCATCAGGCACATAATACCTGAAGAAGTTGTAATGCAGCCCCGTCTCACGGTCGGCATACTAGTCCAGTTGCATACCTGTGCCAAGGGATCGTAGCTGTCGTATTCATAGCGGGATACCAGTCCGTCGGGCTGGCTGTGTTCGACCATGATGTGGTTTCGGTAGGCGAAACCGCGCAGCTTTTTGCCATCGCGTCCGTAAACGGTAGTGAGAAGTTGAATTGTTAAAGAACGAGAAAAGCCGTCTGAAAAGGTTTAGGATAGTGTTTTCAGACGGCATGGTGTTATTTTTGTTAGATTTGCTAAATGATAAATATTTTTAAAATTGGTTATTCAAAATTTTTTAAATTTCCTCTAGTTTTTCTTTCATCAAGTTTTCTAGCCAGTCTTCAAATTTTTCAAATTCAGTATCCTCTTCCCACTCTTCAGGAGGAATATCAGGAAAAAACCACCAAAATTTTCATTTTCTTTTGTAAGAAGGAAACCAGCTTGCCTTCGTCATCGGTCATCTCTCTCGGGATGCCGATTTGGTCGCAGTGGAAGTAGTAGGTTTGTTGGCGGCTTTCTCCGTCTTCGTTGATGTGATTTAGACAGGCGAAACCGCCTTCGTGCGTACCACAATGCTCTACGTCGGGATTAGAGGTTTCGTACTGGCTACAGCTTGCTATTTTGAATGGGTTATTTTTTCTACTCTCCCATCTTTTTTAGAAATAACTATATGGAAATTACCACCTAGTGCTTGTGGAGGGGCTCCATTAATGATCCAGACATCTTTCTCTTCAATAATACGGTATGGTTTTTGATTTATTGAAACAGTATTTCCATATACATTTTTTATGTATATTTCAGCAAGCTCAAGCGCCATATTTTCTGAACTGACTAACATATTACTCTCCTTTTTGTCTAAAAAATCTTTTGCAAAAGCTGAAGTAAAACAAAGAAATACTAATATAATAAAGAGACAGATTTTGTTCATCATGCTTTCCTTAATACCAAAATTTAAATTGAGTCATAAGCCCCATGAGTATGGTAATAAGCCACATCTTTTCCTTTTTGATTGCCAAAGGGGTGCATTTTTTTATTCCCTAAATCATGTTTACTTTTTGGTAGTTCTATAATTGGGCCTTCTGGATTTTGTTTTTGCCACCTCCCACGGGAGAAGGGGAAGGGTATGGTTTGACCTTTTCTAGAAACCTTGGCTTATATATTTGATTAACAAAATAATAAGTAGATTTAGGAATTATTTATTAACTTTTCGAGATATTCAATACTTCTGAATAAATAATGTTCACCTATTTGCTGTATCAAATTTGATGAGCCCCCAAATAATATTTTTTCTAAATACTTTTTAAGAATTATAAGCTCATCTTTTTTTAAGAGATTTAAAGCATGAGTGATGTTTTCTGCGGTAGGTAT
>OAWZ01000794.1_pt1 | contig 12933 bp, 11 predicted proteins | sample 1477091 | NCBI WGS metagenome assembly OAWZ01 (sample SAMEA2580282, study PRJEB22360) | human gut metagenome | biome: human gut; feature: human-associated habitat; material: faeces | place: Denmark | collected 2008/2010
CAGGCATTATTTTGTGGGAAACCCTCAGCCCGTGAAGGGTGAAGAAGATTATCCGGTTAACGCTATTTTTTAAACAGTTCAGGCGCCCATGGCGTCGGGTCTACCTCCATAAAGGGCGCACGCTCAAAGCGGGACTTAAGCGCCCAGGGCACCGTACAGTCGAAAATCGTTTTGCAGGTGATCCCGTTGCCACGAATGGAGGGGCTGTAGTCCGGGGCCTGAGACGGATCGAGCTGGTGTCCGCGGATCCCCGGCAGATGGGTGATGCTGACATCGCCCTGCATACGGGTGGTCATCGCCCACAGGATGTCGTCGCTGTCGAAAATATCCACATCTTCGTCGACGAGAATAATGTTTTTAAGCTCGGAATAGGTGGCTAACGCGATGAGTGCCGCCTGACCCTGACGCCCTTCGTCAGAGGGCTGGCGTTTTTTCACCTGCAATACGCCAAGAAACTTGCCGCCGCCAGCGGTATGCGCATAGACGTTTTGCAGAAAACCGGGGATGGCTTCTTCCACCGCATTACGGATGCTGGCCTCCGTTGGCAAACCGGCCAGCGTGGTGTGCTCCTCGCCCGGTCCTACCAGGGTTTGCAGGATCGCCTGATGACGCATCGTGACGGCCTTCACTTTGATTACCGGTAAGGAGGGGTTAGCTTCCCCGCAGTAGCCGGGAAATTCCGGCATCGCGTGCCCGGTGTGGGTATGCTGATCTTCTTCTACACGCACGCCCGGCAGCAGTTCGCCTTCGATGATAATTTCCGCACGCGCTATCGCTTTTTCATTTACGGCCACACCCTGCACCAGCTCTACGGGGGTCTGACGTAACGCGCCGGCGACCCCCAACTCGTTGTAGCCGAAGGGCGTGGTAGGGGCTTCGAAACAGGCGCCAATATAGATAGCGGGATCGAGACCCATATTGATCGTGACCGGCAACGGTTTGCCCGCCTCCTCGGCTTTCTTACGGAACACTTCAATATGGCGGCCTGCGGCAAGGAACATGGAGAGCTCATCGCGCTCCTGCACGCAGAGACGGTGAATAGTGACATCGGTCAGTGAGGCATCTTCCGGATCGCTTGCCAGCACCAGCCCCAGACAGAAGAACGGACCGGCATCTATCGGCGTGTTGGTCGGTGCCGGAAGCAATTTACGCAGATCGAAGTCCGGATCGTCGGCATAAAACACCTGTTCCTGACACGGCGCCTGTGCCGCCGGAACCACAACGGGAGCAATCGGGTTTTTCACGGCCTGGCCGACATGTTTTGCCAGTTCAGAGGGCTCGCAGCCCAACAGGAGCGCCGCCCGCTCGCGGCTGGCGTGCATTCCGACCAGAATACGCGAGTCGGGATATCCCTTAATAGCGTTAAACATCATCGCCGGGCCAATGCGCGTCGGACGTTTTACCGTGCCGCCAGCACCAATATGCCGGTACACACCCGCCAGCTCCGCGTCAGGATCGACTGGATGGCTGGTTTCAAGGTATTGACCTTCATGGCGTTTGAGCAGTTCGATAGCACTTCTGAGATCGTTGATGTGGTTTTTCATATTTCCCTCCTCGGATGAAGGCTTCCATTCTTAACCGGACGAAGAGGGCTATCAATTGCATCATTTATGCTATTTTAATATGAATTTTATTATCAATAATAAAGGCATGGTATGCAGTTTCGACTGATGCGCAATTTCATCGTGGTGGCGGAAGAGCTTCACATGCATCGGGCGGCGGAGCGCCTTAACATGGCGCAGCCAGCGCTGAGCCAGCAGATAAAAACGCTTGAAGATCGTCTTGGGGTCTTGCTCTTTAGCCGGGCGAATCGTCGCCTGACGCTGACGCCAGCCGGTGAGGCATTTCTCAGTAAAGCCAGAGTCGCGATTTTAATGACCGATCAGGCGATTCTGGATGCCAGACAGACGGCCAGAGGGGAACAGGGCGTGCTGAATCTCGGATGTGTTTCAAGTGCGATATTCGACAGTAAGCTACCCGCCGCGCTGCGGCTTTTACATGAGAAATGGCCCGCCATCAGCCTTTCCATGATGACGGGTAACGTGCAAACCCTTTATACCGGCGTGCAAAGCAACCAGCTGGATGTGGCCATTATTCGTGCCCCGTTACCGCTATTGCCTGACGATCTGCAAAGCCGTCCATTTACAACGGAAAAGGCCGTGCTGGCCTTACCTCGTCAACACAGCCTGGCGGGCTCCGCCGCGCTGACGCTTGCGTCGGTGAAAGAGGAGAAGTGGATCGCCCTGCGCGACCCGGAGGGGATGGGGCTGGAGCAATATTTCTATGATGCCTGCCACAGCGCGGGCATACAGCCTGACGTTGTGCAAAATGCCACCGATGTCCCCACGGTGATAAGTCTCGTCTCGGCAGGGTTTGGCATCGCCATGCTGCCGGCTTCAGCGAAGGCGATATGCGTACAAAACGTCGTCTTTGTGGATATTCTTGACCGACTCCGGGAGAGCGAGCTGACGCTGGTTTGCCACCGGATTATTCGCTCTGAGGTCCTGAAAAAATTGATGAGCATCCTCGATCATACCTGACGTCCGGCGGCCTGAAGAAGCTGTTCTCGCAGCCAGCGGTTAGCCGGATCCTGGCTGTTTTTCGGGTGCCAGTACATACCGATGACGATCGGAGGGAGATCCAGCGGCGGCGGAAAAATATCAAGCGTTTGCGTGAACCGTAGCAACATGCGTCTGGGTAGGGTGCAGAGCAAATCGGTACCGGCAACAATCGCAGGCGCCATCGCATAGCTTTGCGTCGACATCACCACGTTACGCTGGTGGCCAAGCCCCGCCAGATGCTGATCGACAAAGCCCGCGAACGGGTCGCCCTCGGATGAAACCACCAGGTGGGAAAGGCTGCAATAGCTTTCCAGATCCATCGGCCCCGTACCGCGCGGATGGCCTTTACGCTGGGCGGTGGCATATTCATCGTCAAACAGCTTGCGTCTGACCCATGCATCGTGCGCCCCCGCGTTAACGCCGACATAAATATCCACATCGCCATTTTCCATCTGCGCTGGCAGCAGCGGGGTTTCCGGGAGCGCAAAACGCAGGCGGATGCCTGGTGCTGCGCTGCTAATCTGATTCTGCAACTCTGCCCCCAGCATCAGCGCCGGGTTCTCGTGCAGGGCAATCACAAAGGTGCGGGTGCTGTTATGCGCGTTGAACGTGGTGGGTTCAAGCATCGCCGATATACCCTGCAAAACCGTCGCGACCTGCGGCCTTAGCGCCTCGGCGCGCGGCGTAGGTAACACCCCACGTCCGTGTGGGGAAGGGATAAACAGCGGCTCATTGAACAGGACGCGCAGGCGCGCAAGGCGGGCAGACATCGCCGGCTGGCTGATGCCCAGCCGCGCGGCGGCATGGGTGATATTCTGATCCCTGAGTAACGCATCCAGCGTCAGGATCAGGTCCATATCCATATCGGAGGAGGGCATCTTATTGTGCGTCATAGCTTGCTGCCGTTGTTCAACAGGGAAGGTTAGCCATTGCCAGAAAAGCAGTCACTGCATTACCTGGCTCCTGCATGCGGCTGATCATGACCAGATTTGCGGTCAACGCCTGAGCATTCAGGTTGCGGTAAATCAGTCCGGGTATTTGCACCTGTTGCAGGGGGGCGGGAACCAGCGCCAGACCGAGCCCGGCTGCGGCAAATGCCAGAACGCTTAGCGTACTGTTTGAACGATGTGCCACGCAAAAACCATCCCCGAGCTGCTGCGCCAGCAGCAAAGTCAGATTTTCATTGGCGTCATGCGCGTCGTACAGGACCAGGGGATGACCGGCGAGCATTTCAACGGAGAGGTGCGGATGGATGGCTAAGGGATGATCGTCACACATTGCGATTATCATCTCCCAGTTTCCGGTTTTCTGCACCCTGATCTGCGGATCGGCTGTCGTACTGTTATCCGGTGTATAACCGACATCAATATGCCCTGCGAGGATCGCAGCTACCTGTTTCTGGGGAGCGATTTCCTGAATGGTGACTTCTGCATCCGGATGGGTTTTACGGAAGCGACGTACATCGGTAATCATTTTGCCACTAAAAATGGCGTTACCGGCAAAACCGACCCGTACACGCCCTGTCTCTCCCCGTATCGCACGCTGGACTGCCAGACGCGTGTGTTCCATCTGTTCCAGCATCAGTCTGGCTTCGCTGAGAAGAAGCGATCCGGCCTCAGTAAGTTCCACACGACGGCTGGTGCGGATAAACAGCGGACCGCCTAACTCGGTTTCAAGGGCTTTAATCTGCATGCTGAGCGCAGGCTGAACAATATTGAGTCGCTCAGCCGCGCGTCCAAAATGCTCTTCTTCTGCAACAGCCAAAAAATAGCGTAAGTGCCGGAGTTCCATTGCCACCCTGATTCATCATTAAAAATGATTGTTTAGTAAAATATATATATTTGAGTATAAACCGCTTCACGGCCAAACTGAACGCATCAACTCAAACAGGAACCAAACAATGCAAACTCACCAACTGCAAGACCGTCAGGATCTTAACGACCTCATGAATGGCTGGATGCACCGCGACCTGGGCGAATGGGAGCAGCTGCGTAATCTTTTTCATCCGGACGGCACAATCGAAATTTCGTGGTTCGAAGGGCTCGCGAGCGATTTTGTCGAGGGTTCCATGCGTATGGGCGCTTCAGATTTGCGCACAAAACATATGATTGGCTCGCCCGTCGTCACTTTTAACGACCGCGGCGACAAAGCGATTCTTGAAACCAATGCGATGATCATCGCTGAAAATATAAAACTTAATATTGGATGCGAATGCCACAATCGTTTCTACGATCTGGCAGAAAAGAGAGAGGGCGTATGGAAGCTGTTCCATCGTCAGAGCATCTACGACATGGGGATTTTCACCTTTCCGCATGGAACAGATTGAGTCAAAAATTGCTGCCAACGATCCGCGGGAATATGCCGCGCTAGCTTATCTGCTGGAACAAAGCGGTTTCCCCCTCGGCCGCGTATTTGCCACGCGTGACAGTGAACTAGAAGCGAATATGAAAGCGAACGCAAAAAAATGGCTGGCTGTCTGACAGGTTGAGCGCAGGGCCGAACAGATTTCGCCGGCTGGTTAATACCCGGCCGCGGGGCCCTGGGCGTGAGATAGCGGTCCCAGGCTGAAATATTTAGCCTGGGACGCAGAGACTCTCTTATTGGGCGTCCCGGTTGGTATAGGTCACCGGAACCCACGCGTAGCCACCCCGCTCACCTTTCTTCACATACCCGATCCCGGGGAAAGGCAGATGTGGCGCCGCAATCAGATCTTTGTTTTTCACAAACTCAGCGAACGCTGCGTTGCGTACCCGGGCGGCTCCGTCCTGATCCTCATCGTAAGCAATCGTCACGTTGGGCTGTGGGAACTGAACCGCGGCAACGTGAATGATGTCGCCGACAAAGGTAATTTTTTCACCTTTGCTCTCCAGCGTGTAGAACGCGGACCCTGGGGTGTGGCCCGGGTGAACCGTACCGCTGATGCCCGGCAGAAGCTGTTCCGTCCCGGAGAAAGTCTTCACTTTCCCGGCATCCAGATAGGGCTTTAAGGTCTTGTGCGCGACGTCGAAGTAGTTCTGGTCATAGCCAGATTTTTTCTGGTTCTCGTCGTTAAAGAAGAAATCGATATCCGGTTTGCCGACATACACCTGTGCGCGGGTAAATACGCGCTGACCGTCTTTGACCAGGCCGCCTGCATGATCGGAGTGCGCGTGGGTGATCAGGATATCGGTGATGTCCTGCGGCCTGATGCCCTGCGTCGCCAGGCTTTCAATCAGCCGCCCGCCTTTGCCGGGGCCAAAGAGCTGACCGGAGCCGGTATCCACCAGAATTTTGTGGCCGGGCATAGCGATATAGAACGCGTTAATCGATGCTTCCACCGGATTGGCCTGGAAGTTTTTGGCCAGTAACGCATCGGTATTTTCCGCCGTCGTCCGGCGCAGTAAGGCGTGCAGGTCCTGCGGCACGCTGCCGTCCGTAAAGGCGGTGACAATCGTATCGCCAACCTGAACGCTGTAGCCGCCGGCCTGCTGTTTCACCACATGCTGCGGAACGCTGGCCACCGCGTGGATCGCGGGAAAGAATAAAACCGAACCGGTCAACAGGGTTGATAACGCAAGTTTTTTCACAGTAAACATGATGGGCTCCTTAATAGTAAGTTCATCATAGTTCAACTGAGATTTTTGAGAACAGCAGGGAAGTGAATGTGACCTATCCATGAAATGGATAGGTCTGAGAGGATGCTTTACAGCACGCCGGTACCGCCGTCAGAGCACCATACTTGTCCGGAGGCGTATGAGCAGGTATCTGAGGCAAAAAGTACATACAGCGGTGCGATTTCAACCGGCTGGCCCGGTCGGCCCAGGGGCGTATCTTCCCCGAACTTCTGAACTTTGGACTGCGGCTGACCGCCGCTGGACTGAAGAGGCGTCCAGTATGGACCTGGCGCGACGGCATTCACCCGAATGCCACGTGGCCCCAGCTGCTGAGCCAGAGACTTGGTAAAGGCCACGTTACAGGCTTTGGTCTGCGCATAGTCCACCAGGATCGCGCTCGGTTTAAACGCCTGAACGGAAGTGGTGTTAATGATCACAGCGCCTTCCTGCAAATGGCGCAGCGCAGCTTTAGTGATCCAGAAGGGGGCATAGACGTTGGTTTTAAACGTCGCGTCGAAATCTGCCGTGGTGAGATCGTCGATCGATTCGCAGTACTGCTGGCGTCCGGCACCAGGATATCCAGGCCACCCAGTTCCGCGACGGCTTTTTCCACCAGCGTATCGCAGAACGACTCCACGCGAATATCGCCGGGAATGGCGACCGCTTTACGGCCTTCGGCCCGAATCAGCGCAATGACCGATGCCGCATCGGACTCCTCTTCCGGGAGATAGCCAATAGCCACATCTGCACCTTCACGGGCATAGGCGATCGCTACCGCGCGACCAATTCCGGAATCACCGCCGGTAATCAGCGCTTTTTTTCCTGCCAGTTTGCCTGATCCGATATAACTTGTTTCACCGTGATCCGGTATTGGCTTCATTTCCGATGCCAGCCCGGGGGCCCTTTGCGGTTGTTCAGCAAACGGTGGACGAGGGTAATGCAGCGTGTGATTATTTCCTGTAGACATACCGGCCTCCTTAATAGTGAATTCCAAGATTAGTCGTTAATTAAACGTAAGCGGGCAAAATTGACAAATTCAGACAAATCTATCTTCTGGTAGCGGATATAAAATATTTTCTCAAGCCAGCATGTAATACCAGAAAAGGGCGACCTCATCTTTTTCCGGCAGGGCGTTGTAAAGGTAGCGATCGTAACCGCCGAGAATAAACCCATAGTGACGATAGAACTGACAGGCAGAAACATTAACGTTCTGCGTCTCCAGCCGTAACCCGGGCGCATTAAGGCTTCGCGCCCAGACGTGGGTGGCGGACATCAGCTTGTGCGCCGCGCCCGTACGGCGTTTTGAACGCTCCACGGCAATGTAATCCACCGAAATAAATTTATTCCAGTTGCAGGACGCGGTAATAAAACCGGCGATTTCACCGTCATCCGTTTCGGCGATAAGAAATATTGAATCCGGATTAACGCAATGATTTTCCAGCGTCTGGAGATCAAGTTCATAGGTTTTAAGATAAGGTTCGGTCAGCGCCTCGATATGCAAATCACCATTGAGAAATGGCTCTCTGGCAATCTCATCAACCTTGAAAGAAAAATCACAACATTCAAGGCGGGCGAGGTCTGTACTTAATCCTTTTCGAATATGCATAGTATTCCTTAAGTGGGAGTTATAAATAGATAATAGACGAAGCGGCATCCCCTGCTGGCATAACACTCTGTAGATCCTGGTCTAAGCTTGTATTTCGTTCCGCGTAAAAGGTGGTCATTCGAGGACAATGAATGGAATTCAGAACATGTCGCAGGCACTGGGGTGCTGAGTTTATTTCCGATGACGTTGTACGTTTTCGCGTCTGGGCAGAAGGGCAGAAAGATCTCACATTACGTTTAACCGATACCGACATTCCCATGGCGGCGGTGGGCGACGGTTGGTTTCAGATTGACGTGCCCGGCGTCAGGCACGGTACGACCTATCAGTTTGTTTTACAGGATGGAATGGCGGTGCCGGATCCGGCCTCACGCGCGCAGCAGGCTGACGTCAACGGCCCGTCGGTGGTGATCGACCCGCGTCGCAGCCAGCCCACTCAGCGGGAATGGCAAGGACGACCGTGGGAAGAGACGGTGATCTACGAGCTGCATATCGGCACCTTCACCGGGGAAGGAACCTTCAGGGCGGCCATCGACAAACTGCCTTATCTGGCCGGGCTGGGTATTACGCAACTGGAAGTGATGCCCGTGTCCCAGTTCGGGGGCGCGCGCGGATGGGGGTATGACGGCGTACTGCTGTATGCCCCGCACTCGGCTTATGGCACACCGGATGATTTTCATGCCTTCATTGATGCCGCCCACGCGCTCGGGCTTTCCGTGGTGCTGGATATCGTACTCAACCACTTTGGCCCGGAAGGTAATTACCTGCCGTTGCTCTCGCCAGCGTTTTTCCATCGGGATCGTATGACCCCGTGGGGCAACGGTATTGCCTATGAGGTTGAGGCCGTCCGGCAATACATCGCCGAGGCGCCGTTATTCTGGCTCTCGGAGTATCATCTTGACGGTCTGCGCTTCGACGCCATCGACCAGATCCATGACGACGCTGAGACCCATATTCTTCCCGAGATAGCGCAACGGATCCGCGACGCATTTCCGGATCGGCATATCCATCTGACCACCGAAGACAGTCGCAACGTGATTTTCCTGCATCCGCGCGATGAGCATGGTCAGACGCCGCTTTTCACCGCCGAATGGAATGATGATTTTCACAACGCCGCGCATGTCTTCGCGACCGGGGAATCACACGCCTATTATCAGGATTTTGCCTTTGAGCCGGAGAAAAAACTGGCGCGGGCGCTGGCAGAGGGCTTTGTCTACCAGGGGGAAATCTCGCTTCAGACCGGAAAGTCGCGCGGGGTAGAGTGTCGCGAGCAACCTCCGCAGTTTTTTGTCGATTTTATTCAGAATCACGACCAGGTCGGCAACCGTGCCCAGGGGGAGAGACTTATCTCTCTGGCAGGCGCGGATAAAACGCGTGTGCTGTTCGCGGCGCTGCTTATGTCGCCCCATATTCCGCTGCTGTTTATGGGCGAGGAGTATGGCGAAACGCATCCGTTCCTCTTTTTCACCGACTTCCACGGCGACCTGGCGAAAGCCGTGCGGGAAGGGCGCGCGAAAGAGTTCACCGGCCATGCCGGGCACGATGAAACCGTACCGGACCCCAATGACGTAAATACCTTTATGCGGTCGAAGCTTGACTGGAACAAGGCAGACACGGAGGAAGGCAGGGCGTGGCTGCACGCTACGCGCGAACTGATTGCGCTGCGTCAGCGCTTTATCGTCCCGCTACTGAAACAGCGGGGCGCCGTGGAGGGTAACGTCCTGCATACGGCGCTCGGCATGGTTGCCGTGAGCTGGCGTTTCCCGTCCGGTACGCTGTCGCTGGCGCTGAATATCGGCAAAAAGCCGCTCGCCTTACCGAACCTGCCCGGAAAAACGATCTTTAGCTGGCCGGAGGCAGTCGATAACCTGCCGCCAAACAGCATTGTTGTTCGCTTAGCTGATGGAGAAGCAGCGCTATGATCCCTTCCTCTACTTACCGAATTCAGTTTCGCAACGGCATGACCTTCGATCGCGTGGTGGACCTGATTCCGTATATGAAAGACCTTGGAATTAGCCATCTTTACGCGTCGCCTGTTTTCACCGCAACCACGGATTCCACCCACGGCTATGACGTGACCGACCCCAACGAAATCGACCCGGCGATTGGCGGGCGGGAAGGGTTTGACCGCATGGCGGCAGCGCTGAAGCAGGCGGGGATGGGGCTGATTCTGGATATCGTTCCTAACCATATGTCGACCTCGCTGGAAAACCGCTGGTGGCGCGATGTTATAGAACAAGGCAGGCAGAGCCGCTATGCGGCATATTTTGATATCGACTGGTCCCGACCGCTGACGTTGCCGTTTCTTGGCGACACCTTTGAAGCCGAGCTGGAGCGGGGGGCTATCACCTTAAAACGTGACAGTGTCACCAACAGCGCGGCGCTGGTTTACTATGATACCGCCTATCCGCTTAATCCCGGCACGTATGCCGAAGGCAAGAGCATCGCTGAGATCCACGAGGCGCAAAACTGGCGGCTGATGTCCTGGCGGGAAGCGCCGAAACAGCTTTCATGGCGGCGCTTTTTTGAAATCACCGGGCTGGTCGGCGTGCGGGTAGAGGATGAGGCGGTCTTCGCAGACACGCACCGCCTGATCCTTGAGCTTGTTCACGACGGGGTTGTCGATGGCCTGCGCATTGACCATGTGGACGGGCTTGCCGATCCGCTGGGCTATTTGCAGCGCCTGCGTGCGGCGACCGGACCGGATTGCTACATCACGGTAGAGAAGATCCTCGCCAAAGGGGAACAGCTTCCTCCGGAGTGGCCGGGCTCGGAGTTTATTGCCTCTCTGGCGGAAGTGCTGGTGGATGATACCAACCTCTCTCGACTGGAGACGCTCTACGACGAGACGCTGGGTACGACCGTGGACAGGCAGGCGGAACTTCGCAAAGCCAAAGGGCTGATGACCGATCGTAATTTTGAAGGTGAATTTACCACGCTGCTCAAAATAGCCAGCGAGCTGACCGGGCATAACGGCGCCCAAGTGGAGCATGAGTATATCCGCCATGCCCTGCGCGAGCTGCTTATCGCGTTTCCGGTGTATCGCACCTACGGCACCGGAGAGGGGCTGACGCCACCGGATGTGGCGCTGCTCAGTCGCGTGGTCGCCAGCGTCGACACCTCTGAACCCGCGCTCAGCCTGATCGTGCGTATTCTCACCGGCGATCTGCCGGAGGATGACCACGCGCTGGCCTCGCTTTTCCGCACCCGTTTTCAGCAACTGACCGGGCCGCTGATGGCGAAATCGGTAGAGGATACGCTGTTCTTTCGCCATAACCTGGAGCTGGCCCTGAACGAAGTCGGCGCCGACCCGACGCCGCGCGCGTTTTCACTTTCCCGTTTTCATCAGGAGATGCGTATTCGTCTTGCCCGCCAGCCCGATGCGCTGCTGGGAACCTCCACCCACGACACCAAACGCGGCGAGGATGCGCGAGCGCGACTATACACGCTGACGGAAGCGCCAGATCTGTGGGGGGAAAACCTGGCGCGCTGGCGCCAGATGAACCAGACGCAGGTTCGATTCCTCAACGACGGCACCGCGCCGAACGCCGCCGACACCTGGATGATCTTCCAGGCGCTGGCGGGCGTCTGGCCAGCCACGCTGTCGCCAGACGATCGTGATGGTCTTAAGTCACTGGAAGAGCGTTTCCTCGGCTTTATTGAGAAAGCCCTGCGCGAGGCCAAGCAGCGTACCGACTGGATCGACAGCAACGAAGGGTACGAGAGCGTGGTGCTGGACTACGTGCGCCATCTGCTCTCCCCGGATAACACCCTGTTCCTGCGTGATTTCAGTGCCGCACTCCAGCCGTTTATTCGGGCTGGGTTAATGAACAGCCTGAGCCAGACGGTGATCAAGCTGACTGCGCCAGGCGTACCGGACATCTACCAGGGCAGCGAAGGGCTTAACTTCAGCCTGGTCGACCCGGATAACCGCCGCGAACCGGATTTCACCGCGCTGGCGGAAAACCTCAGCGTAGCGGATGGAACCATTTTTAACGATGCGCAACGCTGGCGAGAGGGCAGCGTGAAGCAGTACGTCACCGCCACGCTGTTACGGCTGGGGCCGCCTTACCCCGCGCTTTTTCGCCACGGCGACTGGCTGCCGCTGAAGGTGACCGGCGAGCGGGAAGAGAATCTGATCGTTTATGCCCGCATAAAAGATGACGAGGCGCTGATCGTCGCCGTGCCGCGTCTGGTGTTTGACGTCACCGACAATGCGATGCTGTGGGCCAATACTACGGTGGCCATACCCCAGGAGCTGGCCGGGAAGCACTACCGGGATCTGTTTACCGGTGAGCGCCGCCTTCTGCCAGAGACGCTGGCTTTAACGTCTGAAAAGGGATGTTTGTTGGTTCTGCTTACCTGCGACTAATCGAGGAGAACAAAAATGCCAAAGGATACAACGTTTGAAATTCGGGCCGGTCATGGCCAGCAGTTGGGCGCAAATTATGACGGGAAAGGGGTGAACTTCGCTCTGTTTTCCGCCCACGCGGAGCGGGTAGAGCTGTGTCTGTTTGATCCTTCGGGAAAAACAGAAATAGCCCGCCTGGAACTGCCGGAATATACCCATGAGGTCTGGCACGGCTATGTGCCGGATCTGAAACCGGGGGCGCTGTATGGTTACCGTGTGTATGGCCCTTACGATCCGGAGAACGGTCACCGCTTCAATCCCAATAAGCTGCTTATTGACCCCTATGCCCGTGAACTGGTGGGTGACATTGAGTGGAACGATGCCCACTTCGGCTATGAGCTGGGACACGATGAGCTGGATCTCAGCTTTGATACGCGAGACAGCGCGCCGTTTACGCCCAAATGTAAGGTCATCGACCCCAATGCCGTTGACTGGCAAGACTCCCGCCGACCCGATATCCCGTGGCCGCATACCGTGGTCTATGAGAGCCACGTCAAAGGTTTTACCCAGCTTAACCCGGCTATTCCGCCTGAACTGCGCGGTACGTTTGAGGGGATGGGGCATAAAGCGTCGGTGGAGTACATCAAAAGCCTCGGCATTACCTCGGTCGAGCTGCTGCCGGTTCACTGGTTCCCTGACGATCAGCACCTGCTCAATCGCGGCCTGAAAAACTTCTGGGGCTATAACTCGCTCGGTTTCTTTGCGCCAGCGTCCCGCTATTACGGCCCCGCGGGGGTCCAGGGTTTCCGCGACATATCTGCATCG
>OAWZ01000800.1_pt1 | contig 12866 bp, 8 predicted proteins | sample 1477091 | NCBI WGS metagenome assembly OAWZ01 (sample SAMEA2580282, study PRJEB22360) | human gut metagenome | biome: human gut; feature: human-associated habitat; material: faeces | place: Denmark | collected 2008/2010
AATCCGGCAAATCTCTCCCTTTAGAGATCAAGAAGCTAAAAGACAAAACTCCGGAAATGCAACGCTCGGGTGCCTATACGCTGACGATCACTAAAAAAGGCATCACAATCGGGATCGTAGACGATAATTCCTTGTTTTACGCCGCCCAAACCCTCAAGCAATTAGCTAAATATGACGAGGGTAAGAAGATCCTGCCTCTCTGCTCGATCAAGGACTATCCGGACGTATTATTCCGGGGTACCGTGGAAGGATTCTACGGACAGCCTTTGAGCCACGCCGACCGTATCGAGCAAATCCGCTTTTACGGAAGGATCAAGCTGAACACCTATATCTATGGTCCGAAAGATGATCCTTATCACAGCTCCCCCAACTGGCGCAAACCTTATCCCGCCGAGGAAGCCGAGCATATCAAGGAACTAGCGAAAGAGGCCGCCCATAACAAAGTAAACTTCGTTTGGGCCATCCACCCGGGACAAGACATTCAATGGAACCTGACAGATAGCATGAACATCCTTTCCAAATTCGAGAAAATGTACGATTTGGGCGTACGCTCTTTCGCCGTTTTCTTCGATGATATATCCGGAGAGGGAGCCCGCCCGGAAAAGCAAGCCGGCTTATTGAATTACATCCATAAGGAATTTATCAGCAAGAAAAATGACGTGCAACCCCTGATCATGTGCCCTACCGAATACAACCGTTCATGGGCTAAGACCGACTATCTGGATATCCTCGGTACCCAACTCGATCCCGCCATCCAAATCATGTGGACCGGAGACCGTGTCGTAGCCGATATCACGAAAGAAGGCGTCGAATGGGTAAACAACCGTATCCGTCGTCCCGCCTATATCTGGTGGAACTTCCCCGTAAGCGATTATTGCCAAGATCATTTGTTGATGGGAGCCGCCTACGGCCTAGATACGCAAGCCGCCGGCACCATGACCGGATTCGTATCCAATCCTATGGAATATGCCGAGGCTTCCAAGGTCGCTATATTCGGCGTTGGAATGTACACTTGGAATATCAAGAATTACGATCCTACACAGGCATGGAAAGACGCTTGCGACTTTATTATGCCGGAGGCCTCCATGGCTTTCCGCATTTTCTGCGAGCATAACTGCGATCCGGGTCCGAACGGACATCAATACCGCCGGGAAGAGTCCGCTAACTATGTGGCTCCTATCCAGACATTCCTCGCCGGATATAAGAAAAACACGTTCCCGGAGCAAAGCGCGAATCTTCTGGGAACCTTATTCGCTCAAATCACGGCTTCCCCGAGCATGATCTACAGCCAAAGTCCCAATAAACGCTTGATCGAGCAAATCAATCCATGGCTTATCCAATTCGAGTTCTTAGGAAAAGCCGGAACAAGCGCTCTGCATATGGCGCACGCTTGGTATGAGAAAGACCGGTCTTATACGTGGCAACGCTATCTGGAAACATCCGCTTTGCTAGATAGCATGAAACAGATAAACCGCACGCTGAACCAGAAGGCACAGCCTAAAGGCGTGAAAGTCGGATCGAAAGTCTTACACCCTTTCATCGTAGACTTATATCGTAAGACAGGTCGTAACCTGCTATCTACGGACGGTATCGCCCCGGACGAGGTGAAGGTTAGCATCCCTTCCATATTCACGAATATCGACCAATTGAAGAGCCAGCCTTGTGCCGAGGGTGATAATACGGTCGGTTACGTCCCCCTATTCGAGGTAGTCAAGGTACAACCTAACCAATATCTGGGTATCGGCTGGGAAATCCAGAAAGAAGCGGAATCCTTCTGTTTCAATCTTCCTAAAAGCAACCAACCCGGACGGGTATTCGAGTGGTCCGCCGACGGAAAGAGCTGGAGCCTAATCCCTCATGTCTCCACGGAAAACGCTAAGGATACAATCCGCACCATCGATCCGAAAGCCCGTTATATCCGTATGCGAAATAACTCGGATCAGCAAATGGAGCTATACGTACTAGGATTCACGGCGACAACCCAACAAGACCCGCAAATCAATGAGGCTCTTATGATGTACGATATGAACCTAGATACGTATAAGAACTTGAATCCGGGAGAAATAATTCACATAAAATGCGATGATATCAACGCCGTATCTTTCTTCCTCTCCGGAAGTAACGAGAATTTGGTATCTATCACCGGCCTCTCTCAAGATGGTGAGAAAAACATCGTCTATCAAGGGAACGTAGGCTACATCAAATTAAATAAAACCATGTTCGAGGATTTCTCTTCTTTAGAAATCACCACAATAGGAAAAGAATCTATACATATCCACCAGATCGTTAGGGAATAATAAATAAAAAAGTACCGATTTCTTTCTCTCTTAGATGGAAGAAGGAGATCGGTACTTTTTTATTTATTCGTACAATTCGGGTGTATCTTATTTTTGGCACATCTCCGCTTGTATATTCCTATTAAAAGTTATACCTTTAGGATGCGAAAAACAGAAACCGAAAAAGCAATGCGAAAAGAAGAAAGGTATAAAGGCGTATTAAACTGGTTTAAGGAAAACGTACCGGTAGCCGAGACTGAACTACATTATGACGACCCCTATCAATTATTGATAGCGGTAATCCTATCCGCACAATGCACGGATAAGCGAGTGAATATGATCACTCCTGCCCTGTTCGAGGCTTTCCCGACTCCCGAGGTAATGGCGGCTAGCACACCGGAAGTTGTCTTTGAATACATACGAAGCGTATCTTACCCGAACAATAAGGCTAAACATCTGGTAGGTATGGCGAAAATGCTGATAGAGGATTTCAAAGGCGTGGTTCCCTCCGATATTGATGAGCTACAGAAACTTCCGGGTGTAGGAAGAAAAACTGCGAACGTAATCGCATCCGTTGTATATGACAAGCCGGCCATGGCGGTAGATACGCACGTATTCCGTGTCTCCAACCGGATCGGCTTGACCAATAATAGCAAGACACCTTTGGAAACGGAAAAGGAGTTGGTGAAGAACATTCCGGAAGAATTGATCCCCATCGCCCATCACTGGTTGATATTGCATGGAAGATATGTTTGCCTCGCCCGGAAACCGAATTGTGAGGAATGCGGATTAAAGCCTTGGTGTAAACACTTCCTAAAGCAAACATGAGGATCAGCAAGAAAGACATAACGGCATTTTTTGTCTTGTTTCTGGGTACGATCGTATGCGTGAGGTACTTTTACAAGCATATGAACGACGAGCAATTTGTCGCTACGGTAGATCCCTATAGTTTGGTCGTTCCAAGCCCCACGGCAATTTTTGCCATCAATCGTCCTCCTGTATTCGAGAAGATGATACTACCCATGGAGAATATACGCAAGGCGTTCTCAGATCATACGCCCGCTATTTTCCTTTCTTTAATACGGCAAAATCTGGAATTATCGTCTTTCCTAATCGCTTATTATCCACAAGGGGATGTCTTGTACGCCCCTATGGATAGTCATACGGCAGAGCGTATTTTCAAGCAACTGGACGTCTCTTTCACTTTTCCGGCCCAGCAACGAGAGGAAACCTCCGTTCCTGTTAGATATTATCCTGATGTTGATAAGCATTTTCTAGGTTGTTACTACCACGAGGGTATATTCGTAGCGTCCTACAACCGAAGATTATTGGTAGAGACGGTGGAAAGGCAACAGACATACCCCGCACATGTCATTCCGGAACTAACAGATCTGATTCGTAAAAAAGGCAAGCGTGGCGCAATGAATCTCTTCATCAAAAGCGCCCCTTTACATTTACGGGTACAAATGAATGACTCGACGGAGTGGAGAATGAAAAATCAATGGTTGGCAATGGATTTATTCTATAATGAAGGAAGCCTTTGCTGCTTCAACGAGCAACCCTATGAGAAAGCCTTGGAGAACTTTTACCCCAATTTATGCGATACGATAACCACCCGGATCAATCGGCTATTCCCGCAAATAAAAACCACGACACAAGTCAGTCATGACGAGGCCGTGGCATATTTTACGGTTTGCGGGAATTAAGCTCCAGTCTCTTCTTTCTTGAAAGCTGCCACAAACATATCTTTTACGAATAAATATCCGATACATCCGAATAAAGCGAGGAAGACAAAACCGACCAAGATAAGTGCCTTCTTAGGAGAAGATGCTTTCAAAGGTACGGTAGCCGGCTCGATTACGGTATACACCGGAGTTTCTTCCTGTACACGCAATTTATCTTGCTCCAACTTCTGCGCCAACGTATTGTAAACATTAAACGTAAGGGTCATCTCATTCTTCAAACGTTCCTGCTCCGTACGGTAGCTGGAAGAGATAATATTACGGTTGGCATCCTCGAAAGCAGCGTACGCACGTTGCGCTTTATAATAAGCGTCACGTGACTCGCCAAATACCTTCTGGGTAAATTCCAAATCTTGCTTTACTTTCTGCGTACGATAATTCGTAATATAATTCTGGAGGTTTTCCAAAACGACCTTTGTCATCTGAGCGGAAATAACCGGGTCCTGCATCTGTACGGAAGCCGTGATAACCAAGGTCTTCTTGTCCACGGAAACAGAAACCCGCTCCTGCAAGGCCTTCACCACCTCTTCTTGATCCTTTGTCAAATGGTAAGGATTCAAGCCCTCAGACTCTTCCTCGTCACCGGAGATTAAACTCATTACCGCACCCAACGCCTTGAATGGAGCGGAGACAATATATCCCCACCAAGCCTTACGTTGATGTTCACTCATATAATCATACAATGTAGTGCTTAACTCCTTTTCCTTATCGGTAACCTCTACCGGAAACAATTCCAACAGAAACGGGGTACTCTGCACCACATCCGGATACAAATCCGGAGAGATCGCGTCCGCACCGGCAGCGGCATTCAGATTAATCCCAGCCATAGCAGCCAAACCGCCAAGACTAGATTTTTTTGCCGCATCCTGTGTCTCTGGTGCCAATTTCACCGTAGTTGTATATTCCTTGGGAATACTGAAAGCTACAATCAAACCTACTACCACCGCAATACCACAGCCTTTCAATAAGAACTTACGCTCTTTCCACAGTTTTTGCGCCAGTTCGATTAAATCGATCTCCTGCTCCTCAGGTAACTCTTGTCTTTTTATCTCGTTTATCGTATCCATGCCTGATTAGTTTTTAATCATGTTAACAATAGAGGTAATCATCGCGGCCATAGAGGTAGCGGAGCTACTGATACTCATGATCTCAGCCAAGCTTCGGCGCTCACGTTGTGTCTTCGTCGGAACCACGATCTCGCAGCCCGGCTCCACTTTCGGATAACGCTTGAAGAATATAGCGGTGCGCTTCGTCGTAGCGACCTTACCATTCATATATATTACGATCGGATACTTACGTGCGATATCATTATAACCACCGGCTTGAGACAAGCAATCCGTAACCGACATACCTTTCGTATAAGTCACGCTGTTCGGATAAGTCACGGCTCCACTCATCTTCACCGTACTTTGCAACTGCGGAATATAAAGTTCATCACCATCACGAAGCACGCCATCATCGATACTGCCCGGATTAGCCAACGCTTTCTCTAAATCAATACCTACGGAATAGTCCTTCACATTCATCAACGCTACACCGATAGAATCCCGGCTTTGCTTATTCGCCTCACTTAAAGCCAGAAGGGTTTCCATGCGCTTCAATTCATCCTCTGTCAACTGACGTTTCAAGCTGGCACCTTTTACATAAGACTCTGGGGTAACGCCTCCCGCTTTTGCGACAATGTCACTCAAACGAGCGTTCTTCGTAGCCAATACATAGCTACCGGCAAAAGTGATCTCACCGTTCACCTTCACGACCTGTTGCTCGTGATACCCCGGGGAGAAACGAACATAAACCTCATCGAACGGCTCCAGCGTAAAGATCGTATCTCCCGCATTCAACTTGAAGTCCTCACTCAACGAGAAGTTATATACATCAGCGATCCGGTTGACATTCTGATTGGAACTAGGATCCTTCACACGACGGGCTACCTCTACATTAATAGAAGAAGCGGACTCTCTTAAGCCACCGGCCATCATGATAGCGTCTTCTATTGTCAAATTATGACGATACGGAAGCACCGTATCCGGATAATTCACGGCTCCGCCAACCTTGATCGTATAAGGTTCGCGCAAATCGAATAGGGAAGGAATGCTTAATTGGTCTTCCGCTTGCAACTCCACATCTGGAGCGGTACCGTTCAAGATACCACGAATATCCACGGCGATCATCGTAGTCGTGAAATCCGGATTCAAACGGGTAATCAAGGCACGGCCGGCGAACTCGTCTCCCTTAAGACCCGCGGCCTGTTTTACCAATTGCTTTACCGTACGAACCGACGGACTTAACTCATATTCTCCCGGACGCCATACAGCTCCCGTCACGACCAAACGATTCTCATAAAAAGGAATAACGGAATCTACCTGCAAAGAATCGCCATCCTGCATCACGAAAGAAGCGAACTTATCTTCCGAAACCGTAGAGATCTGGTAACGACTATCTGATTTACGCTTCACTTGTACGTCCTTCGTATAAGCGTCGCCGGTAAATCCGCCGGCCATATCCAGCAATTGCTTCAAGGTCTCACCCTTGCGCAACTCGAAAATACGATTACGTTTCACCTTACCTCGAACCACCGCTAACGGGTCGTACGGGCCTACCATAATCATATCGTTCTCTTCCAAACGAACATTCGTTGTGTACTTTCCGTTCAATAAATAATCATATACGTCGAGATTAGCGATTTCCTTGCTATTACGATATACCTTGATGCTACGCAAAGAACCGATCTTATTCACACCACCGGCGGCATACAACGCATTAAATAATGTGGCGAATGAAGGTAATGTATACGTACCGGGAGCGACTACCTCGCCGACAATATTCACCTTCATGCTACGAATCTGGCTCAAACTGACGGAAACAAAGGTATTCCCCTCTCCCGAACCAGACAGCGTAGACATAATCTGGCTCAACTCCTGACGCAGACGAGTCTCAGCGCCAGCGATCGTCAATCCACTGACCGACACCGGACCTAAATTTGGTACAAGGATCGTACCGTCCGGAGAGATCTTTAATTTCAAGTTTAGCTCGGAATCTCCCCATACATTAATCAATAACTCATCACCAGCGGAAAGCACATAATCCTTAGGTGTAGGGATGTTTAAATCTGGGGCAAAAGATAAGTTCTTGTTTGAGAAGATTTCATGCCCGAATACGGTATTCTCCATGGCTGAAGCAGGAAGATTATTTCTGCGTTGGGCTTCTAAAGATTGTCCTTCATCGATTACCGGCATTACCCGGTCGCTAACCTTCGCATCGGTAGCGGTAGCTTGAGATCCGACTGATCCCCCTTCTTGTTTCATACGCTTGGCTAATTCCTGCTGGATCTGCGTATCCGACATTCCAGCGGCTTTCGCCTTGTCAATCAAGTCTTGCGGAACCTGTGCATACACAGATCCCGACAGCAATAAGCAACATACGCATAGTACGTTCTTAAACGATAAATTCATACAGTCTATTATTGTTTTTTATTATATACCACTCCTGCTATAAGCGACTAACTTAAAAAAGCAGCTATTCTCTAGATTTTCAGCTGGCAAAGATAAAGAATCTTTTCAATATATGACTTAAAAAGTCACCGTTAATCCATCATATGAGTAATGTACATGCGGAGGCAACTCTTTTTCAATGACCGCATGCAACCCTATGCGATGACTCATATGGATTAAATAGGCCTCCTTGGGCTGGATACGGGATATATTCGCTAAGGCTTCCTCCAGACTCTCATGCGATTGATGCTCTCCTTTCCGAAGGGCATCAATAACCAATACATCAAGGTTTTCCAACTTAGCGTACTCTTCTTCCGGAAGATATTTAAGGTCGGTCAAGTAAGCCATATTGCCAATACGGAAACCTAAGATCGGCAGCTTAGCGTGCATTACACGAATGGGAGTGATCATGACACCGGCGGCCTCAAACGGTTTCGTCCCGATCGTATGCAATACCAAATTAGGTACTCCCGGATATTTATGCTCCCGGAACACATAAGGAATGCGAGTTTTTATCGCCTCCACGACATTGTCTTCCGCATAAATATCCACATCTTTATACCGACCAAAAGGACGTAGATCATCTAAGCCACCTACATGATCGTAGTGCTCATGAGTTACTAAAACTGCGTCAAAATGGTAAATCTTATTGGTTATCATTTGCCAACGGAAGTCCGGACCACAATATCCGTTTCCCTTCCGTCTCTACCAAGATCGAGGCCCGTAGACGCCAATCACGGGGGTCTTTACTAGTACATACCTCACATTGGCAACCTATCTCAGGATTGCCCGTAGACGTTCCTGTTCCTAAAAAAACGATTTTCATTATCCGACATATTTAACCTCAGGCATAAGCTCTATACCGAAACGATCTTTTACGGCGGTACGGATGCTCTCCGCGACCAACGCGATCTCATGCCCCCGGGCATCTCCTAAATTCACTAATACCAACGCTTGTTTCTCGTAAACACCTACCGGCCCATGGTTTTTACCCTTAAACCCACATTGCTCGATCAACCAACCGGCCGGAACCTTGATCTTTCCTTCCGAAGCGGGATAAGACGGGATTTCCGGGAATTGCTTTTTCAATTTCTCAAAATGCTCTGCCGTAATTATCGGGTTCATAAAGAAACTGCCTGCGTTGCCTAATACTTCCGGATCGGGAAGCTTCTGCCTGCGAATTGTTATGACAGCCTCACGGATCGTTTCCAAAGTAACTTCCGGATATTTCGTCAACTCCTCCTTTAAGTTCCCATAATTAACCGAAAAGCTAGGGTTCTTGGATAGTCGAAGCGTAATATAAGTTATGATGTGGGGGTCATGATGCTCATTCTTGAAATAACTATTACGATATCCATATTCACAATCCGTATTCGTAAAAGTCCGTTTCTCGAATGTCAACTGGTTATAAGCCTCCACGCTCTCGATCACATCCTTGATCTCCATGCCATAAGCCCCGATGTTCTGGATAGCGGCAGCGCCCGCCTCACCGGGTATTAAAGAAAGATTCTCTATACCTCCCCAACCTTTCGATACGGCGTATGCCACGACATCATCCCAGATCTCCGCAGCCCCGACACGAAGCGATACATACTCGTCCGTTTCCGCCGAGATAGAAATCCCCTTGATTCGGGAATGGATGATAATGCCATTATAATCGTTGATGAACAATAGATTGCTCCCGCCTCCTATATGCAAGGATAAACATTCCTGAAAGTATTCATCATGTAAGATTCGTTGCAACTCCTCCTCCGTCTCATACTCCATGAACCAACGTGTCTTTACTGGGAGATGGAACGTATTGTGTTTCTCCAACGAATAATTCTGCTCTATTCTCATCGTCTATTTTATTTTTAGGGCAAAAGTAGTCATAAATAACTCATCCGCAAATTATGTAGTTCCGGATTTTTTCAGTAGATTTGTATATAGAGTTGATCGTATGGATGAGAACACGTCCGGCATATCCGGTGAAATACAGAAGATGATCCTCGACAAGTTAAACACGTTCAATCGAGGAAAAACGTCAGACAAAGGGCGGTACTACATTCTTTTGCCTACCTCAAAGACCTTATATTATACGCTTTGGTTCTTTACGCCTTCGGCCACTTATCATCCGACGGTCTATTTGGCGAATCTCGACTTGAATGCCATCAGCTCGGTGAATAAGGCGATTAAGATGGTAAGCAACTCCTTTCTACCTTTATTTATAACGACAGATATCAAAGACTCTTCCGATAATGGAGACGATATTATTTCTTTCGGTAAATACAGAGGATACCATTTGCATGACATCTATGCGATCGATCCCCGATACGTCGTTTGGATAGCCGATAAATATGAGCCTCACGTAAAAAGCGAGATGCGTTTTAAAGAGTTAGCGGTGACCTACAGTAAAATCTATCTCGACCTACAGACCCGTAAGAAATATAAAATGCCTGTAAGCCGCTTTGTAGGAACACCGGGAGAAAAATTGAGCGATTTAAAGTTAACAATCACAAAAGTCCGCATTGAAGACGATTCTTACAAGACACAGATTATCCGTGGTACCGAATATTTCTATGTAGATCAATTGCTCACGGCCGTGGACATCGCCGGAAATTACTTTTTATTGAGGATAAAAGCGAAAGATCGTAGTCTTACCACGCAAACGTTGCCACCGGGCGCTCATGCTTTCCAAGTAGGGGAAAAATTGACTTTGACTTCCGCTAAGGTCTTAAAACATATAGAATCCCGTACTATCAAGTACACACGAATCGGGTATATCAAGATTCAATAAATGTTTCGAAATTCGCAAACGGACACATTATTAACATTTTTTGTTCTTAAAAATGTAACAAACATCTGTAGGCCTTGTTTAATAAGAAACTCAAATGCAAATGTATCTTTGCAAAACGTAACTATAAAACCAGCTTCAAAGTGTACATTTGTAGTGTTTAACAATTTAAAAAATTTGCATTTATGAACAAAGCAGAACTTATAGAGGCTTTAGCAGACAAGACCGGGTTACAAAAGCAAGAAGCGAAGAAAGTATTGGATGCTTACATCGAGATCGTAACTGAGCGTATGTCTGAAAATGAGGAAATCGTACTTGTCGGATTTGGAACACTGATCCCAAGACCGCAAACACAGCGTCTTGCCAGAAATCCTAAAACAGGTACTCCGGTAATGATCCCCGCTCGTACGACCGTAAAATTCAAACCGGGTAAATTCCTCCTTGAGGCGATGAATGCCCACCTGAAATAATAAAGTAACCGAAAACGTAGTAAAAATATCCCCGGTAAGGGGATAAAAAATCATAAGTATGAAATCTTTCATTTATAAGTATGAATGAAAAATTTCATACTTATGATTTTTAGTGTCCGGAAATGATTACTTTTGGGCTCAAAAAAAGACTCATGAGAATCGTCAATCTTGGAGACACAAATTCCATATTAAACAAGTTTGTTGCAGAACTTAGAGATGTAGACATACAAAAAGACAGCCTTCGTTTCCGTCGCAATGTTGAGCGTATCGGAGAAATCATGGCTTACGAGATCAGTAAGGAATTTCATTACAGTACGAAAGACATCCAGTCCCCGCTAGGTATAGCCCCGATGAATACGCCGGACGATCGAATCGTGATTAGTACGATCTTGCGTGCCGGGCTTCCATTCCACCAAGGTTTCCTTCGGTATCTGGATAATGCGGAGAACGCTTTCGTATCCGCTTACCGCAAATATAAAGACCGTTTGAATTTTGATATTCATATCGAATATATCGCCTCTCCTCGCTTAACAGGTAAAACCTTGATCATATCCGACCCGATGTTGGCCACCGGAAGCTCTATGGAATTGGCGTATGAGGCCCTGCTGACCAAAGGAGTACCCGACCATGTACACGTAGCCTCCATCATCTCAAGCAAACAAGCCTTGGAATACTTGCAGAAGAAAATGCCGGATGACAAGACTACAATCTGGATCGCCGCATTAGATAATGACCTCGACGATCATTCTTATATCGTTCCCGGATTAGGCGATGCAGGAGATTTAGCGTTCGGCGAGAAGGAATAGGGATGCGTAAACCAAAACGTACTGCCTTTGCCCAACTCGGAATTTACACCGATCCGACCACCTAGCCTATTTACGATGGTCTCGCAAATAGATAGCCCCAAGCCCGTACCTTGTTTAAACGTATTTCCTTTATAGAAACGATCAAAGATATGGGCTTGTATCTCTTGGCTCATGCCATCCCCCGTATCAGTCACGGAGAATTTTATCTCATCACCTATGATCTCGTAAGCTAAGGTGATACAACCTTCGCTCGTATACTTGATCGCGTTGTTAAGGAAATTGGATATTACCTGCGTCAGCCGCATACGATCGCTATAGATTTGGCATTCCGGTGAATCTTGGGGAGCGATCAGAGCTACGTTATCGGGCATCTTGATACGGAATGAGGTCACGATCTCATTGATCACCTCTTTTACGTTCATATCGGCGAACTTGAAATCCATCGTACCGGATTCAATTTTTGCCAAGTCTAGAATATCACTGATCAATTGAAGCAACATCCGATTATTGCTATCGATGATTTCCACAAACTCATGCCTCTCCTCGGGATCATCCGTTTCCGCCAATAATTGAGAAAAACCGACAATGGCATTTAATGGCGTACGAATCTCATGACTCATATTCGCTAGGAAGGCGGACTTCAAACGATCCAGTTCTTCCGCCCTTTCCCTTTTCAATTGAGAGTCCTTTAACTCCGTGATATCGTAATTAATACAGATCATCTCCGGTTTATTCGGGTCTACGCTTTGAGGGTTACGGGTGATATTGGCGCAAATCCATTTCCATCCGTCACCAGACTTCACACGCACTTCCCTACGGAAATGATGCGCTTTACCCTGTTTCACCTCCTCAAAGAATGAGTTTATATATCCAGCGTCGTTCGGATGAATATAAGAATAAATCCCAATAATTTGGGACAAGGGGGTTCCATCCTTCTCTCCCATATTCTCATACCATTGCTTAATGGCATAGCCCTCAAAGGTATATAAGTCATAAAGGGCATAACCGACTTTAGCGTATACGCTGACCAAGGTAAATACATTCTCAAACTCAGAAATACGGTTATAGGCGATCATCTTTTCCGTATTATCCAAATTAATAAGTAAATAGCTGGAAGGTTCACCTCTTTGGTCATATAAAATACTGGCCTTGGTAACGATATCCATCTCGCCTACTTTCGAGGTGTTATAATAATCATCGACCTTCTTAAACGAATAATTCAGCCGGAAATTCACGGATTTATTCTCCTTGAGTTTCTTGATCACATCTTTAGGCATAATCGGGTTGCTAAAAATATTGACTCCTAAA
>OAWZ01000810.1_pt1 | contig 12744 bp, 10 predicted proteins | sample 1477091 | NCBI WGS metagenome assembly OAWZ01 (sample SAMEA2580282, study PRJEB22360) | human gut metagenome | biome: human gut; feature: human-associated habitat; material: faeces | place: Denmark | collected 2008/2010
AGGATATGAAATTTACCGCTACTAGCGGTGTGATTTCTGGCGGCAAGGATGTCCATTTGAAGCAATTGGCGGCGAAAGTAGAGTTGGACTTGGATGTGGAGTTGCCGAAGATGGAAGGCTCTACGACTACGAGTAAGTGGACGTTGGATGGTTATTCTATGGATGACATTATCAATAAGTTATCTAAAAGAATGAGTAGCGCATCTAACAAAAATAAACCTGTTATTGTATATGTGGATCAGTCTGGTGCATTGAAGGCAACAGGATCGGGAGAAAAAGTTCCAGCTGGTGCTAAGGCGTTAGCGCGGGCATGGAATAACTCTGCGGATAAAGACTGTGCTAATCAACCTAATACTAGTAATAAATATGCGCATATAGAAAGTTTTTCTTCGGGAAACCCTATTACAATGGCGATAACTACTACAACTCCAACATGGTTGTTTAATTTGATAAGTGTTCAAGTATTGAATGTGAATACACAATCGAAACTGATTATCCCCACAAATCAATTGAATGATGCGATTGGTTTGAGAGATGGATCTATCCTAGGAGGAATGGCAGATACTAAGGTCAATTTATCTTTTTACACGTATGAAAGAGACAAGGTCAGTGATCTAACAAAAGCCTTGTCTGTGAAGATAGTTGGGGAATACGTTAAGGGTGATAAAAAGGAAATAGCAACTTATAAGTTGAAGTCTACAGGTTTTCATCCCACATGGGATGAAGATGGGGGCTGGGGAGAAGGTTCAAACACTAAGTTTATTATCAATACGGAAGAATTGGAAATGGGTGGAACCGTATCTAAAATAGATATAACTTCTACCGGAGAGAGTACGGACTATCAATACTCCATCCCAATCAACCCTGAATATAAAGCGGATGAATGCACGGACGGTTTGATCCACGGTAACTATTATCATGTGACAGGAATGTTGAAACAATCAACAGGTGAGTTTAATATATGGGTAGCTCCTTGGGTTGGGAAAGATGTTAGCGCAAACTTTAATTAAACAGTAAATAGAATATTATGAAAGCGATAAAAAATATATATGCCTTGTTCTTGGGCCTGTTAATGCTAGGACTAGGTTCCTGCATGGAAGAGACGGAAGTGAATGGAGGAGAGCAGAATGTTGATGGATTACGACTGTCCTTGAGCGTTTCCGCTAGCGACGTGATCTCTCCGCTCACGAAAGCCTCAGCTACTGATGCTAATGCTATTAGCGATTTGAATATCCTTGTGTATAATAAGGATAATAATCGCTTAGTTAAAGGATTGTATTTGACCGGTGCAGCCTTGAATGGCCTTACCGTAAATAATAACGAAGAGAATAAGGCGGTTAATTACGATATAGCTTTACAGAATGGTTCTTATCGTGTACGAGTAATTGCGAACGCAGAATCTGATTTGAGTGCGGAGCCGTTCGATAAGATAGATAATCTATCGTATGGAACGTTAGATAATTTGCCAAAGATGGTAATGAGCGCATCCGCTGATGATGTATCAGTTAGCGGAGGAAAAGGTTTTGCCATCCTTTCGTTAAAGCGTATTTACGCTATGATATCCGTATCTGTGAATACTTCTGGATTGAAAGATCGTACGATCAAGCCCCTAAAAGTATCTTTGCATCAAGTACCGGCTACTGGTAAATTGTTTATGAACAACTTAATCCCGGCAAATCCGTCACCTTCAGATTATATAACGGAGGCTGATATGATCGAATTTTCCAATCCGGTAGAGAATGTTAGTTCAATGAAAGATAACAGTGTTTTCTTTATGTATGAGAATAAGCAACCGGATGGTGTCTGCTTACTGAAAGACGGAAAGTATGTAGAGGCATATAAAACCCCGGCCAGGTTAGGTAACACCCCAATAAAGGATGTTGCCACTGTGGAAGCGGATAAGACTTGTTCTTATATTCGTGTGGAAGCGGAGTATTCAGAAATGGGTGCTAGTGGGAAGATTGTTTATCGCTTTTTCTTAGGAGATGACGCTTTTACCAATTTTGCGGTAGAGCGAAACGCCCACTATAACGTGACGCTTAATCTTACCGGTAAGGGCGGGGTTGACGAGGCTTCTTGGCGTGTGACGAAAGATTTTAACTGGGATTTTACGGTGGATGATATTTATATCGGGTATCGGATAGGCTCTATAAGTGATATCCAAGTGAAGTTGCCGACAGACCATGGTTGGTTTGATAATTGTACATGGAGTGTGGAAGGTTCAAATCGTGAGGATTTCCAGATTGGTGCGTATGATAAAAATACGAATACGATTCGAGTTATCACGAAGAAAACGAATATTAGTAGTAAGGATCACATAACTAATACCGTGACGATTACGGCTACAGGGAAGGACGGAAAATCAATCTCTAAAACTGTAACTGTCAATCAAGTTATCCGTTTGGTCGATCCGATAGCTTTCTATAAGAAATGGGACAACAGGGAGCTTGTCAAAGTTAAGGTGCGAGAATTTAATAAGGAGAAGAGAAAGTATGAGATATTGAATTCTATTGGCCCTTGGACAGCTACTATTACCGCTGGGGATTGGTTTACGCTATCTACAGATGACGGACAGTCTGTCGTCGGAACATCGAAGTCTGTTACAGGTACTGGAGGTGATATTGTTTTTAATTATAAACCGAATTCGAGCACAGGAAGTTCTTCCACCAATCGTTATGGCGCTATCAAGGTAACCTATCATAATAACCGTTGCGAGCATATGATTTATTTGCGTCAAGGTTATGCGGATACGCAATTGTTGGATGGTGGGGCAACTTGGTCTTTATTCAATTGTACGACAAAAGGCTCTATCACCAACGCTCCGACCCAATCTGGATATTTTTATCAAGGAGGGGCTTCAGATTCCTATTATACACCATGGGATGTGACTTATGGTAATAAGCATTTGAATTGGAAAGAAAAAACATCGGAGGACATGCGCAATGAAAAATACAAATGGGAGTATGGACAAGGTCCATGTCCGAGTGGTTATAAAGTTCCTGCGGCTAGCCATTACAGTGCTATTAAGAGTGCTACGGAGAAAAATACATTATTTACATATGGAGGATATGATGATAGTTGTCCGGTTGAGAATACTCCTTTTGGTTGGCAGTGGGATTCAGAAGGCAATGCGGTTATAGATGAAACTATAGATTGCAATCCGGCTAAAGGGACATTAATGGTTCGTTCTACTGGAGAACCTGTCAATTTGTTCTTCTCTTATGGAAAGGCTGTTATGACTGAGCATGGGAGTGCTGCAGAGGATACAGGGATTGATGAGATTGGTATTGGGTATTTGGGTGGAGGTCGACTTCTCTATAATACAGCCCATCGATATGGGGCTTTTTATTGGTCTGGATCTGGTGACTCTAATGCTGATACGAATATGCTTTTTATAGATTTTTGGTATTCTCTGAATACCAATGTTCCTATTAATGTCGGAACATTAAATACGAATAACGGCATGTTTGTTCGTTGTGTGAGGAGTGAAAAATAAATTGATATATCTAGTTGTAGAGACGCAGCATGCTGCGTCTCTCTCTATTTAACAGAAATCAATCTGACACTTTGTATTCTTAACTCCCGGAGAATCCCTTTTTCCGTCCCGACCTACGGCTTGCCTCCAAATACGCAAGAAAAAAACAGTAATTGCTTAGCATATACGTAGATGCTGAAAAACGCCCATTCATTCTAGCTAAATTAGTTCATCGTAATTCATATCAAGTAGGGTGAAAAGGGGAAAAACAGGCTTACGACTGGGGTGTAACGGTACAAGAATGCCCATTCGCAACCGCTTATAACCCTATTAGCGACCGCTTACGATGCCCAACGGCACGGTAGGTGTTGCCCAACGCCACCGTATGTGTAGGCTTTTGCCTCCTAATGTGCGTTGAAAACCGTCCTTTTTTATCCTAAAACATGAATAAAGCGGCGCTCCACGCCTTTATTACGTGGCTTTCATTAAAAGGGAATGCCACGATATGCGTCTTATATTGATCAAAAGGATCAGATAATGTTCGTTTGGCTAACAGGTTGATCTTTGATACTAAAGTGATATGAATGGCTTATTTTATCTAGACGAGATTTTTTATTCGGAAAATAGTCCTTACCTTTACGGCATAGATACGTTTTCTGAACTTCAGCCTTCCCGAGTTCCCTTCATGGCGAACGGACGTGGTTCTGGCAAACGAGCAAACAGGTAAGACTTTTGGGCGGATCCGGCTGTGATCGCCCAATCTACGGGGTTTTCCTTGGAGGAGGTGAATGACCTTGAGAACCTTATCCGCAAGGAGGAGATTAAGAATTAGAAGTGGATGATGCGGATTGATGGTGTTAATAGAATCCGAGTCTGATAAATACAGTATGACTGATAAGGGGCAGGCTTACACAAGTCTGCCCCTTGCTGTCTTTATAAAGTGTCGGTGTTCCTATCACCTTCTTTGAAATGAATAGGTGTTCTTATCAATCAAGGATAGTTGGTAGGTTTACCCTTTAAAGTTGAAACTCACACCTATCGTGCTAAGAAATGTTATAATCTATTTTTGTGATGCAAATTAAAAGTGAAAGGGATGAATAGGAGAGAACTCGTGAAAACATTGGCTGATAAAATGTCGGTTACGCAAGCGGAGGCAATGCGCTTTGTTCAAGCTTGGGAAGAGACTACGACAGAGGCTTTGGAGAGTGATGGTTCTTTGATGCTATTGGGCTTTGGGACGCTCTCCGCTTGGGAACAAACCGAACGGATCGGCAGAAATCCTAAGAATGGGGTGGCTTATATGATAAGAGCTCGTAAAAGCGTGAAGTTTAAGCCTGGTAAGTTATTACTTAAACGGTTGAATGCGAGCTCGTCAAAGTGAAGGCATTCACGTATGTATAATAAAAACGAAAAAATATTCGATATGAAGAGAATTCTTTTCCTAGTCCTGCTCTTGGTAGCTACGACAGGCGTTTACGGCCAGAAGTTCGCGGTGAAGTCGAACTTGCTCTATGATGCGACTGCTACGATCAACTTGGGCGTAGAGGTTGGCTTGGCGAAAAAGTGGTCGCTAGATCTATCCGGTAATTATAATGGATGGAAGTTTGGTGATGAGGCTCGTATGAAACATTGGTTGGTACAACCAGAAGCTCGTTATTGGTTGTGTGAGAAGTTCAATGGACATTTCTTCGGATTGCATGCGCACTATGCGGATTACAATGTTGGAGGTCTGAAGTTCTTGAGCAAGAATATGGAGAATCATCGGTATCAAGGTAATTTGTATGGAGCCGGACTTTCTTATGGCTATCAATGGTTGTTGAGTGACCGGTGGAGCATGGAAGCCGTGCTGGGTATCGGTTGGGCTCATCTGGATTATGATAAATATCCTTGCGCCACTTGCGGAACCGTATTGAAAAGCGATACGAAAGATTATTTCGGGGTTACGAAAGCGGCTATTTCTATTATTTACTTTATTAAATAACCCAAACGATGAACAAGAAGATAAATACATATATGATGGCGGCTATGATGGCCGTCGTGTCTCCGGCAATCATGGGACAGACTGCCTCGGATGGGGTTAAAGTGATTTGTAACGACGTGGTACAGAAGGGCGACTCGGTGTATATCGATGCCGTGGTGACAGTAAGTGGCGGTGCGGTGAAATCCCGTAGCTATTTGGAACTGACCCCCGTCTTGGAATCGGCTTCGCAAAAAGAGGGGCTTCCTTCTATTTTGGTGAACGGACGTATCCGCCAGAAAGTATATAACCGTGAGGTCGCTTTAGATAATTTGAACGACGTACCTCATTATACTATCTTGAAAGCCGATAAGGAAGATCAAGTGGTAAGTTATAAAACCGCCGTGCCTTTTGAGGATTGGATGAAAGACGCACGTGTCGTGTTAGACCCGAATCTATGCGGTTGCGGTAAGGAAGAGGCCGGTAGTCCGTTATTGATCGCGGACAAGATTCGTCGTCGTCCGGATAAGCGCTATGAGGTTCAGCCTACATTCTCTTATATCACGCCGATGGCAGAGACGGAGAAGCATCGTGCGGAAGTCGGTACGGCTTTCTTGGACTTCCAAGTGGGTAAATATCAGATTCTTCCTGATTTCCGTAATAATGCGGTGGAGTTGGCGAAGATCAATAATACGATCCGTACCGTTACAGAGGATAAGAACGTGAAACCGACAGGTATCGTACTGAAAGGATATGCCTCACCGGAAGGCTCTTACGCTAGTAATAAGAAATTGGCGGATAATCGTGTCAAAGCGTTACGTGACTATATCCGCCAGAAGAATGACTTCAAGGCTGATTTCTTCACGATGAGCTCGGAACCGGAAGATTGGGTCGGTTTTAAGGAAAAGGTAGAGGCCGATCCGAATGTGCCGAATCGTAGCGAGGTATTGGCGATTATCGATAGCTCGGATGATCCGGATCGCAAGGAGGCTAAGTTACGTGCCTTGGGTGGTGGCGCCGCTTTCCGTTATGTGCTGAAAGATATTTTCCCTTCGTTACGTCGCTCGGAATATAAGATTGATTATACGGTACGTGAGTTTACGGTGGATGAGGGGCGTGAGATTATCAAGACTCGTCCGCAACAGCTAAGTTTAGGGGAGATGTTCGCGGTGGCTAACAGCTATGAGATCGGTAGTGACGAATATAATAATGTATTTGATATCGCTGTCCGTATGTTTCCGAATGATCCGGTAGCGAATCTTAACGCCGCGAATATCGCTATGGGCAAGGGTGATTATGCTTCCGCTAAGAACTATTTGGCGAAAGCGGGGAACGCCCCGGAGGCGGTTCATGCGAAAGGAGTGTTAAGTATGTTGACCGGTGATTTGACGGAAGCGGAATCTCTATTGAAGCAGGCTCAGGATATGGGAGTAAAGGCCGCGGCGATAAATTTAGAGGAATTGCGCAAGAAAATAGAGGATAATGCGGTATTTGATAGTTTCAACGCTGTAAAATGATAGCTATTCCTCCCTATGTATAGGGTAGAAGGCACTTAATTTGTAAATGTCATGAAGACAAATATTAATAATAATTTCTTTTATATGGAACAAGCATCAGATGTAGTAGAGTTGGTTCTGCCTCATGAGGTAGATAATCCAAACAATGTCTATCTGTATCTGGATGGAGATGCTTGGTGCGCATACGAACGTTCAGCCTACTATCTGACTCAGATGGAGGTTTCGGTTGTATTAAAGAAAGAAGTAATCCACGATGACTATGACGTGGTTTTACTGAAAGCTTTTTTCGCCGTGGATGATATGTATTTGCCCCTTTCTCCTACGGCTGTGCTGAAGTTGGTTGCCGACGATAAGCTACAGTTCCAGATAAGGGATAGGGTAGAAGGTTTTTCCGAATGGAAAGAGAATGAGTTAAAAAAATTATCTGCTTGATAAGGAAGCGAACGCTTCTTATTTAAGCATGTAAAGTTGAGGGGTGTAACGGTCCTGAAAAGTAGTGATACTTTTCAGGACTATTTTTTTGTATGGGGAGCTTCCCTGTAAATGATCACCCGGCAATCTGGGGAGAGGGTGACGGTAAATTGATTTCCTAAAGCCTCGTTGAGAGTTCCTTGCCACCATGAGGTGAGCTTTCGTTGGCAAATGGGCCAGCGGAGTCCTTCTGTACTAATCTCCCCTTCGGGATAAAGAACGAAAATGGAGATTTGTTGCCCCGGATAAGAAGCGAAAGTCGTTGTTTCTAAGATAGGTGTGAAAAGACCATAGTCGGATAACATCTCCACCCGCTTGAATAAGGGGGCATACTCCATAAGAAGGGATATATTTCCCAATGTATGATCCTCACGCAATCCGGTAGCTCCTAATATGAGAACTTCTCGATAGCCTTGGGCATGGGCGAAGCGGATGGATTTGGAGAGGTCGTTGATCTCTTGGTCCTCTACATGGTGGATTCGGTCTGCGTAGCGTTTGCGCAGGTCGGCGGGTATACTGTCCAAGTCTCCTACGATAGCGTCCGGATGAATACCCTTTTCATAAAGTGTCTTTACGGCTCCATCACAAGCGATAATCGTTTTCGCTTCCTTTAATAATCTCAAGGGTAACTCAGCGGAAGGAAATCTCCCATTCGCTACGATCACACATCCTCTTTCCTTCACTTCCGTATTATCTCCCATAATTCATAAATTATAAATTAAAACTCTTCCCCTTTCTTCCGCCAATTGTAATAGCCCACAATGGCTAGTGTCGCATAGCAAAAATAGAGTAGCATCGTCGGATACAAGCCCCGAAGGTAATAAAGATATACGGAAACGAGGTTTACGATTACCCAAAAAATCCAATGCTCGATAATTCGCCTTGCCAGCATCCAAGTAGCGACAATGCCTACCGACGTGGTGAACGCATCGCCTACGGGGATGGGAGAGTCCGTGAATTGATGAAGGAGATACCATAAGATGGCGAATACAACGGCCAATGTTCCGATAATCCCCACGAAAAGCGGAAGGCTCAGATGGGTGTATAGGATACGGTCGGAGGGAAGACTGTCGTTTTCCGTGTGTATCTCATGTTTCTTCCGGGTCCATTGATAGAAACCGTATATGCTGATTCCTACGTAATAGGTTTGCAATCCCATGTCCGCATAAATCTTAGCAGACAGGAAGACAAAGACATACACGAGGGAGGTGAGGAATCCCACCACCCACATGCCCTTATGTTGTTTAATCTCTAGAAAGAGATAGAGCAGACCGGTTATTACTCCGAAGTATTCTAGCCAAACCATTTTAGTAATTGATAATTGATAATTGAAAATTAAGTTAGAATTTGAAGGTGATCCTGGCCATGGCGTTCGTGCCGGCTTGGGTGAAATAACCGTCATCCTTTTTACGTGTGCCGTTTTCGATATACGAGTATACCCATGCGTTGGTCTCGTACTTCTCGTTGAAGAGGTTGTTGATAGTCACGTCTAGGGTTATTTCTTTCATGAACTTAGGCTGGAAGGCGTAACCGATACGTAGGCTATTGATAAAGTAGGGATCGATGGAACGATCCTTGCTGCTTGAATTGTCTATGTATTGGCGGCCTACTATTTGTGAGTTGAAACTCGCGATAAACCCTTTGTAAACGAAATCGAACATGCTGTTCGCTATTAGATTGGGTGAGAAAGCTATATTCGTTGTGCCTAGATCATTGATCTCTTGTCCTCCGGTATCCCAATTATCCACGTATTCCACGAAATGCTTGATTTTATTTTGGCTGAGGGTTACGTTCGCGCTCCAATTTAGCCAAGAGGTGATTTGTACACCTCCGGTAAGCTCGATACCCATTCGGTAACTATCCTTTATATTGGAAGTGAGGGCCTCGCCGATCTCGCTGATCTTGCCGGTCAGGATCAATTGGTTGTTGTAATCCATGAAATAGAGATTGGCTCCAACCCGGAAACGGTCGTTACCAAAACTATAACCGGCCTCGTAATCATATAAGGTCTCGTGGGTAGGACGTTCCTCGGGGCCTGCCTCCGTGAAATTGTCACGGTTCGGTTCCCGGTTAGCGACGGAGAAAGAGACGAAGGCGTTATGGCCATTGTTATGGAAGTTTATTCCGGCTTTCGGGTTGAAGAAGTTCCAGTTCTTACGAATGTCCAGTCCTTCCCCGGCTTTGTCATCGTTTCCCTTAATGGTGTAATGGATCCCACGGTATTGTAAGTCCAGATAGCCGGTGAAAAGAGGGGAAAGACGTTGAGTCAATTTAGCGTATGCGTTGTAGTCTAATTTCTTACCGGTATTGCGATAATATTCGTAATCCGGTTGTGGCAAGACGTTTGCGCTTTTGGTCCACATTACCCGGCCAAAATGATCGCCTACATAGTTGTTGACGGCGGTTCCCAGCGTAAGGCGGGTATTGTCACGTTGATAGTTTGCGTTATAAACGGCTCCATAGAAATAATTGTCGAGCCATTTACGGCGCACAAGGTCCGTCTTTTTTACGGTATTACCCTCCGGATCGATATATTCCGGTAGTTTATAACTGCTGAATTTGGCTTTCGATTTATAATCCTCGTAATATCCGTTACCATCGGTGTAATGAAGGGTCAGGTTCATATTCCAGAAATCTCCGATACGCTGGCTGGCCATTAAATGGTAGTTGTGTTGCCAATAATTATCCGTCTGGTTGTTATAAAACTTCTTCACTCCATCTTCCTCATATTCTCCGCATGGATTATAGCTACGATCTGTGTCAAGTAAATAAGACGGAACGCCGTTCCATGCTTGATAGGTCTTCTCGCTGTTCCCGAAGGCTTGGAATTTAATCAATGTATTATCGGCATAGAAAGCGGCGGAGGCATAGTAAGAGCTCATACGGGTGGAGGCACGATCGATAAAGCCGTCGCTACGGATATTGGAGTAGCGGGCATCAAAAGCGAAATGATCGTAAAGTAATCCGGTGCCGCCTTTTACCGTATGCTTCAGCGTACCGAAAGAACCTGCTGATACGGAATATTCGCCGTAAGGCTTTAAGGACGGTTTCTCGGTCTGCATGGCGACCGTAGCGCCAAAAGCCGCGGCTCCGTTCGTAGAGGTTCCGGCACCTCGTTGGATCTGGATCGATTCTACCGAGGAAGCTATATCGGCCATATTAGCCCAGAATACGGTATGAGACTCGGAGTCATTAACCGGTACGCCATTGATCGTGATATTGATACGGTTCGCGTCTGTACCCCGGATACGAAAACCGGAGTAACCGATACCCGTTCCGGCATCCGAGGTCATGATAACAGACGGGGATTGGGAGATAAGGAATGGGATACCTTGCCCGTTGTTCCGGCTGCTTAGTTCTTGTTTGGAGATGTCGCTATAAGCTACCGGGGTCTCTTTCCCGACTTTGGTAGCGGTAATAACCACTTCATCTAAAGATACGTCTTTTGAGATTTTCAAGGAGTCGACCGGACTGGGCATTTGTGCCTTGGCGGTTGTAGCCAGCAAGGAGCCGGCCAAGATAACCAATACATTTTTCATCTTTTCATCTTTTTGCTTTAAAACTAAATAGATGAATAGAAAGGATCGGAGAAGCATGAATCCCTACGACAGCATTACCTGTACAGGTTCTATGGGTATGATCTCAGCCCGCTCCTTTCGTGAAGGATTCCGCGAGCACCCCTTCGTATTCGGCAGCAAAGATAGGCATAAAAGTGTTAATAAATATTACTATCAATGGTAAATCGGATTTCTATAGATATTAATTCTGATTACTATCGATCGTAATCCGGTTTGTCTGCAAAAAGATGAGGATATTTTGAGAACTCATTGATTTTTTGTATATTTGCGGGCGATTAAGTGAAGTTGAGGAGGGGGCGGGTAGTCCCCTTCTTTTGTTCTTAACAGATATGTGTATGATAGAAAAGAAAGTGGTAAGCCAATTAGTAGAGGAAAAACTAGCCTCTTCAAGCAATTATTTAGTAGACGTAGTGATTAAACCGGGGAACCTGATAGTCGTTGAAATTGATAACGATGAAGCGGTAAGCATTGATGATTGCGCTGAGTTGAGCCGGTATTTGGAGGAGCATCTGGATCGTGACGTCGAGGACTATGAGCTGGAGGTTGGCTCCGCCGGCATTACTTCTCCTTTTAAGGTACTTCGCCAATACGTCAAGAACATCGGAAACGAGGTGGAGATGCTGTTGAAAAACGGCTCGAAGCTGACAGGTGTGTTGAAATCTGCCGACGAGAACGGTGTGGTTGTCTCTGTCGAGAAGAAGGTGAAACCGGAGGGCGCTAAGCGGAAGGTAACCGTGATAGAGGATGAGTCGTATACATTTGATGAAATAAAATATACAAAATACTTAATAAGATTCAAGTAAGATTATGGCCAAGAAAGAGGAAACAATCAGTATGATTGACACCCTTGCGGAGTTCAAGGAGTTGAAGAATATCGATAAAGATACGATGATTAGCGTTTTGGAAGATTCGTTCCGTAACGTGATCGCCAAGATGTTTGGCACGGATGAGAACTATGACGTGATTATCAATCCTGAGAAAGGTGATTTCGAGATCTGGAGAAACCGTACGGTTGTGGCTGATGATGAATTGGAGGATGAGAACTTGCAGCTTACGTTGACGGAGGCCCGTAAAATCGACGCCGACTGTGAGGTGGGCGAGGAAGTGACCGACGAGGTGCATTTTGCGGACTTCGGACGTCGTGCGATCTTAAACTTGCGCCAGACTTTGGCTTCAAAGATACTTGAATTGCAGAAAGACAGCTTGTACGCTAAGTATAAGGATAAAATCGGCCACATCATCGCCGCTGAGGTTTATCAGGTGTGGAAGAAAGAAATCCTGTTGCTGGATGACGATGGTAATGAGTTGCTACTGCCGAAATCCGAGCAAATCCCGACCGATTTCTATCGTAAGGGAGAGACCGTACGTGCGATCGTTCAACGTGTGGATAACTATAATAACAACCCGAAGATCCTTCTTTCCCGTACGGATAAGGTCTTCTTGCAGCGGTTGTTCGAGTTGGAGGTTCCGGAGATTAATGATGGCTTGATTACGATCAAGGCGATCGCCCGTATCCCGGGAGAGCGTGCCAAAGTGGCTGTCGAGTCATACGATGACCGTATTGACCCGGTGGGTGCTTGCGTAGGTATGAAAGGCTCTCGTATCCACGGAATCGTTCGCGAGTTGAGAAACGAGAACATTGATGTGATTAATTACACCTCAAATCTCTCTTTGTTTATCCAGCGTGCTTTGAGCCCGGCTAAGATCTCTTCTATCCGTGTAAATGAGGAAGAAAAGAAAGCTGAG
>OAWZ01000812.1_pt1 | contig 12723 bp, 9 predicted proteins | sample 1477091 | NCBI WGS metagenome assembly OAWZ01 (sample SAMEA2580282, study PRJEB22360) | human gut metagenome | biome: human gut; feature: human-associated habitat; material: faeces | place: Denmark | collected 2008/2010
CGATTCCTGCAGGGGACACTTCTGTCTTTCCTTACGCCCCCTTCCAAAGCTCCACGCAGTTTCGGCCACGCCGTTTCGCGCCGTATAAGGCTTCATCCGCCGCCTGAATCAATCGCTCGTAATCGGGATGCCCGTTGAACATCGCAACGCCTATCGAGAGGGAGAGCGGGATAATATCGCCGGTTGGGGAGTTAACCTTGATTTTTTCCACCCGCCTGCGGATACGCTCGGCAATTCGCAGCGCGTCCACCTCTGAGATTTCCGTTAGCACAATCAGAAATTCATCGCCGCCGTAGCGAAAAACGTAATCACAGGTTCGCACGTTGTCGTAGAACGCGCCGGAGACTTTTCGCAGGATCTCGTCCCCGGTATTGTGCCCCCAGGTATCGTTGATTTGTTTAAATTTGTCGACGTCAATCAGCAGCGTCGAGAGCTTTGTTCCCGCCCGGGTGGCGTGCAGGATTTCGCGTTTGAAGATGGTTGGCAGGAAACGGCGATTCAACAGGCGGGTCAGGACATCAACCCCCACCTCGTGTCGCGACACTTCGTCAAACAGTTCGCGCAAAAGCGTGATGATTTGCGAGAGGGTATTACGCATTCGCTGCAAGAATTTATCCCGCTGCGCTTTATCACTCAGACCCTGCCCTGAAAGACGGACCTCGTTAAAAAGGTCATCGAATTCCTGAATCAGACGAGAGATATGACCGGCCTCAGCGATCCCGCTGAAGTAGTGCCGACCTTTATGGCTAAACCACAGTCCAAATTCAGACTGCCCCAGCGGCAGACTGTTGCCAATACTGGAATTAAGCGTGATCTTATACAGAAGCACCATTTCCCATGACAGCAGCGCCGCGGTCTGTCTCTCCTTCTCCTCTTCTGCGTTCTCCATTAAGGAAAAGATGCGGTAATTTTCGTCCTCTTTCGCCGCATTGTTCTCGCTAAATACATAGGCCCGCGACATCACTTCCATGGCCAGATCAATACTGTTTATCGCGTAGTGATAAATATGCAGCTTCACCTCAGGCGAATGGGCGCGGGTAGTAATGACAGGCAACAGCAGCTTTTTCAGAACGCGGAAGCCCATTTCGACTAAATCAACCGAAATACCAATACGGGCATGAACATCCGCAGCGCGCTGTTGCGCCCGCATCTGCTCTTCAACCTGCTCCACCCGGCATGAGAGCACATCAATAAGCCAGCGACGAAGCGCCTCCTGAAGCTGCCTCTCCACCTGTTCGGTGGTCAGGAATTCAGCTGCCGATGGATCTGCCAGCACAACACGATAGAATTCAGCGACCAGGGGCGTTGCGTTGTCTCTGGCAAGCTCAGTCGCAAGCCGATGCACATCGGGATCGGTTTCATTAATCAGCTTCACCCACTCTTCTTTCACCGTTTGCAGGTAGGTTTCCATGGTCTGCACCTTCAGGAGACATGCGGGAACGCAGATTTAACAATAGCAAAATCAAACCACTCCGCAATTGCCGCTTTTTTAAACAAAAACGAGTGATGGCTCATAATGTATAACGGTGCTACATTATGCCGCCCACCCAAGTCAGCAATGGCCAGGCAACGTCGTAAAGAACGGTAAAGCCTGCAACCATGACCTCGTCCTACGGTCTCAATGGCACGTGGTATCGCGAAGTCTGCGCTACCTTCACAGGCTTCACATAGGTTCCACTATTTTGTCTCAATCCAAATTTCAGCGGGCGTTTCTGCACCCGCGCTACTGGTTTACATGGTTCGGCCTTGGCGTGCTTTGGCTGCTGGTTCAACTTCCATATCCCGTGATCCGTTTCCTGGGTTCTAAGCTCGGCAGCGCATCGCGTTACTTTCTTAAGCGTCGTGAATCCATTGCCCGAAAAAATCTCGAACTTTGCTTTCCGCATTACAATGCCCAGCAGCGCGAAACGCTGATTGCGGAAAACTTTAAATCTATCGGTATGGCGCTGCTTGAAACCGGTATGGCCTGGTTCTGGCCAGACGAGCGTGTCCGTAAATGGTTTGACGTGGAAGGCCTGGATAACCTGAAACGTGCCCAGATGCAAAACCGCGGCGTGATGGTTGTGGGTGTGCATTTTATGTCGCTTGAGCTGGGCGGCCGCGTTATGGGTCTTTGTCAGCCGATGATGGCAACCTATCGCCCGCATAACAGCGCGCTGATGGAATGGGTACAAACGCGGGGCCGCATGCGTTCAAATAAGGCGATGATCAGCCGTAACAATCTCCGCGGTATGGTTGGCGCCCTGAAAAAAGGTGAAGCCGTCTGGTTTGCCCCGGATCAGGACTACGGTCCTAAAGGCAGCAGTTTTGCCCCTTTCTTTGCGGTTAAAGATGTCGCTACGACGAACGGTACCTTTGTGATTTCACGTCTCTCAGGCGCCGCGATGTTGACGGTGACCATGGTCAGAAAAGCGGATAAGTCAGGCTATCGTCTGCATATCTCCCCAGAGATGGCGAACTATCCTGAAGATGAGAGTGAAGCCGCGACCTTTATCAATAAGGTGATTGAGTTTGAGATTATGCGTGCACCTGAGCAGTATCTGTGGATGCACCGCCGCTTTAAAACCCGTCCCCTGGGCGAAGCCTCACTCTATATCTGACCCCTGCCGAAGGTTAGTTTCGCTAAGAAACTAACCTTTTCAAACACCTGTAATCGCAGTGCGTAACGGCTTTTTCGACCGTCGCTCAACAGGCATTTATTGCGTACCGAAATCAAACTGTCGCCGTTCCACGACACTCGTAAGTGTAGGAAATTATTTAAAAAAATGCCTCTTGTCACTCCTGAAATTTAGGCGTACATTAGCGCCGTCTGGCGACAGGAAAGCACAGAATTCAGAGCTGAAGTTAGCGACGTCACGGGATAATTCCGATTTCCCCTTTCGCATGATTTCAACTCTCTATACTCAGTTGGACTCTGTTTTTTTAATGCGTACCGGAAGATACGTGGAGCGATGAAACGTGAAATATTTCTTTATGGGCATTTCGGTTATTGTTTTAGTTTGGGCCGGAACGTTTGCTCTGATGATCTAGTTAAGAAAATGCAGTCAAAAAAACAGGCGCCGTTGGCGCCTGTTTTTTTTGTTGTCCGTTACGACTCGGGTTGTTCCGCAACGCTCTTCGCTGCAAGCAGGCCATCCGCGCGGAACATGCTTTTAATGCCCCGCACTGCCTGACGGATACGGTCGCTGTTTTCAATCAGCGCGAAACGCACATGCGTGTCACCGTAGTCACCAAAGCCAATGCCTGGAGAGACGCAAACCTTCGCGTCCTGAAGCAGTTTTTTGGCAAATTCCAGAGAACCCATCGCCGCATACGGCTCAGGGATTTTCGCCCAGACGTACATAGAGGCTTTAGGCATTTCCACCATCCAGCCTGCTTCATGAAGCCCTTTTACCAGCACATCACGACGGCGTTTGTACTGAGCGGCAATATCGAGCACGCACTGCTGATCCCCTTCCAGCGCCGCGATGGCCGCGACCTGTAACGGCGTGAAGGTGCCATAGTCATGGTAGCTTTTAATACGCGCCAGGGCGCTCACCAGCGTTTTGTTTCCCACCATAAAACCAATTCGCCAGCCCGCCATGTTGTAGCTTTTCGACAGGGTGAAAAACTCAACCGCCACATCACGGGCACCCGGTACCTGCATAATTGACGGCGCTTTCCAGCCATCATAAACGATATCGGCGTAGGCGAGATCGTGTACCACCAGCACGTCGTAACGCTTGGCCAGCGCGACCACTTTCTCGAAGAATTCGAGTTCAACGCATTGTGCCGTTGGGTTTGACGGGAAACCGAGGATCATCATTTTCGGCTTCGGATAGCTTTCACGTATCGCCCGTTCCAGCTCGTTAAAGAAGTCGACGCCTTCCACCAGCGGGACAGAACGCACCTGCGCGCCAGCGATCACCGCCCCATAGATGTGAATCGGGTAGCTTGGATTCGGCACCAGTACGGTATCGCCGTGATCCAGCGTCGCCAGCATCAGGTGGGCCAGCCCTTCTTTGGAGCCAATGGTTACAATCGCTTCACTTTCAGGATCGATATCGACCTGATAACGATCCTGATACCAGCGGGAGATCGCCCGACGTAAGCGTGGAATGCCGCGTGAGGTGGAATACCCATGGGTATCAGGACGCTGCGCAACCGTGCAGAGTTTCTCAACGATATGCGGCGGCGTTGGGCCGTCAGGGTTACCCATACTGAAATCGATAATGTCTTCGCCGCGCCGACGCGCAGCCATTTTCAGTTCAGCAGTGATATTGAAAACATAAGGGGGGAGACGATCGATACGCGTAAAACGGCGTTCAGGACTGAATTCAGCCATAGATTCCTCAGAGTCACGTTAGCGCCCGGACCGTCCGAGCGACGCTGCCACCCGTGTGGCGTGCTTAGAAAATAACCTGAAGAAAAAGACGCTGTCGAGAGGATAACGGCAAAACAATATTTTGCGCTAAAACGGGAATGTGATTGCAGTGAAAAGCGGAACTCTTATCGCGAACAGGCAGTTTTAAGCGCTACGATTTAACACAATATTTTCAGTATCGTTACCTGACGTTTCTCCCCAAACGGAAAAGCACCAGCTTTCAGTCAAAAGCCAGCAATCCCCTTTGAGAATTATGGTTTTTCCCCATTTGATAAATCTGATGGATAGCTGGTCATCAGGCCCTATGTTTTCTATCATAGATTTTTCCCGTTTTCCCAGGCCTGACCGTGCACGAAATCTTCAATATGCTCCTGGCGGTGTTCGACCGCGCGGCATTAATGCTGATCTGTCTCTTTTTCCTTATCCGCATCCGCTTGTTCCGCGAACTGTTGCATAAATCTGCCCATTCGCCAAAAGAGCTGCTGGCCGTCACGTTTATCTTTTCGATGTTTGCCCTGTTCAGCACCTGGTCCGGCGTGCCGGTAGAAGGCTCGCTGGTGAACGTGCGCATTATCGCCGTCATGTCGGGCGGGATCCTCTTTGGTCCCTGGGTCGGGATTATCACAGGCATTATCGCCGGCACCCATCGGTACCTGATTGATATTGGCGGCGTGACGGCCGTCCCCTGCTTTATCACCAGCATTATTGCCGGGCTGCTCTCGGGCTGGATTAACCGCAAAATCCCGAAAAAGCAGCACTGGCGTGCGGGGATTATCGCGGGGATGGTCTGCGAAACGCTGACCATGATCCTGGTCATCGTCTGGGCGCCAACCGTTGCGCTGGGGCTGGATATCGTCTCGAAGATCGGTATTCCGATGATCCTCGGGAGCGTCTGTATCGGTTTTATCGTGCTGCTGGTGCAAAGCGTGGAGGGCGAAAAAGAGGCCAGCGCCGCGCGTCAGGCCAAACTGGCGCTGGACATCGCCAACAAGACGCTGCCCCTTTTCCGGCACGTTAACGCCGAATCTTTACGTCAGGTTTGCGACATCATCCGCCGTGATATTCACGCCGATGCGGTCGCCATCACCAATATTGACCACGTGCTGGCTTACGTTGGCGTCGGTGAGCACAATTATCGCGACAGCGACGACACCATCAGCCCGACCACCAGACAGGCGATTAACTACGGAAAAATCATTATTAAAAACAATGATGAAGCCCACCGAACGCCAGAGATCCACTCGATGCTGGTGATCCCGCTGTGGGAAAAAGGCGTGGTCACGGGGACGCTGAAAATTTACTACTGCCATGCGCACCAAATCACCTCCTCGCTCCAGGAGATGGCGATTGGCCTGTCGCAGATCATCTCCACCCAACTTGAGGTTTCGCGTGCGGAGCAGCTGCGCGAGATGGCAAATAAGGCAGAGCTGCGCGCCCTGCAAAGCAAGATCAATCCCCATTTCCTGTTTAACGCGCTGAATGCAATCTCCTCCTCCATTCGACTTAATCCGGACACCGCGCGGCAGCTGATATTTAATCTGTCGCGCTATCTGCGCTACAACATTGAGCTAAAAGACGACGAGCAGATCGACATCAAAAAAGAGCTGTATCAAATCAAGGATTACATCGCCATCGAGCAGGCTCGCTTTGGCGATAAGCTGACGGTCATTTACGATATTGATGAAGAGGTCAACTGCGTGATCCCAAGCCTGCTGATCCAGCCGCTGGTGGAAAACGCCATTGTTCACGGTATTCAGCCGTGTAAAGGCAAAGGCGTGGTAACGATTAGCGTGACGGAAAGCGGTAACCGCGTGCGTATCGCCGTGCGCGATACCGGGCACGGCATCGATCCTAAAGTCATCGAGCGCGTCAAATCAAACGAAATGCCGGGCAACAAGATCGGACTGCTGAATGTGCATCACCGGGTCAAACTGCTGTACGGTGACGGGCTGCATATTCACCGTCTTGAGCCGGGCACCGAAATTGCCTTTTATGTTCCGAATGAGCGAACGCCCGTGAATGCCCCCATATCCTTGTTGCCGTAGGCCGGAGTAACAGATGAAAGTCATCATCGTAGAAGATGAAATTCTGGCTCAACAGGAGTTGAGCTGGCTTATCAAAACCCACAGCCAGATGGAGATTGTTGGCTGTTTTGAGGATGGTCTGGACGTGCTGAAATTTTTACAGCATAACCGGGTCGACGCGATATTCCTCGATATTAATATTCCGTCGCTGGACGGCGTCCTGCTGGCGCAAAATATCAATCAATTCGCCCACAAGCCGTTTATTGTGTTTGTCACCGCGTGGAAAGAGCATGCCGTGGAAGCCTTCGAGCTTGAGGCGTTTGACTATATTCTCAAGCCGTACCAGGAGTCGCGTATTATCAGCATGCTGCATAAGCTGGAAGCCGCGTGGCAGCAGCAAGCATTACCCGCCAGTGCCAGCCCGGTAGCGCGGGAAAACGACACGATTAATCTGGTGAAGGACGAACGGATCATCGTCACGCCTGTCGACGATATTTACTATGCCGAAGCGCATGAAAAAATGACGTTTGTCTATACGCGGCGTGAATCCTACGTCATGGCGATGAACATCACCGAATTCTGCAATAAACTCCCGGCCGCTCACTTCTTCCGCTGCCACCGCTCGTTCTGCGTCAACCTGAACAAGATCCGCGAAATCGAACCCTGGTTTAACAACACCTATATTTTGCGGCTGAAGGATCTGGATTTTCAGGTGCCGGTAAGCCGCAGCAGAGTGAAAGAGTTCCGCCAGCTCATGCACCTGTAGCGCGTTCCCTCTCCCGCAGGAGAGGGGAATGAGCGTCAGAGAATCTGACCGAGTACCTGACGCAGATGCGCGCCGGAGCCCAGTAAGCCTGGGTTATCGTGGACAATCAGGTAAACAGGAATGTCCTGGACATAGCTTCTGAAGCGGCCTTTGTCTTCGAAGCCGCCACGGAAGCCGGAGGCGGTAAAGAAATCGAGGAAGCGCGGCACGATCCCGCCCGCAATATAGACCCCGCCAAAGGTGCCAAGGTTCAGCGCCAGGTTGCCGCCGAAACGCCCCATGATGACGCAGAACAGCGACAAAGCACGGCGGCAGTCAATACAGCTGTCGGCCAGCGCGCGTTCGGTCACATCTTTCGGTTGCAGATTTTCCGGCAGACGACCGTCTGATTTTACAATCGCCCGATACAGGTTCACCAGACCCGGACCAGAAAGCACCCGCTCGGCCGACACGTGGCCAATCTCGGCGCGTAGCTCTTCAAGAATAATGCCCTCTTCTTCGCTGTTCGGCGCAAAATCCACATGACCGCCCTCGCCCGGCAGGCTGACCCAGCGTTTGTCGACGTGAACCAGGTGCGCCACCCCCAGGCCGGTGCCTGCGCCGTAAACGGCAATCGGTTTGCCTTCAACCGGGGCCGTACCGCCGAACTGAATCAGATGCTCTGGTTTAAGCATTGGGATAGCCATGGAAACCGCAGTGAAGTCGTTGATAATTTCAAGGTGCGAGAAGCCGAGGTTTTTCCGCATTTCGGCAATTGAGAAGGCCCACGTGTGGTTGGTCATCGCCACCCAGTCGCCGGTGATCGGACAGGCAATAGCGATACAACCGTCTTCAACGCTCACTTTATGCTCTTCCAGATAGACGCGAACCACCGCTTCCAGGCTTGGGTAATCCAGCCCTGAATAGGTTTTCGCCTGAGAAATTTCACCGCTGTTCACATCGCACAGGGCAAGGCGCGCGTTGGTGCCGCCTACATCACCTACCAAAGCATACTTTGTCATTCTTCTACTGCTCCGCTAAAGTCAGAATAAATCTTTGGGACACTGTAAATTCAAGGCGTGATAACAACAACGACCAGAAGGTGACTGCCCATGGATTATCGATCTTCGTCACATTATAACTTTACCGTTTCAGCACCTTTTGCACTATTGCCACAATGCTGATTGTGCAAAGTAACATTAAGCCGTTTTGTACAAGGAAATCATCATGCTCCATCCGCGAGCCAGAACCATGCTGTTATTGGCTGTCCCGGCGCTGATTATTGGCGTGGCGTCGAGCCTGGTGCTCATCGTCGTCATGAAAGTGGCGGCGGTGCTGCAAACGATTTTATGGACCGCGCTTCCGGTAAAACTCGGCATCAGCATTGACTCGCCGGGCTGGATCATGATGATGCTGACCCTGACCGGGATTGCCGTAGGGCTGGTGATCCGCTATAGCCCGGGTCATGCCGGGCCGGACCCGGCACTGGAACCCTTGATTGGCGCTCCTGTCTCTCCCTCTGCTCTGCCGGGGCTTATTATCGCGCTGATTATCGGTCTTGCGGGCGGCGTAAGCCTCGGGCCTGAACATCCCATTATGGCGGTTAATATCGCGCTGGCGGTCTTTCTGGGGGCGCGTCTTTTTCCGCGCGTTGGCGCGCTGGACTGGACGATCCTGGCGTCAGCAGGCACCATCGGGGCGCTGTTTGGCACTCCGGTCGCGGCTGCGCTCATTTTTTCGCAAACCCTCAGCAGTGATCATGAAGTACCGCTGTGGGATAAACTCTTCGCGCCGCTAATGGCCGCCGCTGCGGGAGCCCTCACCACCAGCCTGTTTTTCCATCCCCATTTTTCACTCTCCATCCCCCACTACGGCCAGATGCAACTCACCGATATTTTCAGCGGTGCCGTCGTCGTCGCCATCGCCATTGCGCTGGGGATGGTCGCGGTGTGGTGTCTCCCTCGCCTGCATCGCCTGATGCACAGGCTGAAGCATCCGGTACTGATTCTGGGCATGGGGGGGTTTATTCTGGGCGTTTTAGGCGCCATCGGCGGGACGGTTACGCTGTTTAAGGGGCTGGACGAGATGCAGCAGCTGGCCTTCAGCCAGGTCTTTAGCGTCTCCGATTATCTGCTGTTCGCGCTGGTAAAACTGGCGGCGCTGGTGGTCGCTGCGGCCTGTGGTTTCCGGGGAGGTCGTATCTTCCCGGCGGTATTTGTTGGCGTCGCGCTGGGGCTAATGCTGCATGAGCATGTCGACGCTGTCCCTGCGGCGATTACCGTCTCCTGCTCCATTCTGGGACTGGTACTGGTGGTCACGCGCGATGCGTGGCTGAGCCTGTTTATGGCGGCCGTTGTCGTGCCGGATACCACGCTTCTGCCGCTGCTCTGTATCGTGATGTTGCCCGCCTGGCTCCTGCTGGCGGGCAAACCGATGCTGATGGCATGGCGAAACGACAGGTAATCAGGCGTTATTGCGCGCCTCCAGCGCTTTGGTCAGCGCGCTCAGCAGCGGCGGAATGTCGGCTTTCGGCAGCATCACCTCGATCAGCGAAAGCCGCTCATGGTGTGCCACTTTATCCAGCACCTCCGCCAGCGCTTCCGCTTCGCTGACGCGCCAGCACTCTGCCTGAGGCGCCAGACTCAGCGCCTGCGGGATCTGCGTCCAGTTCCAGAGGGCAATATCGTTATAGCGCTGCTCCGGCCCGTGGATGGCCCTTTCCACCGTGTATCCTTCGTTGTTAAGCACCAGAATAATCGGGCGCTGCTTGTCGCGCAGCATCGATCCCAGCTCTTGAATGGTCAACTGCGCGGCGCCGTCACCCGTCAGGACTATCACGCGTCGGTTCGGACACGCCGTTTGCGCGCCAAATGCTGCCGCCAGCGTGTAGCCAATCGATCCCCACAGCGGCTGGACGATAAAGTTCACGTCCGCCGGTAAACGCAGATCGATAGCGCCGAAAGCAGACGTTCCCTGGTCAGCCAGAATAATGTCTCCGGGGCGGATAAACGTTTGCAGGGTACGCCAGAAGCTCTCCTGAGTCAGCGCCCCTTCGATAGTCGGGAACGAAAAGCCGCTTTGATCCAATGGCGCTCGCGTATCACGAACATAGGTTTTACACAGCGCTGTCAGCGTTTCAATGGCCTCCCTCATCGGGATACCCGTAAACCAGACGTCGCCGACGCGGGACGCGTGTGGCTGAACCTCTATCGTCTGGTCTGGCGTCAGCTGGTGGGTAAACCCGGCAGTGAGCGTATCGGTAAAGCGCGTGCCAATACACAGCACCGTATCAGCCCCCTCGATGGCCTCTTTGACCGGCGCGGCGCTCGCCGATCCGCTGTAGGTGCCGTAAAAACCGCTCTGTCGTTCGTCAAAAATGCCCTTGCCCATCAGCATGGTGGCGTGTGCCATCGGCACCTCTTTCACCCACGTCTGAAGGGCCGTGCGCAGACCATGGCGGAGTACCAGGAAGTCCGCTAACAGCGCGGCGCGTTTGCTCGTGGACAAGCGCTTTTCGGCAGCCTCACGGAACGCCTGCAAGCAGGCTGAATCAGCCGGTGCGGGGTTAACAGTGAGAGCGCTTACAGGGGGCGTAGCGGCTTTTTTCGCCACATCAGCGGGCAGCATCAGGTAGCCCGGACGGCGCTCCCGCAGCATAGTGGTCAGGACTCTGTCAATTTCATAGCAGGCGTTTTGTTCGGTAAGTACCGCCTGTGCAACGGTGATGGGTTCGCTCATATGATAGAAATGGCGGAACTCGCCGTCGCCCAACGTATGGTGCAATAACTCTCCTCGCTGCTGCGCCGCCATACCCGGGGCCCCCACAATATGGAGGACGGGAACATGTTCGGCAAAGCTGCCCGCCACACCGTTCATGGCGCTTAACTCCCCAACGCCGAATGTCGTCAGGAGCGCGGCAAAGCCCTTACAGCGGGCATAGCCGTCTGCGGCGTAAGACGCGTTCAGTTCATTGGCACAGCCCACCCAGCAGATGTCCGGGCTGTCTATCACGTGATCGAGAAATTGCAGGTTATAGTCGCCTGGCACGCCAAACAGATGATCGGCACCACAATCTGTTAGTCGGTCCAGCAGGTAATCGGCGACGCAATAGGGGGTACGCATATTATAAGTGTCCTTCTGACGTTGACCTCACTCTGAGTATTAAATAAGCGTGAAGCGTGTCCAGAATTGGCGACAATCAGGGTCTGGAAAGAATGCTTTACGAAAAAAGCTGAGCTATGCTCATTTTCTTCAGGTTAGTGTAAACGTATACACTGATGTTTCTTTCCAGCGCCAGAGGTCTCGCCAATGGGTTATCAGCCTGACAAAAATCGTTATCAGACAATGCAATATCGCCGCTGTGGACAAAGCGGCCTTAAGCTTCCCGCCATCTCGCTGGGGCTTTGGCATAATTTTGGCGACGCGACGTTACTCGAAAACAGCCGTCAACTTTTACAGCGTGCTTTCGATTTGGGTATTACGCATTTTGACCTTGCCAATAATTACGGCCCCCCTCCTGGTTCGGCCGAACGTAATTTCGGGCGCATTTTGCAGGAGGATTTCCTGCCCTGGCGCGATGAGCTAATCATCTCCACCAAAGCGGGCTACACCATGTGGGACGGGCCTTACGGCGACTGGGGCTCACGTAAATATCTGATCGCCAGCCTGGACCAGAGCCTCAGGCGTATGGGGCTGGAGTATGTCGATATTTTCTATCACCACCGCCCGGATCCACAAACGCCGCTACGTGAAACCATGAAAGCGCTTGACCATGTGGTGCGTCAGGGCAAGGCGCTGTACATCGGTCTGTCCAACTACCCGGCAGAAGTGGCAAGGCAGGCGATTGAAATACTGGAGGATCTGGGCACGCCATGTCTGATCCACCAGCCGAAGTACTCCATGTTTGAACGTGCGCCTGAAGAGGGGTTGCTGGACGTGTTGCAGCATAAAGGGGTGGGATGTATCCCCTTCTCCCCCCTGGCGGGCGGACAGTTGACCGATCGCTATCTGAACGGTATCCCGGCGGATTCTCGCGCAGCAAGCGGCAGTAAGTTCCTTAACCCGGAGCAGATCACCGACAGAAAGCTGGAAAAGGTACGCAAGCTGAATGCGCTGGCGGAAAACCGGGGGCAAAAGCTTTCGCAAATGGCACTGGCCTGGATCCTGCGCCACGATGCGGTGACATCCGTGCTCATCGGCGCAAGCAAGACCGGACAAATTGAAGATGCAGCAGGCGTGCTTGAGAATTGTCGGTTCACGGCAGAAGAGCTGAAGACGATAGATACGATCCTGTCCAGTTCAGATTAAAAACACTTTTAGCAAAAAGTGCTCTCGTTCCTGATTTAGGAGTTGAGGCGATGAAACGAATGTTTACCAACTCGTAAAATTGCGTTAACAGGTCGCACAGCGGCCCCGATCGTGAAGGAGAAGAGTATGTTCAGGTCACTGATTCTTGCAGCGGTATTACTGGCTTCGGCCCCGCTGGTCGCCAGTGCGGGCGAAATCACCCTGTTGCCATCGATTAAATTACAAATTGGCGATCGTGATGACTACGGCAGATACTGGGACGGTGGCTACTGGCGCGACCGTGA
>OAWZ01000815.1_pt1 | contig 12681 bp, 12 predicted proteins | sample 1477091 | NCBI WGS metagenome assembly OAWZ01 (sample SAMEA2580282, study PRJEB22360) | human gut metagenome | biome: human gut; feature: human-associated habitat; material: faeces | place: Denmark | collected 2008/2010
GCGTTTGTTTGTTGAAAACCGGCAGGCCGGGTAAGGCGAAGCCGCCACCCGGCAACTCAGAGCGTACTATCCCTGACAAACATTCAAACGAAGCAATTGCCGCTGATGGAAACGCCCAAGGATCAGCACCGTCGTTAACGCACCAAGCAGCGCGCAAAACATATCAGACTGGGTATCCCATGGATCGCCCTGCGTCCCCAGAAAATCATCCGCACCCTGTCCCATTGCCAAAGCTGCCCACCACTCAATGAGTTCATAGGTGGCGCTAATGGCCAGAGCAACACAGCACACCAGAAAACCCGTCATCTTATGTCCACGAACATACCCACCGCGCAGCAGAATTTCTCGCGCTGCCAGTGCGGGAACCAGCCCCTGGAAGAAGTGACCGAGCTTGTCATACGGATTTCGGCTAAGCCCGAGCATCTCCTGAACCTCAAAACCAACCGGAACCTTTGCATAGGTGTACATACCACCAACCATCAGAATGATGGCGTGGAAGAAAACCAGGGTATAGAGAAGGGGAGTCAGGGGGTATCGCCGGTGCGTGGCAAGCAGAAGTGGGATGATGATAATGACGGGCGTCACCTCCATCAGCCAGGTGATGCGATCGCTCGTGAACAGGCCGGTATAAAACAGGATCAACAGCAGGAGCAGTGACCCGACTTTTAAAGCAGATAAGGTCATATCATTTTCATTGTCAGGGGAAAAAATCACTATTACCTGACAGAAGGGAAAATTCAATGCGTAGCGGATACAGAAAAGCAAAAACCCAGCCATAGGCTGGGTTCTTTAAATAGTGGTGCCCGGACTCGGAATCGAACCAAGGACACGGGGATTTTCAATCCCCTGCTCTACCGACTGAGCTATCCGGGCAACGGAGCGCATTAAACCGCAATCGCGCGCGATCGTCAACATTATTTCGGGAAAAGCTGTTCAACTGCTTAAGTTTGCGGCAATCTGTCCGTTTGTGCCCTGGAATTGCACAAATCTTCCAGACAGTTCAGGCAAGATGTGACAATGCTGACGGTAAGAGGAGGGCAGTATGGCAAACGACTGGCTTGAGCTGCGTCAGCATGCAGAAACAGGTATTGAGACAATTAAGGCGCATTTCGAAGGACATGCCTTTGATCCCCACTGGCATGATAGCTATCTGGTCGGAATAACCCTTTCCGGCACGCAGCAGTTCCACTGTCGCCGTGAACGCCACCGTAGCCAGCCGGGCGATGCTTTTTTACTTGAGCCCGGGGAGATCCATGACGGTGATGCACCGGTAGAGGGGGGCTTTACTTATCTGACCTTTTATCTGGATGAACACTGGCTCACCCGTACGCTTCAAGGGCTGTACGACTCTACTCCCGGGAGCTACACCCTCCACTTTGCCCAAACGCTGACGCGAGAGCCTCAGTTGGTGCGCGCTATCGGTGATACATTTGCCTCGTTGCATAACGATGAAATGAAGATCGTCCAACAGAGCACAATGGATAACCTGCTCTCTCAGATCACTGCCCACTGCCACTGGCGTAAGAAACTCCCGTTGCAGTTACAAAGCTCCGCCGTGGCGCATCGTGCCCGCGACTATCTCTATGCGCATATCGGCGAGAACGTGGGGCTGTCAGACCTTGCCCGTGAGACGGGTACAGATCGCTTTACGCTCACCCGCTGTTTTAAGCGCGAATTTCACCTGGCACCGCACGCCTGGCTTATCCAGCTGCGCCTGGCAAAGGCCCGACAGATGCTGGCGTGTGGGGAACTGCCTGTTGATGTTGCGGCGGCAGTGGGTTTTGCCGATCAAAGCCATCTTGGTCGCTGGTTCCAGCGGGCATACCGTATTTCTCCGGCACACTACCGTCGGTTGTGCACAAACCTTCCAGACGTTTCCAGAAAATAACGGCACATTCGTGGCTCTAATAAAAAAGGAGTCACCTGTGAATTTATTACCCTTCCTGCTGTTTGCATTTGTCGCCTCGATTACACCGGGGCCAACCAATATTCTGGTACTGGCTAACAGTCAGCACTTTGGCGTAAAAAATACGGTTTCTGCGATCCTGGGCGGGTGTATTGCCGCCAGCGCTATTGTTCTGGTTTCAGGCGCAGGGGCAGGAGAAGTGTTACGCCAGTATCCGCTGATACGTCAGGTAATGAGCTGGGCGGGCGTGCTGTGGCTTTCCTGGACGAGCTGGCAGCTGTTTAGCGCCCCGGCCGCGAATCTCTCCTCCAGACGCCATGTCCGGTTTACCGCGCGGGCGGCGGCGTTATTACAGGTTGTAAACCCAAAAACGTGGATGATGGCGCTGGCAGTTGTCAGCCTGTTTGCTCCGGCAAGCGACCATGCATTTCGGGATGTTGCGCTGATGGCGCTAGGGTTTCTGGCGATCTCCGTGGTCTGTTTGTTGTGCTGGGCGTGGCTGGGGAAGGCGGTGAACCGGATTTTCCGCACCACCGTGGCGATGGTGCGATTTCAGCGCGCGATGGCGCTGTGCTTGTTTATTTCCGCCTGGACGGGAATGCTGGCTTAGGTCAGAGCACCACCCATACGACACTGCGCGAACCGCAAAATATCTTCCGCCAGACGGTGCGCCGTATCCACATCCGCCTGGCTACGGTTCACCAGCATGCGGCTCAGGCAACCTTCCAGCACCAGCTCCATCTGCTTCGCGACCATTGCCGGGTCATCCACTTCAAGTGTGGTCAGCAGCTCGTGTGTGAACTCGTGCGCGGCACGTTTTTGCTGATCTGCCAGTTGATGGATGGGGTGTCCGGGATCCGGATAGTAGGTGCAGGCGGCGATAAACAGACAGCCTGGGTAACGGTTGTTGGTTACACACTCCGTCAGTGCGGTATAGCGCGCCAGCAGCTTTTGCTCGGTGGTCAGCTCTTCATTCAGCATCAGCTGCCTGCGCCAGATATCCACCTGCTGGCTGAGATAGCGCAGGGCATCATACAGCAGCGCCTCTTTATCCGGCCAGAAGCGCTTAAGTTCATCCAGAGGGTAATCGATACGGTCGGCGACCATCTCAAGCGTGGTGCTGGCGATCCCTTGAATCTCAAGCAATTGCAGGGCTTGTCCCAGTACGTCTTCGCGTTGCACGGTTATCTCCTCCGCTATTCCCAACGGTTTGTCCCGTCTAAAGTGTTGTTTACGGTTGGCGATTGCGCAAATGCGCGTTGAATGTCGTCGCGTCCATAAACCCGGTTACACGCTGCGTCGGCTGTTCTTCCCCCTGTTCATTGAAGAACAGGATGGTAGGCAGCCCGAGCACATTAAGTTGCTTCAGTAGAGCCTTATCCTGCGCGCTGTTGGCGGTAACGTTCGCCTGGAGCAGAACGGTATCGCTCAGCGCATGTCGTACCTGCGGATCGCTGAAGGTGTATTTTTCAAACTCTTTGCAGGCCACGCACCAGTCGGCGTAGAGATCGAGCATGACCGGTTTGCCTTTCGCCTGCGCCAGGGCGCGGTTAAGGTCATCCACATTCTTAATCTGTATAAAATTCAGATGAGCCTGCGTTTGACCTGACGGGGTGCCAAACGCCCAGTCCTGTAGTGGACGGACGCTCACCAGCGCGGCTGCCAGCAGAAGGATCTGTAGCAGGCGCATCCACGGTTTCTTCGCCCCCAGACTCACGATAAACGCCCAACTGAAGAAGGCCACGCCGAGCATCGCCCACAGACGTGTACCCCACACATCACCAATGATGCGCTCCAGCAGGAATACCGGTAGAGCCAGAATGACAAAACCAAACGCGGTTTTCACCGTCTCCATCCACGGTCCGCTCTTCGGCAGCAGACGATTGCCAAACACCGTCACCAGGATCAGCGGCAGGCCCATGCCGAGCGCGTAGAGGTACAGCGTGCCGCCGCCGAGCCACAGGTTGCCGCTCTGGGCAATATATAACAGGATGGCGCTCAACGGCGCAGTGGTGCAGGGGGAGCAAATCAGCCCGGCGATGGCACCCATGGCGAACACGCCGCCCGCAGAGCCACCCTGCTGACGGTTGCTCATTAGCGTCAGACGGGTTTGCAGGGAAGAGGGCAGTTGCAGGGTGAACAGGCCAAACATCGACAGCGCCAGCAGAATAAACACCGCTGACAGACCGATAAGCACATAAGGGTGCTGAAGGGCGGCCTGGAACTGCAATCCGGCAGCAGCGACCACGAGGCCGAGCGCCGTATAGGTTAACGCCATGCCCTGCACATAGATAAAGGCCAGCAACAGCGCGCGGGTAGTGGAAAGGCGTTGTTTACCGCCCAGCACGATGCCAGAGATAAGCGGGTACATGGGCAGTACGCAGGGCGTAAAGGCGATGCCGATACCAATCAATAACGCCCAAAGCGCTGAGAACGGAAGGTCTGAAGCGGCTTTGCCTTCGCCCCTCTCCCCTGAGGGGAGAGGGGAGGCCGCCGCTTTCACTTCGCTAAGCGGAACGACCTTTGTTTCAGGAGGATAGCAGAAGCCCGCATCGGCGCAGCCCTGATACGTCACCGTCAGGGTAGCGCCTTTATCCGCCTGATTCACCGTGACGGGCACGCTTAAGCGCTGACGATAAATTTCACTCTTACCGTAGAACTCGTCCTCGTGCCACTCGCCAGCGGGCATCTGCAATGCGCCGACGTTCGCCTTTGCCGGCGTGATGCTGACCTGCTTGCGATAGAGGTAGTAACCCTCTTTCACCTGCCAGGTGAGACTGAGATCGTGCTGGTTTTGCTGAAAGTCGAAAACGAACGCCTGGTCGGCAGGAATAAAGTTCGAACGGCCGGGTGCGTCAAACAATCCGGCAAAAGCTGACGTGCTGCACAGCAGCAGGATCAGCGTAATGAAGCGTTGAGCCATGAGAGATAATCGTTATCGCCGTGGACCACTGGCAGAACCAGCAGCTCCGGGGTTTGGTATGGATGATGAGACTTGAGGCAGTCGAGGAGCGCCTGCTGGTTTGTCAGGTTGGTTTTGAGCAACATCTGGACTTCGTACTCTTGCTCCAGCTTGCCTTCCCAGTAATAAAGGGAGGTAGCGCCGGGAAGAAGTGTGACACAGGCAGCCAGTTTTTCGGCCAACACTTTGGCGGCCAGATCCTGGGCAGAAGCTTCATCAGGGGCGGTGCACAGTACAACAACAGCATCAGGCGTGTTCACAAGTCGACCTCCTCATCACGAAAGTCTTCACTATATCACGCAAGGCGGTTGGTCATTAATGAAACGGGCCGCAGAGCGGCCCGATTTTAACTATTTTTACAACGGCTAATCGTTTACAGCACAATGCCGCCGATGATAAAGCCGAGGATCACGCAGAGCGTAATCGCCACCACGCCCGGGATAAGGAACGCGTGGTTAAACACGTACTTACCAATACGGGTTGAGCCGGTGTCATCCATCTCAACCGCGGCCAGCAGGGTTGGATAGGTGGGCAGAACGAACAGGGCGGAAACCGCTGCAAAAGAGGCAATCGCTGTCAGCGGCGTCACGCCCAGCATCAGTGCCGCAGGCATCAGCGCTTTGGTGGTCGCAGCCTGGGAGTACAGCAGCGTCGCGGCAAAGAACAGCACTACTGCCAGCAGCCACGGATAGTTGTGCAGCAGGTCGCCTGCAACGGTCTGGATATCGCTGATGTGCGCTTTCACAAAGGTATCACCGAGCCACGCCACGCCCAGCACGCATACGCAGGCGCTCATACCGGATTTGAAGGTGCTGGCGTTCAGCACTTCGCTGGTGTCGATTTTACAGGTGATGCTGATCAGCGTCGCGATGGTCAGCATAAACACCACAATGGCTTCGTTACGCGGCAGAACCGGGTTCTGGATCAGACCTACCGTATCGCTGATGGCGGTCGCGTAGAACATCACGGCGACGATACCAATCAGGAACAGCAGCACGGAGCGTTTTGCATGCGGCTTCAGCTCGAAGACCTGGCTACCGCGCAGGCTCACTTCACCTTTTGCCAGACGCTCCTGGTAAACCGGATCGTCTTTCAGCTCGGCGCCGAGGAAGTTACACAGCACGGCAGTGATCATTACCGCAATCAGCGTCACCGGAATACAGATTGCCAGCAGCGTCAGGTAGCTTACGCCCATCGGCTCAAGGATACCCGCGAAGAAGACTACCGCCGCGGAAATAGGCGAGGCGGTAATCGCAATCTGGGAGGCGACCACGGCAATAGAAAGAGGGCGAGACGGGCGAATACCCTGCTCTTTCGCCACTTCGGTGATTACCGGCAGCGTGGAGAAAGCGGTGTGGCCGGTACCGGCGAGAATGGTCATAAACCAGGTCACCAGTGGGGCAAGGAAGGTGATGTATTTCGGATGGCGACGCAGCATTCGCTCCGCCAGGCTCACCAGGTAGTCCATACCGCCTGCGACCTGCATAGCCGCGATAGCAGCAATAACCGCCATGATGATTTCGATAACGTCAAAAGGGATTGCGCCGGGTTTAATCTGAAAGATCAGGGTAAGTACAAGCACCCCGAGACCGCCGGCAAAACCGATGCCGATACCCCCGAGTCGTGCGCCCAAATAAATCGCCAACAGGACGATGACGAGTTCTGCTCCAAACATAAAGACCTGCCTTGCTCATTAACAAGTTGATATTGAATTGTTGTGTTTTGGTAACGCCCATAAAGAAAAAAGGCACGTCACAAGTGACGTGCCTTTCGGAAGCTTAGCCTGAACGGTTACTGTTCGCTTTCATCGGTATATCGTTTCGCTTTATATGCCGGGTGCATCAGGTTCTGGGCGGAGAAGATATCGTCCAGTTCGGCTTCGGTCAACAATCCTCGCTCGAGAACCACCTCACGCACGCTCTTACCGGTTTCGGCACAAATCTTCCCGACGATATCGCCGTTGTGGTGGCCGATGAACGGGTTGAGGTAGGTGACGATGCCGATGGAGTTATAGACGTAGCCTTCACACACTTCTTTATTCGCGGTGATGCCGTTGATGCATTTTTCCAGCAGGTTGTAGCAGGCGTTGGTCAGAATATGGATAGATTCAAACATCGCCTGGCCAATCACCGGCTCCATCACGTTCAGCTGGAGCTGACCGGCTTCCGAGGCCATGGTGACGGTCGTATCGTTACCAATAACCTTGAAGCAAACCTGGTTCACCACCTCTGGCACCACCGGGTTCACTTTAGCTGGCATGATGGATGAACCCGCCTGCAACTCTGGCAGGTTGATTTCATTCAGGCCAGCGCGCGGACCGGAGGAGAGCAGGCGCAGGTCGTTACAGATTTTGGACAGTTTCACCGCCAGACGTTTCAGTGCGCTGTGCACCATCACGTAGGCGCCGCAGTCTGAGGTAGCTTCAATCAGGTCTTCCGCAGGCACAACCGGCAAGTTGGACACTTCAGCCAGCTTCTGTACCGCCAGCTGCTGATAGCCATCTGGCGTGTTCAGGCGTGTACCGATGGCGGTTGCGCCCAGGTTCACTTCCAGCAGCAGTTCGGACGTGCGCAGCAGGTTTTTGGTCTCTTCATTCAGCAGCACGTTAAACGCGTGGAATTCCTGTCCGAGGGTCATTGGCACCGCGTCCTGCAACTGGGTACGGCCCATTTTCAGGATGTCCTGGAACTCAACGGCTTTACGCTGGAAGCCATCGCCCAGCTGATTAATCGCGTCGACCAGTTTGACGATAGAGGCATACACCGCGATGCGGAAGCCGGTTGGGTAGGCGTCGTTGGTGGACTGACATTTGTTAACGTGGTCGTTCGGGTTCAGGTACTGGTATTCACCTTTCTGATGACCCATCAGCTCCAGGCCGATGTTTGCCAGCACTTCGTTGGTGTTCATGTTGACGGAGGTGCCCGCGCCGCCCTGATAGACGTCGACCGGGAACTGATCCATGCATTTGCCGTTGTTCAGCACCTCATCGCACGCGGCGATAATCGCATTTGCAGCGCTTTTAGGAATGGTTTGCAGCTCTTTGTTCGCCAGAGCCGCGGCTTTTTTTACCATCACCATACCACGCACAAATTCAGGGATGTCGCTGATTTTGCTGTTGCTGATGTAGAAGTTTTCAATCGCTCTCAGAGTGTGAACACCATAGTAGGCATCCGCTGGAACTTCCCTGGTACCCAACAAATCTTCTTCGATACGAATGTTGTTTAACATGTGAACCTTCTTTTCAAGCTGCCGATGGATTGTACTAAACACACAGTATATATGTGGTTTTGAATATTTTATGACCGACGATTATTCCCTCAATCGGCCAGATGTTCGAGATCATATGCTGATGATAGCGAATTGCCGTAAGCTGGATCACTTATTATCGACCCGATTTCATGATAATTATTAATCTGTGAAATATGTCACCGCTTTAATATTTCCAGAAAAAATATCCGTGCAAACCGATTGAATTTTGGCTAACCGTCACCATTTCTTATCTACGCGCTTCGCGAACACATTCAGTCAGGGGCCTGAAGGCACCTGCCACACAGGAGATGCCAGTGCGCTGGATACCATTTATTGCTTTCTTTCTTTATGTTTACATTGAGATTTCGATTTTCATCCAGGTTGCCCATGTGCTGGGCGTCCTGCTGACGCTGATTCTGGTGATCTTCACCTCCGTCATCGGCATGTCGCTGGTGCGCAATCAGGGTTTCAAAAATTTCCTGTTAATGCAGCAGAAGATGGCCGCAGGCGAAAGCCCGGCAGCCGAGATGATCAAAAGCGTGTCGCTGATTATTGCTGGCCTGCTGCTGATCCTGCCTGGTTTCTTCACCGACTTCCTCGGCCTGCTGTTGCTGTTGCCGCCGGTGCAGAAGCATCTGACCATGAAGCTGCTGCCGCCGGTGCAGAAGCATCTGACCATGAAGCTGCTGCCGCACCTGCGTTTCAGCCGTATGCCAGGCGGTGGTTTCAGCACCGGCCCGGGGGATACCTTTGAAGGGGAATATCAGCGTAAGGATGAGCAGCGCGACCGGTTAGATCATAAAGACGATCGGTGAGTTTGTGGCCCGGTGGCGCTCGCTCACCGGGCCTGCGGCTTTTGCCGCTTCGGTAAAAACACCCACAGCCCCGCCAGCATGACGATGGCATACACACTCTTCCATCCCACCATCGCCAGCAGCATCAGGCACAGGACACACCCGACAGCCGCCAGCGCCTTAAAGCGTCCTTTCAGCAACCGACAGCCCGCCAGCATGCACAGCAGGTAGATCATGATGAAAATACCGTTGGCGTAGACAATCAGCGCGTCAAGGTTGATGTCGAGGAGATAAATGGCCAGGGAACTCACCACGCAGCAGCCCAGTACGGTATTCAGCGCATTCACCGGAAGCTGACGCTTTGACAGGCGTGAGAGGGGGCTATCCGGTTTATAAAGTGCCTGAGACCACACCAGCCGGGCGAAGCTCTGAATATAGATGTTGAGGCTGGCAAAGCAGGCGAGATAGCCAATCACGCAGGCTACCCACAGGGCCTTAACGCCAAACAGCTGCACCACGATGCCCGGCAGCGACGCGGCGGCAGCTTTCTCTTCACCGAACGCGTTGAAGTGCAGCACCAGTACGGTACAGGCCCAGTACACGGTACCCGCCAGCAGCAGGCCAATCATCAGTGCGCGGGGGAAATCACGCTCGGGCTGTTTAAACTCGGATGCCAGATGAGCGAACGCCTCCAGACCGACGAAACACCAGAACATGACGGATAGTGCAGCGAAAAGCTGTGCGTGGTCGATGTCGTTAATCGCGGGGAAAGGAATATCCGCCACGGTAATGTCACCCGCAAACCAGATGGCGACGATCAGCGCGACAATTAACACGGCGACCAGCGTTTGCAGATTGGCGCTGGAGCTGGCCCCGCGTGAGCCTACCCACCAGACAATCGCCAGCGTACCGAGTTCAGCCAGCAGCAGCTGTTCATCGTGCCAGCCAAACAGCGCCTGTCCGAAGCCGGTTGCGATATGCAGGGCTGCCGGAAGGCCAACGGGTATCACCGACAAAAATAGCCAGCCGGTGACGCGCTCCATCCGCGGCCCAAACGCCATGCCGACAAAATGCGCTACGCCGCCTGCGCTCGGGAAGTGCCGCCCGAGTATGGCAAAGACAATCGCCACCGGAAACACCAGCACGATCAGCACCGGCCATGCCCAAAGACTGTTATTGCCGGCAACCAATGCCGCCAGCGCGGGAACCGCAAATACCCCCGTGCCTAATAAAGACGTTGAGAGTAAGCCAATGCCCTGCGCCAGCCCCAACTCCTGCCTGAGTCCACTCATTTACCTCGTCCCGCGACCATCAAAAGAGAGTGGATGGTAACACTTTCGCAAATTTTTTTTCGATTACCCCTTGAAGGGGTAAAAAGCTATCCCCATCTCTCAGGGCACTAGCCGGAAAACCGCATGCGGACCGGCGTCATCCATAACTGATAATGACTTTCTCAAAGGAGAGCTATCAATGAGTATTCGTCCGTTACATGATCGTGTGATCGTCAAACGTAAAGAAGTTGAAACCAAGTCTGCTGGCGGCATCGTTCTGACCGGTTCAGCAGCAGCAAAATCAACGCGTGGCGAAATCATCGCTGTCGGTAAGGGCCGCATCCTGGAAAACGGAACTGTGCAGCCACTGGACGTTAAAGTTGGTGACATCGTCATTTTCAACGATGGCTACGGCGTGAAATCCGAGAAGATCGACAATGAAGAAGTGTTGATCATGTCCGAGAGCGACATTCTGGCAATTGTTGAAGCGTAATTAACGCACGAAACTGTACGAATTTGAGGAAATAAGAACATGGCAGCTAAAGACGTAAAATTCGGTAACGACGCTCGTGTAAAAATGCTCCGCGGCGTAAACGTACTGGCAGACGCAGTGAAAGTCACTCTGGGCCCGAAAGGCCGTAACGTAGTGCTGGACAAATCCTTCGGCGCGCCAACCATCACCAAAGATGGTGTTTCTGTTGCACGTGAAATCGAGCTGGAAGACAAGTTCGAAAACATGGGCGCACAGATGGTGAAAGAAGTTGCCTCTAAAGCGAACGACGCTGCCGGTGACGGCACCACCACCGCGACCGTACTGGCGCAGGCGATCATCACCGAAGGCCTGAAAGCCGTTGCTGCGGGCATGAACCCAATGGATCTGAAACGTGGTATCGACAAAGCTGTCGCCTCTGCTGTTGAAGAACTGAAAGCGCTGTCCGTACCGTGCTCTGACTCTAAAGCCATTGCTCAGGTTGGTACTATCTCCGCTAACTCCGACGAAACCGTAGGTAAACTGATCGCTGAAGCGATGGATAAAGTCGGTAAAGAAGGCGTGATCACCGTTGAAGACGGTACTGGTCTGGAAGACGAACTGGACGTGGTTGAAGGTATGCAGTTCGACCGCGGTTACCTGTCTCCATACTTCATCAACAAGCCAGAAACTGGCGCTGTTGAGCTGGAAAGCCCGTTCATCCTGCTGGCTGACAAGAAAATCTCCAACATCCGCGAAATGCTGCCAGTGCTGGAAGCCGTTGCGAAAGCAGGCAAGCCGCTGGTAATCATTGCTGAAGACGTTGAAGGCGAAGCGCTGGCGACTCTGGTGGTTAACACCATGCGTGGCATCGTGAAAGTGGCAGCGGTTAAAGCACCTGGCTTCGGCGATCGTCGTAAAGCGATGCTTCAGGATATCGCTACCCTGACTGGCGGTACCGTGATCTCCGAAGAGATCGGTATGGAGCTGGAAAAAGCGACCCTGGAAGACCTGGGCCAGGCGAAACGCGTTGTGATCAACAAAGACACCACCACCATCATCGACGGTGTGGGTGAAGAAGCTGCTATTCAGGGCCGTGTTGGTCAGATCCGTAAGCAGATCGAAGAAGCAACTTCCGATTACGACCGTGAAAAACTCCAGGAGCGCGTAGCGAAACTGGCAGGCGGCGTAGCGGTAATCAAAGTCGGTGCGGCTACCGAAGTTGAAATGAAAGAGAAGAAAGCACGCGTTGACGATGCCCTGCACGCGACCCGTGCTGCGGTAGAAGAAGGCGTGGTTGCTGGTGGTGGTGTCGCGCTGGTGCGTGTAGCCGCTAAACTGGCTGGCCTGACTGCTCAGAACGAAGACCAGAACGTGGGTATCAAAGTTGCGCTGCGCGCGATGGAAGCTCCTCTGCGTCAGATCGTGTCCAACGCCGGTGAAGAGCCGTCTGTGGTTGCGAACAACGTGAAAGCGGGTGAAGGTAACTACGGTTACAACGCGGCAACTGAAGAATACGGCAACATGATCGACTTCGGTATCCTGGATCCAACTAAAGTGACCCGTTCTGCACTGCAATACGCGGCATCTGTAGCTGGTCTGATGATCACGACCGAGTGCATGGTGACCGACCTGCCTAAAGGCGACGCGCCTGACTTAGGTGCTGCTGGTGGTATGGGCGGCATGGGTGGCATGGGCGGCATGATGTAATCATGCTGTTCTGAACCTCTCAGAACGAACCCCGGGCAGCAATGCCCGGGGTTTTTTATTGTCTTCTACTCAAACGTGCCTTTCACGCACACCACGCCTTCACGCACCATCTGGCGGCCTTTCGCCCAGACCTCACGGATCTTCAGGTCATCCGTCAGCACCAGGAAATCGGCATCGCATCCGGGCGCGATCCGCCCTTTATGCTCCAGACCGAGAAACTCCGCCACGTTACGCGTAAATGGCAGAAGCGCCTCCTCCAGCGGCAGGTGATATCGGCCGACCAGCTGCTGTAGCGTCTCAAGCAGGGACTCAAAACCCGC
>OAWZ01000836.1_pt1 | contig 12358 bp, 15 predicted proteins | sample 1477091 | NCBI WGS metagenome assembly OAWZ01 (sample SAMEA2580282, study PRJEB22360) | human gut metagenome | biome: human gut; feature: human-associated habitat; material: faeces | place: Denmark | collected 2008/2010
GACTTTGCTGAAAGTTAGAAAATCTTACATCTCTGAGACAGCAAGCCGGAAAACTCGTCAAAATGTCATATGAATTCAATCGTATTTCCCGGCGCAAAATCTGCGGATGTCAAAGGCTCCTCACCTTTTACCGCCTCCACCATAATACACCCCGGGCGCTCTGCTTCCGGGCCGCCTTTAAAACTTACCGTACAATGTCCGAGTCCCCGGAGAGTCTCATTTGCTTCCGTACCTACTGCCGTCACTTCAAATCCTTTTTCATTGAGCAGCATCATATCTCCGGGCTCAATATTTGCTCTCAGTTCTTCAATCGTATGCAGCACACAGAGATCCTCAAATGCAGGGGGTGCGTTGTCATTAAACAGAATAATAAAATTTGAATCAGGATCCCCCAAAAATGTCAGCGAGTCTTTCCCCAGCTTTTGGATTCTTGTAAAATATTTCATTTCATCTCTCCCTTACTGATAAATACGGTTGGTTATTTTTTCAGCGATCTCTTCAAGCCTTCCTGTTTTCAGGGCCAGTTCCAGAATACTGTACCGGTTTCTTACCTTGTATCCCTCCAAAATACTGTTATAGAACAATTCTCTGTCTATCCCTATATCCGTCGGATACACCGGTGCCCCCACTGTCTTTAAGAGGCCTTCAACATATTCTCTGGAAGGCGCCAGTTTCATGGCTTCTTCTGGCACCTCGTCCTTCATCATTTCAAAAATTTCCGCAATCACAGGCGTCGCGATGCCGACCTTGATGCCGTGCAGTTCCGGGAATTTTCCCTTGGCGATAAAGTCCATCTCCCAATAGTGGCTGAGCATATGTTCTGCCCCTGAAGCCGGGCGGGATACACCGATCAGACCCATAGCCACCCCTGTGAGGGTCAGCGCTTCAATCAGGTAAAGGACCGCGTCATCGTCCCTCTTTGCCAGGGCTTCTGCGCTGCCTGTGACTTTGTCCAGTGCTCTCTGCACAAGGGTCACACAGGTCTCACAGCAGTACTCATCCACATTTTCTTTTGCCAGATACCAGTCGGCAAGGGCGGTCAGTTTGCCCAGCACATCGCCGAATCCGGCGTGGATCATATGCATCGGTGCCTGCTTCATGATATCCGTGTCCCCGATGACGCCGTAAGGAAGTGTGGCGACAAAGGATATTTTCCTTCCCTCCAGGATCAGCGGTGCCCCGTCGGCCACATATCCGTCCATGGAGGGAGCCGTACAGACGATCACATATGGAATCTTTGTTCTCGCAGACATATATTTTGCCATATCATTGATGGTCCCTGAGCCAACGGCAACGATCACTGCCGTATCCGGCTCCAGATTGAGGAACATCGTTCCCACGGCCTGTTCGTTGGGGATCAGGATATCATCCCCGGAATCCAGCATTACATTTTTCACAAGATAATCCTCGGCTTCCAGAATCGAGAGCACCCGGTCTCCCGCTGCCTCAAATGTGTGATTATCACTGAGCATGTAAACCTTTTTGCCGGAAAACGGCTCCAGTACTTTCGGAAGTTCCTTTAGAACCCCCTGCCCCATGATGATATGCCTAATATCCAGTGTATGATGTCTGCCGCAGCTGCAGTCAAAATCTGCTCCTGCCATTTCATTCATTGAATAATTTAAAACTTCATCCATATGCTCTCCTCCTGCCTATTTGCTGAATTGTTTCTCGTAATAAGTAATCCTCTCGACCTTTTCGGTAGACGGCCCGTCTTTAAATTCAAGCCCCATCCAAATGTCCAAAAGGTATAAGGCCAGCTGAGGTGCGATCACCCTGGCTCCCATGCACATCACATTTCCGTCATTGCTCAGAATGGAGCGCTCTGTAGAAAACGGATCGTGACAGACCGCTGCCCTGATTCCCGGCACCTTGTTTGCCGTCATAGCCATGCCGATGCCGGTGCCGCACACGAGAATTCCCCTGTCACACTCACCGCTGGTCACTCTTTCACAGGTTTTTACTGCAACATCCGGATACAATGCGGTTTCTCCGGCCTCTACTCCATTGTCCACATATGTATGCCCTGTCTCCTCCAGTCTCTTTTTGATGGCCTCTTTTAACTCATAAGCTGCTTCGTCACATCCAATTGAAATCTTCATATACTTCTGCCTCCTTTGATTTTATGTCTTCATTTTACCTTTTTATTCAAGCAAAGTCTATATAAATTATTGAAATTATGTATAAATATTATTTTCTATCCATGATATAGTCCAAAGCTTGCAGCGAACGCAATAATAACCGCCAGCGGCCCAGTAATGACACGGGAATACAAAACAGACGGAACACCCAATTCGATCGTTTCTGACTCACACTCCGCAAGGCTCAGCCCCACCGGGATGAAATCACATCCTACCTGGGCATTGATCGCAAAAAGTGCCGGCAGTGCATATTGAGCCGGTATCTTGCCCATAGCGATCTGTGATCCCAGAAGAGTTCCCACGACCTGTGCGATAACGGCTCCGGGACCGAGCACCGGTGACAAAAACGGCATAGCACAAATAAGTGATATGATCAGCATTCCGGGAAGCGTGGCACACAACGGCGAAATTGTCTTAGCAATGACGTTCCCAAGTCCCGTAGCTGTGATGATTCCAAGGATAGTGCTGGTAAATGCCATGAACGGAAGGATATTCTTTACTACCATTTCAATCGTTTCACGTCCTGCCGCAAAAAACTTTCCGACAACCTGCCCTACTCCGATGCCGAGTCTCGTGATCAATCCCGGACGTTCAGCCGCCTGTTCCTGTTTCATTTCCCGGCTGCCGTCTCTTTCTTCTTCGGGCTCTTTCTTCTCCGTGACAGCCTCACCATCAGCATAAGACAGACAATTTTCATTCACAGCTGACACGTAAATATCCGGAGTAATATATTTTGCCAGAGGCCCTGACTGCCCCACAGGATTTAAATTAATGGTGAAAATCCCTTTTTGCGGATAAATTCCGCACCGCAGCGTTCCTCCGCAGTCTACGATAGCCACCAGGATTTCTTCATCCGGCACGTTATTCTTGTGGCCGTCGACGGCTTCCCCTCCGGTCATCTCCGCCAGTTTTGCCCCCAGCGGATGAATGCCTCCTATCGCTGTCATACAAAGAATCTTATTGCATGTTTCTGTTGCCTGGACTACAAGCGGTCCCCCGTATCCTCCGGAACCTGCGACGATTTTAACTGGCTTATTCATGGACAGCTACCTCCTTCTTTCCCATCTTCTGATATTTGTTGCTGAGCATCAGATAAATTCTTTCTGTCACCATACCGCGGATGAAAATGACGACAAGTCCTACGAGAAAATAGCGGACCGCCAGATCACCCAGAGGCAGATTCAGCTTTTGAATGCCTGCGGCGATCCCCATGTATACGAACAGCTCGCCGGCGTTGGCGTTAGGAAAGAATCCCAGCACCGGGTGACAGAAGCTGATGGCCGCGTCAAAAAAAGGAACCTTATACTTTTCTTCTACAAATCTTCCAAACGTATATGCCATCGGGTTGCCGACACAGATCATTGCGATGACAGGCAGAAATAAATACCGGCACAGCCTGTTCCCGGTGATCCTCATACAAAACCTTTCCACCCTGTCTTCTCCGATCAGCTTTATGATCGCATTGACTGCCGTCATCAGACATACGACTGTTGGAATAATCGTGGTCACCCAGCCTAAAAACGTCTGTCCTCCCGTGGAAAACAGCTTCATGAATCCATTCGCTAAATTAGATATAACCTGCATATGTTCCTCCTTACACTCTCATTTCCAATGCTTCCAGTGCCTGTATGTATCCTTTATAGTATTTCTGTTTCTTCTTCGTCATACTGCGGAGTTCCAAAAGGACTTCCCGAAAATCCCTTCCCAGTATCCGCACATGATAAACCTCAGACACCGGATGGAATCTGGCCAGAAATGAAATTCCGTCCATAGCTTCTCCGCCGGTTATCCTTCCGCCGTCATCGCATGCAAGAATGACAATATGGCCTCCCGATAACTCTTTTCTGTCCGATCCCTACTGCTCCGTCCCGGTTTACTCTCCGCACGGCTTTCTCATAATCTTTGATCTGAAAAATCCCTCCCGCAGACTGAAGCAGAAACAGCACTAGAAACACTCCAAAAAGAATCAATACATGATTTGACATTTTCTCTCCTTTCTTTGATCTTTTTTTCTGTACATGTATTTTAACTCTTTTATTATTACATAGTCTATACTTTTTATTGAAACATTGTATAAGTCTTTTATATCAGTCCCATATTTATACAACATTTCAATACATATCAACACAACAAAAGACCTTCCGGAATTCTGTGGTTCCGGAAGGTCCTTACCTTTATCCTATATGAACTTATGATGATGTTTCAAATATCAAACTTCTTTCAGCATCTGTCTTGCACATTCAGAGTCTGTGATCAGGACATTAATATTTTTGGAACGCACGGCTCCGACGACAGATTTGGATTTTTCAATCCCTCCTGCAACCCCGATCCTAATGTCAATCTTCTTCAGCTGCTCCTGTGATATGCCTGCCACACGCTGATTAAAAGAATCAAACGGTTTGGTATTTCCTTCGATGTTGTAAAAATATAGAGACGCGTCTCCGACTGCCCCCATCTCGACAAAATTTTTTAATTCATTCTCCGTTAAATACCCCTCTGCCACAAGAGCTGTTCCTCCGGCCTCCGGGATTCCGATCCCCATGACCACGACCCTGAGCTTTGAAAAATATTCATAAATGTAGTTCACCGTCTCCTCCTGAAGGAAGATGTCTTTCACCTCTTTGCTGGAAAAGATACCGGGCGACAAAAACTGTACATAATCGCCGCCGAATTTTTCCGCAAATTCCACTGCGATCCGGTTGGACTGTACATCCCTTTTTTCCGTCCGTTTCTGGGATATCCCGCCGTACAGGGGCACAAATAAAAGCTTATTGCCTTTGTTATAGGTTTTATCAACGTGTGCAATGTGGTAAAGCGTCCGCCCCATGGTGACTCCCACATAGTCATCATTTTTGAGAATATGGCTCAGATAGTCAAAAGCCGCCTCTGAAAGCATGTCCATCTGCTCCTCTTTCGTATCCAGCGGTTCGCTCTCCACAATGATGGCCTCTTTCAGTCCAAATCTCTGTTCCAGCTTCTGCTCCAGTTCCCCGTAATCGTAACTGATCGGGTTGATGACCTCGATTTTTACAATTCCCTGTTCTCTTCCGAGAGCAAGCATCCTGGATACGGTGGCCCTGGAAAGTCCCAGGGTATTGCAGATCTCCACCTGGGTCTTATTTTTCATATAGTATAAATTGCAGCATTTATAAATCAGACGGTCGTCATCGACAATTTTTTTCATCTGCTTCCACCTTTATATTAATTCTAATTCTCTCAGCGCATGATAGATACCGTTTTCTTTTGTCGTCTGGGTGAACATATCCGCGGTCTCCTTCACCGCGTCACTGCAGCGTCCCATTCCGATACCTGTCCCGACATTTTTAAGCATCTCCACGTCGTTGTCTGAATCGCCGAATGCATAGAGATTCTCTTTGGAAATGCCAAGATCATCCGCTACCTGGACAACCGCGTCTCCTTTCGTGACACCTTTGAGCGTAATGTCAAAGAAATTCTCACGGACATGTTTCGCACACTCGAAGGTATCTGCGTATTCCTTTTTGAAATCCTCAAAAACATCCGGTGCTTTATAATTCATCGTAAGCTTTGATATGTGCTGCTTTTCCCAGTACTTCCATGGAGCGTACCACTCCATCGGCAGGCTGAACAGACGGCAGAAATACTTAAAAAATTCCTCGTCGTTATGTAAATAATAGGTCACATCCTGGGTATCCATCTGGATGATCGTATCTCTTATAAAGTATTTGTCTATGACTTCATGCAGCAGATCTTCCTCAATATAAATATCCCTGAGCACTTCCCCGTCCACTTCCGCATAGCTTCCATTGCAGGTGACGGCCCCGTCAAAATGCTCGATATCCGCCTCTAAAAACCGTTTGGTCCGCCCTGAACAAAGCAGGGCTGCATAGCCGTTATCCTGAAGCCTTCTGATGGCCTCCAGAGTTTTCGGCGTAACCGTCTTGATATGATCCACTTCATCGACTAATGTTCCGTCGTAGTCAAAAAATACCGCTCCTTTATATTTCTTCATAGTATGGCTCTTCTCCTTATTGATCGTGCTCGTTTACTTAACCAATACTATTGTACTTTCTTTTAATTCCCATTTCAAGCGGTATCCTACATCATAAGCACCTGCATGATCAAAATCAGGGTTATTCCAAGGGAAAGCAGAAACATCGACCTGTAAAAATCCTTCATGATAACGCTCCTTCTGATTTGTTTTTCCGTTGTATTTTATGTGATACTGTTATCATACCGGATTTCTCTTTCAGAATTCCCAACCAATTTGTGAAAAATTTCTTAACATTTTGTGTTTTTATACAAAAACAGAAGCTTTGGATGACAATCATACCAAAGCTTCTGTTCTTTTTATAAACTTTCTAATATTTCTTTCAGTATCTTATTGACAACTCCGGGATCTGCTTTCCCCTGGGTTGCTTTCATAGTCTGCCCCACAAGGAATCCCATGGCTTTTTTCTTTCCTGCCTTATAGTCCTCCACTGACTTCGGATTGTCTTTGACGATCTGTCCGATGGTTTCTTTCAGAGCCCCCTCGTCATTCATTGATTTCAATCCGTGCTCTTCAACATAGGCTTTCGGGTCCACATCTTCTTTGAAAATCTTCTCAAAGACTTCTTTTGCGACCTTTCGGTTGATCTCATTTTCTTTCACCATGCTGATCAGGGCTGCCAGATGCTCCGGTGAAAAAGAAAGATCTGTAAGGTCCATTTCCGAATCGTTAACCAGACGCATTGTCTCTCCCATGAGCCAGTTGGATACTTCCTTCGCCTCGGCTCCGTGGGTGATCGTCGCCTCAAAAATATCTGCCAGATGTTTGCTTCCCGTGATAATGTCAATATCATAATCCGGAAGGCCGTATTCTTCTTTATAGCGGTTTCTCTTTTCATCCCGCAGTTCCGGCTGTGCCTCTTTTATCTGGCTGATCCACTCATCGCTGATGATGACCGGCACGAGATCAGGGTCCGGGAAGTAGCGGTAATCCTGTGCGTCCTCTTTGGAACGCATTTGATAAGATTTTTCTTTTGTGTCGTCCCAGCGTCTTGTCTCCTGCGTCACTTCTTTGCCTTCTTCCAGCAGAGAGATCTGGCGGTCCGTCTCTCCTTCAATCGCACGTCTGATCGCCTTAAAAGAGTTCAGATTTTTCATCTCTGTCCTTGTCCCGAACTCTTCTGCTCCTGCCTCTCTTATAGAAAGGTTGACATCGGCTCTCATGGAACCCTCCTGAAGCTTACAGTCGGAGGCGCCGAGATACTGGATGATCAGTCTGAGTTTTTCCAGATAAGCCACGACTTCATCAGCGGAACGCATATCCGGCTCTGAGACAATCTCGATCAGCGGCACTCCGGAACGATTGTAATCCACAAGGGAACAGTCTTCCCATTCGTCATGGATTAATTTACCCGCATCTTCCTCCATATGGATCTCGTGAATTCCAACGGATTTTGTCCCCCCGTCCGTTTCGATCTCCACATGTCCGTCCCGGCAGATCGGAAGATACAGCTGGGAAATCTGATAATTCTGCGGATTGTCGGGATAAAAATAATTCTTCCTGTCAAACTTGCAGTTCTGTGTAATGCTGCAGTTGGTCGCAAGCCCAACAGCCACGGCATATTCGACTACCTGTTTATTTAATACCGGAAGAGAACCCGGCATTCCGGTGCACACCGGACAGGTATGTGTATTCGGCGCACCCCCGAACTCAGTGCTGCATCCGCAGAAGATCTTCGTTTTCGTCGCCAGTTCCACATGGACTTCCAGTCCGATAACGGTCTCATATTGTTTACTCATTACTGAACACCTCCTTTGGCAATTTCTGGTGCTTCATAACTTCTCGTCTGCTCAAATGCATAGGCAGCCCGGATCAGTTTCTTTTCCTGGAAGCAGTCTCCCAAAAGCTGCAGACCGATCGGCAGTCCTTTGCTGTCTTTTCCGCACGGCACACTGATTCCCGGCAGTCCTGCCAGGTTTGCAGAAATCGTGTAAATATCTCCGAGATACATTTTGATCGGATCACTTAAACTGTCCCCAAGCTTCGGGGCGGTGGTAGGTGCCGCCGGTCCGAGAATCAGGTCGTAGGATGCAAATGCTTTGTCAAATTCCTGTTTGATCAATGCTTTTGTCCTCAGTGCCTTCAAATAGTACGCGTCGTAGTAGCCGGAACTTAAGACAAAAGATCCAAGCATGATCCTTCTTTTGACCTCCGGCCCGAATCCTTCGGAACGTGTCTTTTTATACATGGCATGGAGTCCCTCTGCTCCCTTTGCGCGGTATCCGTATTTTATACCGTCAAACCGTGAAAGGTTTGAACTGGCTTCCGCCGCGGCAATAACATAGTATGCAGGGATGGCGTAATCCACGAGCCCCAGGTCAAACTCCTCAATGACGGCTCCCTTTTCCTCCAATGTACGGGCAGCATTCATGACAGCTTCCCTGACTTCAGAGTCCAGTCCTTCCCCGAAATAGTCTTTCGGGATTCCGATCTTCATTCCTTTCACATCGTCAACTAAAGCCGATGTAAAATCATACTCATCCCGCTCAATGGATGTGGAGTCTTTTTTGTCATACGATGCCACAGTTTCCAGAAGAGCCGCACAGTCGGATACATCTTTGGCCATCGGCCCGATCTGATCCAGGGAAGAACCGTAAGCGATCAGTCCGTATCTTGAAATTGTACCATAAGTCGGTTTCATTCCGGTAATTCCGCAGAAAGATGCGGGCTGGCGGATGGATCCTCCGGTATCTGAGCCGAGTGCCATGAAACACTCTCCTGCCGCCACTGCTGCTGCCGATCCGCCGGAAGATCCTCCCGGCACATGTTCCTGATTCCATGGATTTTTTGTCGGCCCAAATGCTGAAGTTTCAGTCGTGCTTCCCATGGCAAACTCATCCATATTCGTCTTTCCTATGATGACCACACCGGCAGCGATCAGGTTTTCCACCGCCTGAGCGGCATAGGTCGGAACAAAATTTTCGAGAATTCTGGAACTGCACGTAGTTTTATATCCCTTTGTACAAATATTATCTTTCACAGCCATCGGAACACCGGCCAGCGGCCCGGTCAATGTGCCGTCATCGATCTGTTTCTGCACCTCTTCTGCTCTCTTTAATGCACTCTCTTCATCATATGATACATAGGCATGCACCGCCGGCTCTGTTTTCCTGATCTGTTCCAGAACAGCCTGTACTGCTTCTACTGAGGTGATCTCTTTTGCTTTTATTTTTCTGCCCAGCTCAAGGGCTGTCAAATCTAAAATTCCCATGGCTTCCTCCTATTCTACGGTCTTTGGCACCACAAAGGCACCTTCTTTTCTCTCCGGTGCATTTTTAAGAATCCCTTCTCTGTCGTCTCCATTGGTGACGATATCTTCTCTGAATACATTGTTTACCGGAAATACGTGAGACATAGGTTCCACACCGTCCGTATCCAGTTCATTCAGCTTGTCGACATAGTCGAGCATACTCTCCATGTCCTTCTTTGCCTGTTCTTTTTCTTCGCCGGACAGCTCAAGCTTTGCCAAAATGCCGACGTATTCAATCGTTTCATCACTGATGTGATTTGCCATTCTAATTCCTCCTTTTATAAAGGGTGGGTGAACTTAAAAATCCCGCTCCAAAGCAAAATTGCTTCGGGGCGGGAATATCTTCCCACGGTACCACCCGTCTTAAAACCAGAATCTCTATTCATATTCTGGCTTCCTCTCGTTTCCGTACTTAACGCGTACCACGTGACCGCCTAACAGGCATCCTACCTTTCAGCCGCCCGGCTCCAAAGTGTTCCCGCCGCAAGGTGTCCCTGGAAAGCTTTCAGTCTGCGGGCTTTCCTCCCTGTAAGGTTCCTTTTGCCTTGAGTCTTTTTCACTGCCTTTCTCCCACTATGATTTTTAATCATAACACAGTTGATTTTATGAATCAAGCCCATTTAACGAATCATAGACATGCATATTTTCAGGTCTGACATGTTTGCTCGGAATCAGCCTGACCTGAAAATATCCTTCCGGTGGAATTTCGATTTCCGTGCCTTTCATAAGTTCTAAATTCACAAATTTTTCTGGATCTTCCCCCTTTGAATCTTCTGAGAGCCAAATACTATTTGCACCAAATTCGTCATCCTTATCTTGTTCATAAGTAAATTTGAATTCACCACCATCGCTGACCGCAACTACATCATAAGTGCCTGCCGGAAAATCTTTTCCTGCTTTCATCACCCCGTCAACTTCTACTTCTTTACTCAGAGGATTTTTCCTGGGTTCTTCCATTTTCTTCATATTAGCATCCGATGTCTCGCAGTTAATATGCCCCCTGCCTGTAACTTCTATTAAAGAGCCCTGATAAAGACGGACGTTTTTTACTTTACAGTACCGCTTTACATCCAATATTTTTTCATCTGTAAACTGTTCGTAAATGCCGATATTCTGTGCATCATTATTTGCTGAAAAATACAGTTCCTCCCCTCCTGCGGTCATTGTATAGTTTCCTTCCGGAAGATCCAATCCTACGATATATCTGCCGGAAGTAAGGTTCACAGAAAACCTCTTTCCGGTCTTCTCCAAATCATAATCCGTATCTTCATATGTATGGTCCGGCATCGTTTTTGTCCACTGTTTCTTTTCATCTTCACTCATAAAAGTCCGGACCTTTTTCATCAGCTGCCCGATATCAGCCTCACTTACCGCATCCAAAAATATACTGGAAATAACCACGAAACTCAAAATAAACTTTATAAGCTTCCCCGCACCTCTTTTTTTCTCGGTGCGGAACTGTCTGTGTGCCTGTTTATGCTGTTTTGTCATAGAGTGCTTTGGCTCTTCGTTGGGCCTGGCTCTGTAATCCGGACGGTTCCCCCTGTTTCCGGATCTTTGCCCGCTCTCCAGTCTTTTAAAGTCATAACCGCACATAGGGCAGATGCCGTTTTTTAATTTTTCATTGCAGATCGGACATTTATCATATTTCATATCCATCTCCTCCAGCCGATAAGAATATCCTGCTATCTGGCCCGATTCTTAAACTTTTTCTTTTCGATACGTTCTTTATCCTTCTGCTCGATCTCCGGGGCAATGGTCTTTGTAAACCATAAAAGCGCCAGCGCCGGTGCAAGGATCCAGAGTGATCTCTGATCATTTCCCAAAAATGAAATCGTCATAATTCCCCTGGCCTGAAACATCATTACAAACATATAAACAAAGACTAAAAGAAGTGCAATTGACTCTGTTTTCGTATAATTTTTGCCCGTACCGGGTCCCACGAGGAACCGTTCTAGGAGCAGAGCAGCTCCGCTGATCACTGTCAGGATAAATGCCACATCCGTAAACTCAACACTGGATCCCACAAAGTTTTTTACCCAGTCAAACACCAGACTGAATGCAAACATCAGAATTAAAACCAGCCACAATACTTTTTCTAGTTTTTTATATAATTTCATCTTTTCACCTCTGTAAATTATCTACGCATTTTTCAGCATTGGAATCACATCCACTACCCGCTTCACTTTCGTATCTGCCTCTTCCTGCGGCAGACAATATTCTTCCGGCACCTTTGCCACCGTAAAAATTCCGGCGCCTTTGGACGCCCTGATGCCTGCCCTGGAATCCTCCAGAGTAATACACTGTTCCGGCTCCAGGTCCATATATTCCATTGCTTTTAAATAGACATCCGGATGGGGCTTATTTCTCCGCAGCTTTTCTCCGCTGATCACAAAATCAAAATGACTTTCGAGACCGCACTCCTCCAACATTTTTTCGATACAGTCCATAGAATTTCCGGAAGCCAGGGTTGTCTTGATCTTTTTCTTTTTGCAGTATGTAAGCAGCTCCTTCACTCCCGGATTGAGAATATCCCGATAGTTAAATTTTACCTGATCTTTCAGCTGAGCAAACATCTCAGCAAACTCTTCCCTGCTGCTCCTGTCTCCCCAAAACTCCATAAAGTAATCAATAGCCTCCGCATACGGTGTGCCAATGATCTTCTCAAAATCACTCATTCCCATCTCGATACCCTGCTTTTTAAACCATGTCATAAATTTTTTTACATACACAAGCTCACTGTCCACGACGACTCCGTCCATATCCATGATCAAACCTTTTTTCATAATATCAACCCTCTCCAAATATAAAAAATAAACAACACTAAAACAAGTATACCTTATCGTGCGAAGCACGTCCACCCGAGAGACATTTTCCACATAATTTCCGTTCGGCTCTTAGAATGCCTCACTCCAATCATGTAGAAAATGGACATAA